>OFDN01000741.1_pt1 | contig 24651 bp, 20 predicted proteins | sample 1520971 | NCBI WGS metagenome assembly OFDN01 (sample SAMEA94257418, study PRJEB24077) | hot springs metagenome | biome: Aquatic biome; feature: Geographical feature; material: Water | place: India | collected 2012-06-12 | depth 5 m
CGCCGCCAACGCCGCCACATTGGCCGGCGCGCCGGAGCGTGGCGCACGGCGCTAGGCACTTGCCGGAGCCGCGCGGCGCAGCGCCTCGCTGCCGATCATCCGGGCCGCCTCGCGGGTGAACTCGGCCGCCTTGTGGCGCCCGGCTGCGCCGCTGCACATCGCCCACAGCACCGCGCGGCGGCGTGGCCAGGGGGTTGCGGGGCTCTCGGGGTCGAACACCATCGCCAACAGCGCGTTGCGCGCGGCCCAGTCGGGCAGCAGCGCAGGGGCGAGCGGCGGCGCGAGCGGCAGCGAAACCTCGAAGATCCGCTCGCACAGTGCTGCCGCCAGTGCCACCGTTCCGGTCAGCCGCTGGCGCATCGCCAACGCCGCGAACGCCCGCCGCCGCGCCTCGCCCATCGCGATCAGCCCGGCGGCGACATCATAGGCATAGCGCGCGGAAGGGCGACGGTGGGCGAGCTCCTTGGTGAAATTGAGCGCGCTCACCAGCACTGCCTGCGCGTGGGTCGGAACCGCGATTCGGACACCCCCGAGCGCCTCGCGCCGCGCCCCTGCGAGGAAGCCGGCGAGATCGCGCGGCGGCGGGCAGCCGGGCTGCTGGAGCCGATGGTGGAGATCGATCACGCCCCCTTCCGGGTGCACCAGATGCACCTCGCCGAGCGCCGTCGTCCACCACGCCGAGGTGTCCTCGCGGCGGGAGAAACCTTCCGCTGCAAGCGCCGCCAGCGCGGCGTCGAAATGGTCCCGCGCGACCAGCAGGTCGAGATCGCTCGCGCGGCAGAAGAACGGATCGCCGTGGAGCAGCCGGTGCTGGAACGGGCCCTTGAAAGCCATCGCCGGGACGCCGGCCCGGTCCAGCACCGGAAAGGCGATCCGCGCCAGCGCCATCACCCGGCCATTGCTCACCAGCGTCCGCGCGCGGGCAGCGTCGAGCGGGCGGGCGAACGCCGATGGCATCGTCCGGCCGCCTGCGGCAATGGCGCGCGCGCAAGGGCCGGTGAGCCGCGCACGCACCGCCAGTGCAACGATTCGCGCGGCGCTCCGATCATCCATCTCGAGCGGATCGCCCTCACCCCGGTTACCCGTCAGCGCGATCCGGCACAGCCGGGCGAGCCGGGTGGCATCCCCGTCCCGCTCGCTTGCCGCCTTGGCACCTTTCGCGGCAAGCTGGTTTATATCTTGGGTGAGTGCAGCGGCCATCATGAAACCCCACGCTGAAACGGTCGAAATCCACGTTGGATTTACGATAGGGGTGTGCGGACCGATTTAAATAACGTGCTTTATTCGGAGGCTTATTGGCCAACCGATGAGTATCATTTGATGGGTGTGCATTCCTTCTCGCACCTCTGCATCACCGATGCGGGGGGTGATCAATGTTACCCAAGGAGAAAATTGATGGACGCACGGAATTATTCGACTCCGACGCTGGAAGAATTGGGCACTTTCGAAAAGCTCACCCAGGCTTCGGGCTGCCCGGACGCGCTCGACGCGACCTTCCCGGCCGGCACGCCCTTCGGTGATCTCACCTGCGGGGCGGAAGACGGCATGTCCTGACCGGCAGCCGGTGGGGGGCGGTGCCCGTGCTGTGGTCCTGTTTACCGGCCCTGCCGGAAGCAGGGACCGCCCCCCGCATCCGCGGTTGCCGCCGCACCGGGCACCCCGCACCTCCCCCACACCCGACACGAAAGGCCCCGCGCATGGCGCAGATCGATCCCGCCCTGCTGATCTCCGGTGACCCCGAGGTGGTCGGCTGCACGCTCGCCGAGGGCGCGGCACTGCTCAACCTCAAGACCTATGTCTATTACAGCCTCAACGAGGTCGGCGCCTTCGTGTGGGACGCTCTCGCCGAGCCCGCATCCTTCGAGGGCCTCGTCGAGCAGGTCGCGGCCTGCTTCGATGCCCCGCGCGAGGTGATCGCCGAGGATCTTGCGCGGCTGGTCACGCAGCTCGACGATGCTGGGCTGGTGCAATGCCGCCAGCCCTGAGCGGCCGCCACATGGGCGCGCTGCGGCGCGATGCCAAGTGCCTGGGGGCGCTCGCCGCGATGCGGCTGGCGCTCAGTCTGCGGGGCTATGCCGCGATCCGGGCGGCGATGCCCGAGGCGGCGCAGACCGCCGACGGGCATTTCTACGCCCGCCAGCTTGCCCGGCGGATCACGCGCCTGGCGCGGGCTGTGCCGGGCGCCTCTTGCCTCACCCAGGCGCTGGCGCTGCAATATCTGCTGGCGCGCGCGGGCCATGCTTGCGAGCTCCATGTCGGCGTGAAGCGCGATGCCAAAGGGCAGTTCGCCGCCCACGCCTGGGTGAGCTGCAACGGCCGCATCGTGCTCGGTGCCGAGGGCACGCGGCTGGCCGATTACACCGCGCTCGCCGGTGCACGCTGATGGGGCGGCCCGCATGACCGGAGGCACCATCAGCGGCATGGTTGCTGCCGACCTGCGCCCGCTCGGGCCGTCACCTGCGGCAGACGGTTGGAGCGCGCCGGGCGTCCGCCTCGCCGGCCCTGCGCTCTTCACCGACGACGCGCTGACCGTCGTCGCCGACGCCCGGCTCGACAACCGTGCGGCGCTCGCCGCCTCGCTCGGGTTGTCGGCTCGCGCGGAGGCGGTGGCGGTGATCGCGGCGGCCTATCACCGCTGGGGCGAGGAATGCCCCGCCCGGCTGGATGGCGCCTTCGCCTTTGCCCTGTGGGACGCCCGCGCGCGCCGCCTGCTGTGCGCGCGCGACGTCGCCGGGGTGCGCCCGTTCTTCTACCGCGCTGCCGAAGGCGCGCTTGCCTTCGCGCAGTCGGCCCAGATGCTCGCCGACCCCGCCGCCGTCCCGCGGGCAGAGGCGATCGCCGACTTTCTCTACGGCCGCGTGCTCGATGCCGAGAGCACCTGGTTCGCGGGCGTGGTGCGCCTGCCCGCCGGGCACAGCCTGGTGTTCGAGGGCGGGCGCTGCCGCATCGCGCGCCACAGCCGCCTAACCCCGGCCCCCTACGATCCTGCCCGTCCCGCCCCCGAGACCCTGCATGCGCTGCTGGACGCCGCCGTCGCGGCCCGCGCCGAAGGCGGCGAGCGCGTCGGCGTGCTGCTCAGCGGCGGACTCGATTCCTCCACCATCGCCTGCCTGCTGCGCGACCAGCGCAAGGCGCTAGGCGCACCCCCGCTGCCGGTGTTCTCGATGATGTTCCGCGAGCCGCAACGCAGCAACGAGCGCCGCCATCTCGATGCGGTACTGGCGACCGGCGGCTTCGCGCCGACCGTGCTCGAGCTTGATGGCTATGCCCCGCTTCAGGACTTTGGCGGGCTACTCGCCGCGACCGGCGGCCCGAGCCTCTCGCCCAACCTGGCCTGCATGCGCGAGGTCGTCGCCGCGGCGCGCGCCCGCGGGATCGAGGTGCTGCTCGACGGGCATGGCGGCGACGAGGTGGTGAGCCACGGCTATGGCCTGCTCGACGAGCTCGCCGCGCGCGGGGAATGGCTGACGCTGCTCGGCGAGGCGCGCGGGGCGGCGGACAATTACGGGCGCTCGCGCTTCGCGCTCGCGCGGCGTGTGGCGCTGCGTGCGGGAGCGCGGCGGCGCGATGCGCGGATTATCGCGCGCCTGCTCACCCCCTTTGACCGCGAGGCGGTGCCAGACGCCGAACGCCCACCAGCGCACCTGCTCAGCCGCGATTTCCTCGCCGAAAGCCGCCTTGCCGAGCGCCTGCGCGCCTTCCCCCGGCCCGAGGCGGCGGGCGGTGAGGCAGAGCAGCACCGCGCGGTGCTGGCCGACCCGCTCCAGCCCTATGCCTTCGAGGTTCATGCCGGCTTCTACGGAGCCATGGGCGTCGAGGCGCGCTACCCTTTCTGGGACCGCAAGGTCGCCGAATTCTGCCTCGGCCTGCCAGCCAGCGAGAAACTCTCGCGCGGCTGGTCGCGGCTGGTGCTGCGCCGGGCAATGGCGGGCGTTGTGCCGGCGAGCGTGTTGGCCCGGCGCGACAAGCTCGACTTCACCGTCCACCTCGCGCGCGGACTGGTGCGCCACCACCACGAGCAAGTGATGGACCTTGTCGCCAGTGCCGCGAGCCCGCTTGCCCCCCATGTCGATCTCGCGCGCGCCTCGAGCCTCTATGCGAAGATCGCCGCCAATCCCGACGCGGCACCCGGGCGCGCGGTGCAGATGATCTGGCGCGCGATCTCGCTCGGGATCTGGCTCGAGAGCGGCTGCGGCGCGGCGCAGATCGAGCGCGAGGCGGCGGCATGAGCGCGCCGGGCGGGATGTCCCGCAGCTACAGTGCCTTCGGCCTCGCCATCGCGAGCGACCTCTTCCTGCCCGAACTGCGCGCGCTGCCGCTCGCCGGTGAACCCGACCTGGTCATCCGCCGGGTCGATACGGGGCGGGCCTTTCCCGAGCCCGATGCCGCCGGAACCTTCCGCTTCGGCGACGATGCCTGCTTCCTGCTCTACCCCCAGATCGGCGCCTTCCGCATCGCCGCACCCTCGCTGATCGAGGTCGAACCGCGCCCCGGCGTCGATCCCGGGCTGATCGCCTTCCCGCTACTGGGCCCGGTGATGGCGCTGCTGCTGCAAATGCGCGGCGCCTTCCTGCTCCACGGCAGCGCGCTGGCCGCGCCGGAAGGCGGGAGTGCCTTCGCATTCCTCGGCGACAAGGGCGCGGGCAAGTCGACCACAGCTGCGGCCTTCCTGCGGGCAGGATACAGTCTGCTGACCGACGACATCATCGCCATCGAGGGCCTTGCGCAAGGTTCCGGCCGGATCGCGCCCGCCTTCCCGCAGGTCAAGCTCGCGCCGACCGCCTCGGCCGCGCTTGCCGACGCAGATCTCACCGCGCGCCCCGACGTGCCGCTGGTTCGGGACAAGCGCCGCTTTCTGGTGGGCGGAGGCTTTGCCGGGACACCTCTGGTGCCGGGCAAATTCTACCTCCTCGCCCGCGGCCCCGCGCTGGCGCTGCATCCGCTCACGCCAAAGGAGCGGATGAAGGCCTTCCTGCGCTTCTCCTACGGCACCCGCTTCGGCCCCGCCGCGATGACCCCGCGCATCGCTGCGGCACACGCGATGGCGTGCGCCGCGCTCGCCAGCCGGGCGCAGGCGGCGATCCTGACCGTGCCCGCGGATTTGGGGGCGCTGGATGCCTTGGTCGATTGCGTCGCCGCCGATCTCGCGGCGAGTCCTGTCCGCGAGGGCGCGCACCGCACGAGCGCCCCCTCGCTCGCCGCCGCGATTGTCCCCGATCCATGAGCGCGCGCGGCGGGATTGGCGATTTCGTGCGCTTCATCGCCGCCGCCAGCGGCGCGCGCTTCGCCATCGCGCTCGCCCTACTGGTGCTCGGCGGGCTGACCGAGGGCGTCTCGATCCTGCTGGTCATCCCGCTCCTGTCGCTCGCTGGAGGGGATGCGGCTGCCGGGCTGCCGCTGCCGAAGTGGTTGCCGGGCGGGATGACGCTCAGCCTGCCACTGGCGCTCGCGGGGCTGGTGGCGCTGGTGGCGCTGCAGGGCCTGTTCACCCGGGCCAAGAACATCTACCTCGCCGACCTGCTGTTCACCCTGCTGAACCGCATGCGGCTCGATCTGTTCGCCAGCATCGGCGCGCTGCGCTGGGACGCGCTCGCGCGCCGCCGTCCGGCCGATCTCCACCACCTTCTCACCGCCGATGTCGAGCGGGTCTACACCGCCGCGATGGCGGTTATGATGCTGCTCCAGACCGGCATCCTGTTGGCGATCTATCTCGTGGTCGCATGGCTCATCTCGCCGGTGATGATGCTGGTTGCGGGCGGCATGGGGCTGGCGATCCTCGCTCTGCTGGCCCCCTTGCGCGCCCGCGCGAGCGCCTTCGGGCGCGAGCGCACCGCCAACAAGCGCGACCAGTACCGCACCGTCTCGGAGTATCTCGGCGGGCTCAAGACCGCCAAGATTCACGGCGCGGAAGGCGCCTACCGCGCGCGGCTCGCCGCCAATCTCGACAAGGTGCATGCCGAGGCGGTAGGCTACATGCGCCTCACATCGCTCGGCGCGATCATTGCGCAGATGGTGAGCGCGGTAGCTGTCGCCGGACTGGTCTATGCCGGAATCGCGCTCCTCGGCATGGCTCTGCCGCAGCTGGTCGCCTTCCTGCTGCTGCTGATGCGGATCGCTCCGCGCTTCACCGCCTTGCAGACGAGCCTCCAGCAGCTCCTTGCCGAGGTCACCGTCTTCGCCGACATCCAGCGCTTCCGCGCCGAATGCGCCGCCGAGGCCGAGCCGCCGCCGCCCCCGCGCCACGCGCTTCCCCCGCGCCTCGCCGAGGCGATCCGCGTGACGGGGGTGCGCTATGCCTACACCGGCGGCGACGTGCGGCCCGCGATCGAGGGCCTCGATCTCGTCATCCCCGCGCGCCGGATCACCGCGCTGGTCGGCCCCTCGGGCAGCGGCAAGACCACCACCGCCGATCTCGTCTGCGGGTTGCTGACCCCGCAGGCGGGCACGATCCGTATCGATCAAGCCCCCCTCACCCTCGAGACCGCGCGGCTGTGGCGCCGCGCCATCGCCTATGTCCCGCAGGAGCATTTCCTCGTCCCCGGCACCATCGCCGCCAACCTGCGCCTCGCCCGCGATGGCGCCAGCGAGAGCGAGTTGTGGACTGCGCTCGAGGGCGCAGGCGCGGCGGAATTCGTGCGCACGCTGCCAGAGGGGCTCGATACCGTGCTCGGCGAGAACGGCAGCCGTCTCTCCGGCGGCCAGCGCCAGCGCATCGCGCTCGCCCGCGCGCTGGTGATGCAGCCGCAGCTGCTGGTGCTCGACGAGGCGACCAGCGCGCTCGACTGGGAGAGCCAGGCCGCCTTCGCGCGCACCATCGCGGCCTTGCGCGGCAAGACCACCGTGCTGGTGATCGCCCACCGCCTGTCGATGGTCGCTGCGGCCGATCACGTCATCGCGCTCAATGCCGGGCGCGTGGTGGAGGTCGGCGGCTTTGCCGATCTGTCGCGCGGGCAAGGCCCCGTCGCGCGCCTCGCCGCCGCCGAGCGCAGCGAGGCGCCCGCGCAACCTTAACCCATGTGGATGCGCGCCGAGGCCCGGAAGCCGAGGCGGGTGTCAATCAGGAGGGGATGCCATGCGCCGCACCACGACAATTTCGGGCCTCATCGGCTTCGCCAGCCTGCTGCTGGCGGGCACCGCCGCCAGCGCCCAGACTGCCTCGAACACCGCGTCCGACACCGCGCCCAACCCGGTCCCCCCTCCGCCCCCGCCCACGCTCACCCCCCTGCAGCGCGCGCCGGAGGAATATGAACCGGTCGGCGGGCGGATCGGCAGCTTCTTCCTCTACCCCACTGTCGAAGCGCGGATCGAGTATGACGACAACATTCTCGCCCTCCCCGATGACGGCGAGGGCGATGTCGAGCTCACCCTGAGGGGCGCGGTGCGGCTCGCCTCGCGCTGGCAGCGCCATCGGCTCGAGGCCGACGCCTATGTCCAGCAGAACTTCCACGGCGAGTTCACCACCGAGGACGTGATGGAGGGCGGCGGCCGGGTGCAGGGTCGGCTCGACATCAGCCGCGAGACCTCTGCGCGGCTCGTCGCCTCGCTCGATTCGCTGGCCGAGGACCGCGCCAACATCACCAGCGCCGGCCAGGCGCGCCGTCCCACCCGCTTCCGCCGCGCCGACACGCTGTTCAGCCTTGCGCACCAGATGGGCCGGCTCCAGCTGACCGGCGACGCGCAGGTGGCGGTGCTCGACTTCGACGATGCCGAGACTAGCGACGGCACGCTGATCGAGCAGGACTTCCGCGATTCGCTCTACATGCGCGGGGCGCTCACCGCCTCGCTCGAGATCTCGCCGCGGGTCTCTGCGCTGGTGCGCGGGCAGGTCGACCGGCTGACCTATTCCGACGACAGCGGCATCGCCGAGCCCTGGGACCGCGACACCACCGGCTATGCGCTTGAGGTGGGCGCGCGGCTGGAGCTGTCGAGCCTGCTGTTCGGCGAGGTCCGCGCGGGCGTCCTCCACCGCGCGGTCGACGATCCGGCGATCGAGGGGCTCACCGGTGCCTCGTTTGGTGCAAACCTCACATGGGCGGTGACCCCGCTCACCGCGCTGCGCCTCTACGCCGACCGTCAGGTCGAGGAAGGCGGATCGCAGCTGGTCAGCGGCAATATCCGCAGTCAGGCGCGCCTCGAGGTCGAGCACGAATTGCTGCGCAACGTGATCCTCGAAGCGCGCGGCGGCTTTGCTCGGATCGAGACCATCGGTCAGATCGACACCTCCGCCGACGAATACACACTGATGGCGGGCGCGACGTGGAAGCTCAACCGCACCCTGCGCCTCTTCGCCCGCGCCGACCGCTTCCAGCGCTTTGCCGACGAGGAATTCTTCCGGGAGTTCACCCGCAACCGGGTCAGCGTGGGGGTCAGGCTCGCCTTCTAGGCAGGGATTCCACCGCGTGGATGATGCTGAGTTCGATCGCCACGAACAGGCAGGCAAACCACAGATGGCCGGCTGCGTCCCCGATCACGCCGCTCAGCAGCAGCAGCGGGGGTGTCCCGCAAAGCAAAACCGCGCGCAGCCAGAGCAAGCCGGGCGAACCGAACCGCCGGCCGAACAGGCCCCATTCGGGATCGCGGAAGGTAATCGCCCGGCCGGGCCAGGGATCGTCGCCCTGCATCTCGCTGTTCAGCGCCTCCATGCCGCGCCGGTAGGCCGAGCTCAGCAGCATCCGCAGGAAAAGCAAGGCCGCCGCCCCGCCGACAATCCAGGTGGCGGGAACCACCGCCGGGCGCAGGCCTGCAAGAGCGAGGCTCGCGAGAGCGAGAGCCCCGCCCGCGGCGGCGATCACGAAGCAGGCGGCGCGCAGCGGACGATCCATCGCCGGCGATATTAGCACTCCGGCATCATGCCACAAACCAATTGCGCCCGCGCGGCGTCCTAGTCGACGTAGTAGCCCGCGAACTTGTCGCGGTAGGAATAGACGTCCTGCTGCCCGGTGCTGCCATACTGGCGCACGTCCACCCGGGTCAACGCCAACCCGGCCAGCGCCGCATCGGCCGCGAGCAGCAGGTCTGCGGCGGTCTCGGCGGCCTTGATCGAGGTGTCGCGCCAGCGCGCGAGCATCAGCGTGCATTCCGCGCCCGCCGCGATCAGCCGCGTCTCGGCCACGCCGAGAACCGGCGCGGTATCGATCACCGCCACCTCGAACTGCATCGCCAGCTCGGCGAGCATTTCCGCAAGCGGCACCGCCGTGAACAGCTCGCGCCCGTCGAGATCGGCCTGGCGCGAGCCGAGAATCGCCAGTCCGGTTGCTTCCTCGACGGCCAGTGCGCGGGCGAGCGGGGCCTCGCGGCGCAGGTACTGGCCGAAGCCGTCCCAGTCCTCGGGCAGGAGCGCGGAGCTGACCGCGCGGCGGCGCGAATCGCAGTCGACCAGCACGGTTCGCATCCCCGCATCCGCCAGCATCCGCGCAAGGCAGATGGCGGTGGTCGACTTGCCCTCGCGCGGCAGGGCGGAGGTCACCGCAATGCTGCGCGGCGCGCCGCCCGGCTGGAGGAGCAGCGCGTTCTTGAGGGCGCGCACGCTTTCGGTGAATTGCGATTGCGGGTGTTCGAGCAGATAGTCCTGCGGCACCTCGCCCTTCGCCCGGCGGGTGGTGCTGGCAAGCTCGGGAATGGCGCCGAGATAGGCGAGGCCGAGGCGCTTCTCGACATCGGCGCGGGTGCGGATACGCGCGTCGAGATATTCGGCCGCGGCAATCGACCCGAAGCCGAGGATCAGCGCCAGCGTCACGGCCGCCGCCGCTGCCAGCGGATAGCTCGGCGAGGAGGGCAGCACCGGAACGCGCGCAAGCGTCTCTATCGAGGCGTCAGGGCGGATCAGCCCTGACTGCGCCTCGACATCCTGCGCGCGGGCAAGGAAGGTGTCGTAGATCTGCCTAGCCGCCTTGGCATCGCGCTCGAGCTGGAGAAAGCCCGCCTGCGCCGCGCTGTTCGCCGCCAGCGACCCGCGCGCACGGCCCTGGCTCCCCTCTAGCGAGGCGACCCGAGAACGGGCGGCCTGAACGTCGGCTTCGAGCGAGGCGAGAACCCGGTTGATCTGCTGCTCGATCTGCTGGCGGATATCGACCAGTTCGCCCTGCGCGCGGCGCAGTTCGGGGTGCTGCGGGCCCAACCGCTCACCCAGTCGCGCGACCTCGCCGGTCAGTTCTGCCTCGCGGGCACGCAGCTGCGATATGGTGGCCGAGTTGAGCGCCGCGGGCACATCCGCCCCGCCGCCGCTGCGCCCGCCGACACGGGTCCGCGCGGCGGCAAGCTGGCCTTCCTTTTCGGCCAGTGCGGCGCGGGCGGCAGAAATCTCCTGGTTGAGCACCGAGACCTCCTGCTCCGCCATGGTTGCGCCCTCGGCGCTCATCAGCCCGTTGCGGATCATGTAGCTCTGCAGCGCGGAATCCGCCTCGGCGGCGTTGCGGCGCAGTTCGACAAGCCGGGTCTGGAGAAATTCCTGCGCGCCTTCGGAGGTGTTCGATTTCATCTCCTGCTGCTGGGCGAGATACTGGCGCGCATATTCATTGGCGAGCGCGGCAGCGAGCTTGGGGCTTTCCGCAGTCGCGGTGATGTCGATGAGGTAGGTGAGCCCCGAGCGCCGGATGTCCATCCGCGCCAGCACCGCGCCAGCGAGCGGGTGGGTGCCGGGCTCCGGCGTCCCCACCCCTGCTGCGTCATTCGACCGCGCAGCGGATGCGGCGCGGGCGAACTCCGGCCAGGTCTCGAGCTTCAGCGCCTCGGCCACCCGCCCCGCGAGCCTGCGCGAGGAGAGGATCTCGACTTCGGTGTCGATCACGTTGGTCTCGGCCTCCATCTTGGGGGCGACGGGATCGCTGGTCAGCACCTCGGGCTGGCTCGGCTCGATCAGCACGCTGGCCGAGGCGGAGTAGAGCTCCGGGCGGCTCAGGGTGTAGGCGGCGACCAGCCCTACAACAGCAGCTACGACCGCGAGGAACAGCCACAGGCGGCGGCGGAAGACGAGCCACAGCAGGCCGGGATCGGGGAGGAAAGGCGCGGTGCCGCCCATCCCGCTCCCGCCGCTCCCGCCGTTCCCGCTGTCGCCGCCGCCCGCCATGCCGCCGCCTCCGCCGCCGTCCTGAGCACGCGGCAGCGACCGCGGCGGCAGATCGGCGCGCGGAGCGGTGCGGGTCGGGGCTTGGGGATCGGCGGTCTCGTGAACCAGGCGGTCTGCTCTCGTCGCCAAGGGCGTCTCCTGTCCGGTGCGCCGGCACGCTGCCGGGCTGTCGGTGCGTCCGAGTGCCCGCACGCGGCCTGCCGGGCCATAACCTGAATTGCCAACCCGTCTTGGTGCCGCCCGCTTGCGGCTGCGCCAGAGGCTGCAGCGCGCATGCCATAGGGGAAGGAAGATCACGCGAGATGCCGAGCCGGATCGCCTATCTCGTGCACGATCTCGCCGATGCCGCCGTCGCCCGCCGCGTGGAGAGCCTGCAGGCCGGCGGTGCCGCGGTGCTGCTGGCGGGCTTCCACCGCCGCTCCGCTCCGCCCGCAGTTGCCGGGACGGCCGCACTGCCGCTCGGGCGCAGCCATGACGGACGGCTCGTCGCACGTGCGGTGCTGGTGCTGCGGCGGCTGCTCTTCCCCGGTCGCCTGCGCGAAGTCGTCCGCAGCGCCGACATCGTCATCGCCCGCAATCTCGAGATGCTGGTGCTCGCCGTGCTGCTCGCAAGGGGCCGGCAGCCGGTGGTCTACGAATGCCTCGACATTCACCGCAGCCTGCTCGGCATGGGGCCCGCGAGCCGCGCGCTGCGCTTCATCGAGCGCCGCCTGCTCGCGCGCACGAGGCAGGTGATCGTCAGTTCCCCGGCGTTCGCAAGATCCTATTTCCGCGCGCGGCAGGGGTGGCGGGGGACGATCGAGCTGGTCGAGAACAAAGTCGGCGCAGTTCCCCATACCCTGCCCGCCGCCGTCCCCGGAGCACCCTGGGTGATCGGCTGGTTCGGCATGCTGCGCTGCCGCCGCAGCCTCGCGATCCTCGGTGATATCGCGGCGCGCTCGGAGGGCCGGGTCAAGGTGCTGATCGCCGGCCTGCCCTCGCCCGACATCTTTGCCGACTTACCCGCCGAAGTCGCGTGCTTGCCCGGCGTCACGTTTGCCGGGCCCTACACTGCCAGCGACCTCCCCGCGCTCTACGCCCGCGTCCATTTCGCCTGGTGCATCGACTATTTCGAGGAGGGGCTGAACTCGGCCTGGCTGCTCCCCAACCGCCTTTACGAGAGCCTCGCGCATGGCGCGGTGCCGGTCGCGCTCGCGGATGTCGAGACCGGGCGCTGGCTCGCGGCGGCCGGGGTCGGCCTCACGCTCAGGCAGGGCGAGGCGCTGGGCGAGGTGCTCGCGAGCATGACCCCAGCGCGCCACGCCGACCTCGCCGCCGCCGCGCGCGCTCTGCCGCGCTCGGCCATCGCCTTTTCCCCCGAAGATCACCGGCGTCTGGTGCGCCGGCTGGAGACCACGCCCGCATGAGCCACCCCGCCCCCGAACCCGCGAGCGTCCTCACCGTGATCCCCTGCCTCAACGAGGCCGCGCACATCGCCGCGCTGATCGCGCACCTCCTCGCCGATCCCGCCAACACGCGGATCGTCGTCGCCGATGGGGGGAGCACCGACGGCACCCGCGCCATTGTGCGCCGCATCGCCGCAGGCGAGCCGCGCGTGACCCTGCTCGACAATCCCGGCCGCATCCAGAGCGCCGGGATCAACCGCGCCGTGGCCCGCTTCGGGAGAGAGGCGACCTGGCTTGCAAGGATCGATGCCCATGCACTCTACCCCGAGTGCTTCGTCGCGCGCCTGATCGCCACCGCCGAGGCAGAGCGCGTCGATTCGGTCGTGGTGCGGATGGAGACCCGCGCCGCCAGCGGCTTTGCCCGGGGGGTGGCTGCGGCGCAGAACTCGCGTCTCGGCACCGGCGGAGCCGCGCACCGCAGCGGGGCGGCAGGCGGACTTGTCGATCACGGGCACCACGCGCTGATGCGGATCGCCGCATTTCGCGCGGCGGGCGGCTATTGCGAGACCATGCCCTGCAACGAGGATGCCGAACTCGACCTGCGGCTCGGCGCGCTGGGCTCCCGCATCTGGCTCGCCCCCGATCTGCCGGTCACCTATTTCCCGCGCACCACGGCGCGCGCGCTCGCCCGGCAATATTGGCGCTACGGTAAGGGCCGTGCGACGACGATGCGCCGCCACCGCCGCATGCTCAAGCCGCGCCAGGCGCTCCCCTTGGCGGTCGCGCCGGCCTGCTTGGCGGCGCTCGCGGCTCCGCTGTACCCTGCACTGGCCCTCCCTGCCGCAAGCTGGGCAGCGCTGTGCCAAGGCTGGGGCCTCGCGCTGGCGCTGCGCGCGCGCCGCGCCGATGTCGCGCTCGCGGGGAGCGCAGCGATGATCATGCACGCCGCTTGGAGCGCAGGCTACTGGAAGCAGGAAATCGCCGCGCGCATGTCGGGCGGCAAGAGCGTGCCCGCCCCGGTGCTCCCCTTCGCTGCCTCCTGAAGCCATTCGCGATAGGCACGGTGCGTGCCTGCGGGCGCGAAATGCGCTGCCACCGCCGCGCGCGCGGCCTGCGAGAGGCGCTCGCGCAGGGCGCCGTCCCGCTGCAACGCCAGGATCGCCGCAGCAAAGCCCCCGGGACTATCCGCCACCATCACCGCCGGACCGCAGGCCTCCTCCACGCCTTGCAGCGTCACCGGACTCACCACCATCGGCTTGCCCCAGGCAAGCGCCTCGACCAGCTTGATCTTGAGCCCCGAACCGAACCGCAGGGGCGCGATGACGATCCCGGCACGCGCGTAGAACGGCGCGAGCTGCGGGACGAGCCCGTGGAGGCGCACGCCCTCGGGCACCCGCGCGCCGACGAAATCGGCCGCGACCGTTCCCACCACATCGAGCCGTGTCGTCGAGGCAGCGGCGGCGATGGCGGGCCAGACCCGTTCCAGAAACCACGCCAGCCCGTCCGAATTGGGCGCGGTTCGGCTGCCGACGAACAGCAGGCGGTGGGGGTCTCCGGGCGCGGTCTGCGGAGCCTCCGGCGTGCGCGTGCCGGGGGCGAGGATGACGCGTGTCTCGGGCAGCGCCCCGGCGACGAAATCGGCCTCGTCCTGCTGGATCGCGATCACCGTGCCCGCTCGCTCGAGCAGCGCCACCTCAGCCTCGCGCGAGAGGGCGGTGACCGAATCGCGTTCGGCCCCCGCCCCCGATCCGGCGCGGCGATGGAACAGATCGTGCATGATGATCGCGCTGCGAGCGCGCGGTGCGCCGAGCAGCGCGAAAGCCTCGGACTGGAAGGCATAATCGGCGAGCACCACGTCCTCGGGCCGCAGCACCTGCGCCGAAAGCCAGGCGCGGTCGGCAGCACTCCAGGGCGCGGCGATGGTGTAGGGGCGCGGCCGGTCGCGCGTCCAGTCGCCCTTGAGGCCGACACGCCGCGCAAGGCTCCGCGCGGCTCCAATCGCCGCGTCGCGCCACACCCCCGGATCGCACGAGACGATCCAGCGCCCGATCCGCGCGACACCGCGGATACGGTGGTCGGTGAACACCGCCATCTCGGGACGCGCGCGGTACAAGGGGATGCGGCCCATCACGTTCGGGGTCGGCTGCCACAGCACCGGCTCCAGCCCGGCCGCGCGTGCCGAGCGGGCGAGGTCGATGACATAGGACGAGCTGCCATTGGTCGCCCCGATCAGGCGCTGGCGGCTGACGATGATCGCCCGCGCAGACGGTGGCGAGCGGAGCGCGGCGGTTCTCATGCGGCCAACCCCGCCACCCGCCGCGCCCGTTCGCGCCACAGCAGGCCCGCGTCGGCATCGGCGCTCTTGGGGATGAGTTCGAGCAGCGCACCGCAGCTGTGCTGATCGATCACCAGGTCGATCAGCGGATGCCGCGCGCCGGCCGCCGCGACGAAGGGCGCGCCGTCGCCGATGGCATGGGCGGCCCGGTCGGCCAGCGCCGTATCGGCGAGCAGCACAAGCGCCGCCCCTTGCCCGCTCCGCGCGACCGCAAGCGGATCGGCGAGGTCCGCGGGCGAAAGTCGCACCACGACGCAGCCGCTCGCCTCGGCAAGTGCGGCGGCGATGACGATGGGCGAACCCGGTTCGGGATCACCGCAGAGCAGCGCAAGCGGAACAGGTGGCGCAGGATCGAGCGCCGCGCCACGCGCGCGCCACTTGCCGACACGCCGCGCCAGCCCCTCGCGCACGCTCGCCCCCAACAGCCCGAGCGCGCGCGGGCGGCGGGCAAGGATCGCGAGTGCGCGCAGCGGTGCCCTCGCCTTGAGCAGGCCGACCGCCTCGCAATGCGCCAGCGCGTCCTCGAGCGAGGCCAGCCGCGCCCGCCGCGCCGCAGCCAGTCCGCGCTGCTGCGGCTTGGCCAGGCGGTCGCGCTCGGCGGCGATCAGCGCGGCGAGATCCCCCGGTTGCCAGCGGAACGAGACCGAGCCCGGGTGGCGGCGGTAGTAATAGGTCGGCTCGGGCGCGAAGGCATAGGTCAGCCCCGCCGCGAGCGCACGCTCCACCATGTCCCAGTCCTCGCCGATCCTCAGGCGCAGGTCGTAGGCAATGCCCTGCCGCCGCAGCGCCTCGAGCCGCAGCAGCGGCTTCAGGTAGCCGAGCTGCACCCCGGGTCGGTCGAGCCGGCCGCTCTCGAGATACTCGATGTGGCCGATCATCCGTTCGCGCGCCCATTGCGGCCCCGCAGCGAACAGCGCTGGCGCCAGGTCTTGACCGAAGGCAATCATGTTCGCCGCCGCCATGTCTGCGCCCCGGCTTCGCGCCAGGCCCAGCAGCGCCTCGACATGGCGCGGATGGAGGATGTCATCGCTGTCGATGATCGCCGCCCAGGGCGCGGCAGCTGCGGCGATCGAAAGATTGCGCACCGCCGCGAGCCCCTTGCCGTGCCCGCGCACCGGGATCACCCGCGCATCCTCGGCGGCATGGCGGGCGATGATCGCGGCCGTGGCGTCGGTCGATCCGTCATCGACCACCACGATCTCGATCGCGGCAAGGCTCTGGCGACGGCACGAGGCGAGCGCTGCGTCGATATGCGCCGCGGCATTCCTCGCCACCATCAGCAGCGAGACGAGCGGGTCGGGAGGGCCGGCGACAGGGGCGGGCATGGCGGCGGGTCGCTTTCGTGAAGGACGGCGAACGGGACGCGTGCGGCGATAGGCCCGATCGGGCAACCTGCGATCTTAACGAGGTTAGTGCGCCGCGAGGGTACGTGGCGCAAAGCGGCGATTATCCCACGGGCTTCGGACAAAGGCAGCAGCATGGACAAGGTCTGCGTGATCATTGCGGCGATGGATGCGGCAGGCACCATCGGCCGCGCGGTCGCCTCGGCACTGGCAGAGCCCGAGGTCGCCGAGGTGGTGGTGATCGACGATGCCTCGCGCGATGCGACCGCCGCTGCGGCGATGCGCGCGGACGACGGCAGCGGGCGGCTCGCCGTGCACCGTGCGCCCCGCAACCTCGGGCCGGCTGCCGCGCGCAACCTCGCTCTGGCGCGCTCGCGCGCGCCGCTGGTCGCTGTGCTCGATGCCGATGACGCGGTACTTCCCGGCCGCTTCTCCGCGCTCGCCGATCCGACGGGCGACTGGGACATGTCGGCCGACAACATCATCTTCGTCGCGCCCGAGGAGGCCGCGGATTTTACCGGCCTTGCCGCCTTTGCGACCGGCGGCGTCGCAGAGCGAATGACCTTCGCGCGCTTCGTTGCCGCCAACATCTCGCAAGCCGGACGCCCGCGCGGCGAGCTGGGATTCCTGAAGCCGGTGATGCGCCGCGCCTTTCTCGAACGCCACGGGCTCGGTTACGACGCGCGCCTGCGGCTGGGCGAGGATTTCGATCTCTATGCCCGCATGCTGCTGGCGGGCGCACGCTTCCGGCTGGTGGCGACCTGCGGCTATGTCGCAATCGAGCGACCCGATTCGCTCAGCGCCCGGCATTCGGCCGCGGACCTCGCCGCGCTCGTCGCTGCCGACGATCGGATGCTCGCGGGCAAGCTCGCGGCCGAGGAGCGCGCGGTGCTGCTCGAGCACCGCGCACAGACTGCGCAGCGCTGGCACCACCGCCATTTCCTCGACGCCAAGCGCCAGAGCGGGCTCGTGCGCGCGTTGATTGCCCATCGGGGTCGGCCGCGGCTGCTGGTCGATGCCGGGCTCGGCGTCGCGCGCGACAAGCTGGCGGCTCTGCGCGTGCCTGCCCCCCTCCCCCGCCGCCGCTTCCTGATCGCGCCCTAACCGGAGCATTGCTGCAACAGGTGGCTAACCTATGTGAGCGCTCCGGCGCGGGCAATCGGCGAGTGTCGCGCGCATCCCGTCACCCCCCCTCACGGAGCGCGCGCGCCTTGATTGCCGCCAAGCATGCCAGCACCACCCCCACGGGGAGCGGGCCTTTCGGGTTCGAGCGCCTGCCGGTGACTGGGTGGGCGGCCGCGATCGTCGCGGGCCTGTCCGCGCCCGCGCTGGGCCCGGCGGCGACCCTGGTGCAACTGGTGTGCCTGGCTGCGATCCTGAGCCTGCGCTGGCGGCGTGTGCCGCAGCTGCTGCTGGCGGGTCTGCCGCTCCTGGCGCTGGGACTGTTCGCGACGGCTTCGACGCTGTGGTCGGACGTGCCCGCGATCTCACTGCGCTATGGCCTCCAGTTGGTGGTGACGGTGTTGATGGGGCTGGCGCTCGGGCGATTGCTAACCCTGCGCGAACTGGTGCTGGCGGTGTTCATCGGCACCACCATCGCCGGCCTTGCCGGACTTGCGAGCGGACGCGCGGGGATGTCGGAGAGCGGGCCGGTGCTGATCGGCCTGGCGGGCTCCAAGAACCAGATAGGCTACATCGCGCTGATCTGGCTGGGATCGGCGCTGTGCGTGGCGGCCTCGCGCGCGCATCGCCCGCTCACCCGGTGCGTCGCCGCACTGGCGGTTGTGCCGGCGCTGTTCCTGATCGTGCAGGGGGATTCGGCCACCGCGTTGGTCTCGGCCGTGGTGCTCGCAGGCCTGCTCGGCCTGATGGCGCTGGCCGCGCTGCTCGGGCGCGGCGGGCGGCTGTTCGCGCTCGTCGCGGCGGCGCTGCTCGCCATCCCCGCAGCGGTCGCGCTGCCTGCGATCGAGCGCGAGATCGCGATTATCCAGACCGACGTGCTCGGCAAGGACCAGCGCCTCACCGGGCGCACGCTGCTGTGGGAGGAGGCCGACCGCCTGATCCGGCAGTCGCCCGTGATCGGGCACGGCTACAAGGCGATCTGGCTCGGCCCCAAGGGCAAGGGACTGCTGGCGAGAAACGGCCAGAGCGACGGGCGTGCCTTCCACTTTCACGACACCTTCCGCGAACTGATGGCCGATCTCGGCATCATCGGCCTGGTGCTGTTCCTGCTGCCGCTCGCCTATGCGGGGGTGCGCGGAGTGGTGCTGCTGGTCGCCGCGATCGACGCCCCGCGCGCCTTCGCAATAGCCACGCTTTTCATCATCCTCCTGAGAGTTCGCACCGAGCTCATCGTCGGCCCCTTCCTGATCGACACCGTGCTGCTGACCGCGATTGCAGCCGCGCTCGCCGCGCTGCCGCTGGCGGCGGCGGGCCAGGATGCCCCCACGCCCGCGCCCGCGCGCCGGCGACCGGTGCGCCGCCTTCCCCCCCGTCCGCAAAGGAACCCTGCATGATGATGCGCCTTCCCGCCCTGTTCGCCGCCCTGCTGCTGACGCTGCTTGCAGCCTGCGCTGGAGGAAGCGACGCGCCGCGCGCGCGGCTGCTCGACGATTCGCGGGTCTACACCCTCGGGCCGGGCGACAAGCTGCGCATCACGGTCTACGGCGAAGAGACGCTCACCGGCGAATACGGCGTCACCGGCGCGGGCGATGTGTCCTTCCCGCTGATCGGCAACATCCCGGTCGCCGGGCGGACGATCGAGGATCTGCAGACCGAGCTCACCACGCGTCTGGGCAGCGGCTACATCGCCGACCCCCGGGTGAGCGCCGAGATCATCACCTACCGCCCCTTCTACATTCTCGGCGAAGTCGCGCGGCCGGGGCAATATGATTTCGCCGTCGGGCTGACGGTGGAGCAGGCGGTCGCGGCGGCGGGTGGCTTCACTTACCGCGCCAACAGCCGCAAGGTGTTCCTGAAGCGCGCCACCGACACGCGCGAGATGCTGGTCGATCTGCGCGAGACGCCCTCCTTCCCGGTGCGCCCGGGCGACACGATCCGCGTGGCCGAGCGCTTCTTCTGAGGCGTCCCGACTAGGTCGCGCCGGCGGAGGTGCCGATCCTTCGGCCCGCCGCGCCGAGCAGCGCGGCGCTGCCGAAGGCGCGGTGCCCCCAGCGCAGCAGCCGCGCGGTATCGCCGATCCGCCCCGCAGCCAGGGTCTCGCGCATCCGCCACGGCAGCTGGCGCGCCATCGCCCGGCGCAGCGCCAGCGGCAGGCCGAGCCCCGCCAGCAGCGCCGGATCGAGCGAGCCGTCGGCGATCTCACTGATCCCGTAGCGCGCCCCGAGCAGATCGCCCGCCACGGCCAGCTCGCGCTCGCCGGGCGCTTCGGCCCCCGGCAAGGCGGCATAGCGGGCGAAATGGCGCGCGGCGGCTTCATGGAGCTTGCGCATGAACAGGATCACCCCGCGCTGGAGCACCGCGAGGCGCTCGGCCTCGGTGCCCTCGGCTGGCCCGCAAAAGGGGCGGAAATCGGCATCGTTCCACCGTGCATCGATCCCGGCGAAGATCGTGCGCTCGGCATCGATCCAGCCCGCGACCGTGTCCGTGGCGACCACCGCGCCCCGCCTGGTCATCCGCGCAGCCACGTGCTTGCGCTGGTAGAGCGTCACTCCACCGGCATAGACACCGGAGGCGGCGCGGGCGATCCGCAGGATCATCTCGTAATCCTGCCCGCGGGGCAGATCGGTGCGATAGGGGCCTGCAGCCAGCTGCACCTCGCGCCGCACCATCCAGGCCGGGTTGGGCAGGAAGCAGCATGTCATAAGTTGCACCAGCAGCCGCTTCTCGCCGGGCCGGGGCAGCGGTTCGAGATCCTCGCTCGCGGGGGCATCCGCGCCCCATCCGGAAAATCGGGCAAACCGTCCGTAGGAAAAGCCCGCCGCAGGCGCCGCCTCGAGCGCCGCGACATGCGCCGCCAGCGCACCATCCGGGAGCAGGTCGTCATCGTCGAGCACCAGCAGATAGTCCCCGCGCGCCGCCGCGATCGCGCGGTTCATCGCCGCCGACTTGCCGGCATTCTCCTGCCGCAGCATCGTCACCCGATCCTGAAAGGAGCCCACAACTTCAGGGGTTTGATCGGTGGAGCCGTCATCCACCACGATGATCTCGAAGGGCGCGAGGCTCTGCCTGAGGGCCGAGACGATGCTCTCGCCGATCAGATGCGCGCGGTTGTGGGTGGGCATGATGATCGAGACCCGGCGCGCAGGCTGCGGCCGGGCCGCAGCGGGCAGCCGGGGCGGTGGGGCGGTCATGCGCGCCTGTCTGGCCGCTGCGCCGTGCTGCGTCCCTAACCTGCTTAGTGGCCGCGCCCCACGCGAGCCTGTCTCTTCGCACCCGCAGCACGAACGGCGTCGGCACGAACGGTGCCGCATGCCGCTTCATCCGCCAAGTCGCCGACGACCCGCCCTCAACCACGCGAGTGCCCATGACGACGAACCCTCTCCCGCCCCGACGCGCGTCCGGCCCCGCTTCGCACCGCGCCCGGGTGCTGTTCCTGCTCACCGAATATCCACGCGCCGGGCAGACAGCGATCAAGAACGAGATCGAGGCGCTCGAGGCCGATTACGAGATCGGTATCCTCGCGCGCCGAACGCCGGTGCAGGCCTATGCCAATCACCGTCCCCACGCCCTGGTGCGCGATCTGGAGGATTGCATCGCCGCGGTCGAGGCGTTCCAACCCGATCTGATCCACGCCCATTTCCTCACCGAACTCGGCTTCGTCGGTGAGGTGGCGCGCCGCACGGGGGTGCCCTTCACCTTGCGCGCCCATTCCTTCGACACGCTCGCGCTGCGCCCTCCGGGCCTGGGCGGGCGGATCGCCGGGCTGCTGCGCGGCGCGCCGCCACAGAGCCGCGCGCAGTGGCTGCGCGAGGGTCTGGCCGCGATGGAGAGCGAGCTGTGCCTCGGCGTGCTCGCCCTCCCCTTCGCGCGGCCGTGGCTGATCCGGGCCGGTGCCTGCGAGGCGAAGGTGGTCGATTGTTTCCCGGTCATGCGCTTTGCCCAGTTTCACGACTCCGGCCCCAACGGCGATGCGGTGATGAATGTCGGGATCTGCGCGACCAAGCGCGCCATGCCCGACTTCCTGCGGCTCGCCCGCCGGGTTCCCGAGCGCAGCTTCAATCTCTACGCGATGGACCAGCGCACCGACTGGCTGAAGCAGCGCAGCGCCGAGAGCGGTGCGGGCGTCAACTTCGTCGGCCCGATCGAGCCCGAGGCGATGCCGCGCGAGTACAAGCGCCACCGCTGGCTGGTCTACACCGCCGATGCCGACGCCCCCGGCGTCGGCTGGCCGGTGGCGATCGCCGAAGCGCAGGCAGCAGGCGTCGGGGTGTGCATGCCCGCACTGCGCCGCGACCTTGCGCAATATGTCGGTGAGGGCGCGGGGATCCTCTACGAATCGGTCGACGAACTGCCTGCCATCGTATCCGCGCCTGTGCCCGAGGAGATGCGCGAACGCGGCTTCGCGCAGGCGCGCAAGTCCGACATCGAACGTCACAAGCATCTGCTGACCGATCTGTGGGACGACGCGCTGCGCGCCCGCGCGCCGGACATGCTCGCACGCGGCAGCGCGAGCACCGGCGCGGGCGGCACCACGAGCGGCAGCGCCGCCGCCACGCCGCGCAGCGTCGTAAGCCCGGCATGAACGCCCCCGCTGCCACGCCCGCGCCTGTCCCCCTGCATCCCGAAGGCGACGAGGCGATGTCCCCGGGCCCGGTCAGGGGCCTCCTTTCGCTCCTCTCCCCGCGCGAGCGGATCAATGCCGCGATCCTGTTCGGCATGATGCTGATCGGCGCGGCGCTCGAGATCGCGGGGCTGGCCGCGGTGCCCGCCTTCGTCAGCGCGGTGGTCGATCGCGAGGCGATGCTGCGCCTGCCGCTCCTCGGCCCGGTGCTGGGCCCGCTCACCGAAGGGCTCGACAGCAGCGAACTGGTGATCTGGGGCGCGGCCGCGCTGCTCGCCATCTTCGCGATCAAGAACGGGTTCCTTGCGTTCAATTACTGGGCGCAGATCCGCTACGTCTCCCACCGCCGCATCGCCATCGCGGGGCGCTTGATGCGCGCCTACATGGCCGCGCCCTACCGCTTCTTCCTCGCCCGCAACCGCTCAGAACTGCTGCGCAATGTCGACAACGAGGTGATGACCGTGTGCAACAGCGTGATCAGCACGATCCTCGAGCTGTGCACCCGCACGGTGATCGTGATTGCGGTGCTCGGCTTCCTGCTGGTCGTCGAGCCGGTCATCACGATCGCCTGGATCGTGTTCCTCGGGCTGATCGGCTTTGCCGCGCTGCGCGGGGTCACCGGGCGGCTGCGGCGCTTCGGGCTGGTGCAGCAGCAGGGCCGTGCGGCGCTCAACCAGAACCTCATGCAGGCCTTCGGCGGCATCAAGGAAATCCGCACGCTGGGGCGCGAGGATTTCTTCATCGGCAAGGTGATGGACGCGGCCATGCAGCTGACGCGCGCGCACGGCTTCAAGCTCCTGATCATGAAGATCATCCCGCCGGCGTCGGAAATGGTGGCGATGACCGGGCTGCTGGCGCTCGCCGTCGGGCTGGTGCTGCAGGGCCGCACGACCGAGAGCATCCTTGTCACGCTCTCGCTGTTCGTGGTGGGCCTGGTGCGCCTGCGCGAGGCCTCGAGCGCGGCGCTCAACCAGTTCGCGGACCTGCGTTACAGCCTTGTCGCGATCCAGCCGATCGTGCGCGATCTGGCGCTGCTCGGCGATGCGCCACTGCGCGACAGCGCTCCGGACGTCCCCCGCCCGCAGAGCGCGATCGCGCTCGAGGGCGTTTGGCACTGCTACGAGGGCGCAGCCGACCATGCGCTCAAGAACATCGACATCAGCATTCCGGTCGGCGCGGCGGTGGGCCTTGTCGGCACCACCGGGGCCGGCAAGTCGACCGTGGTCGATGTCCTGCTCGGCCTCGTAGCCCCGGAACGCGGCGGGCTGGTGGTTGACGGCCATCGCCTCGACGAGGGCGAACTGCGCGCGTGGCGCCGCCAGGTCGGTTACGTGCCGCAGTCGATCTACCTGCTCGACGACACCATCCGCCGCAACATCGCATTGGGGATCGAGGACGACGATGTCGACGAGGAGGCACTCGCCGAAGCGATCCGCCTTGCCCAGCTTGGCCGGTTCATCGACCGCCAGCCCGAGGGGCTCGACACGCTGGTGGGCGAGAGCGGAGTGCGCATCTCGGGCGGCGAGCGCCAGCGAATCGGCATCGCCCGCGCGCTCTACCATGATCCGGCGATCCTGATCCTCGACGAGGCGACCAGCGCGCTCGACAACACCACCGAACGCGCGGTTATCGAGGCAGTCGAGGGGATGCGGGGCACGCGCACCGTGGTGATGATCGCGCACCGCCTGTCGACCGTGCGCGGCTGCGAGGTGCTCTACTACCTCAAGGACGGCCGGGTCGAAGCGTCGGGCGACTACGCAACCCTCCAGCAAAGCCACAGCGCCTTCCGCGAGATGGCCGCGTGAGCGGGCGCGCGGGCGCTTCGACTCGGCGCATTCCGAACCGAGGTTAGGGCGCTGGCGCCCGCAAGGGGCCAACGCCGCGGCGCGTGCGACGTCCGGCCATCCGCCGGCGCGCGGCACGCCTGTCCGCTTGTCCGAAGGAGCAATGCACCGCTCATGGCTCTTGCCGCCCCGTTCCCCTACCTCGCCCCGCCTGCGCAGCGCCGGCTGCGCCGCGGCCGGGTGCTCGGCGCTCGACTGGCCGGTGCGGTGAGCGTGATGGCGCTGCTGCTGGTGCCGGTGCTGCCGGTCTCGCCGGGGCAGTCGGGCAGCGCCTTCGCGGGGATAGCGGCTTTCGCGCCGGATCTGCCTTCGCCTTTCGAGCGCCAGAGCGAGGTTGCAGCGCCCGACCCCGCGATGGTGCCAGCCGCGCCCTTCAACGCTCGCTATGGCGATGCCGCCAGCGCGCTGCGGGCCGAGACCTGCCTGACCGAGGCGATCTATTACGAAGGCGCGCTCGAGCCGGAGGCTGGCCAGCGGGCGATCGCGCAGGTGGTGCTCAACCGTGTGCGCCATCCGGCTTACCCGGACAATGTCTGCGGCGTCGTGTTCCAGGGACAGGAGCGCTCGACCGGGTGCCAGTTCACCTTCACCTGCGATGGCTCGCGCGCCCGCGCGCCGGTGCCGAGCCTGTGGGCGCGCGCCAACCGCGTCGCCAGGGCGGCGCTTGGCGGAGCGACGGCTCCGGAGGTCGGACTGGCGACCCACTACCACGCCGATTACGTCCTGCCCTACTGGAGCAGCACGCTCGACAAGGCGGGGCAGATCGGGCGCCATGTCTTCTACCGCTGGCGCGGGTGGAACGGGACTGCGGGAGCCTTCACCCAATCCTATGTCGGACGCGAACCGCTAATCGCCGCTTGGACGCCGCGCGCGGCTGCCGCAGGGCCCCAGGGCGAAGGCCTGCCCGGCCTCGGCGCGCCGACCGACGCCGCAGCG
>OFDN01000742.1_pt1 | contig 24617 bp, 24 predicted proteins | sample 1520971 | NCBI WGS metagenome assembly OFDN01 (sample SAMEA94257418, study PRJEB24077) | hot springs metagenome | biome: Aquatic biome; feature: Geographical feature; material: Water | place: India | collected 2012-06-12 | depth 5 m
CGGGGGCGCCGCGCCGCGGGCGCGCGGCAGGTAGAGATGCACCGTGGTGCCGACCCCGACCGCGCTCTCGATCCGCATGCCGCCGCCCGATTGCTTGGCGAAGCCCTGCACCTGGCTGAGCCCGAGCCCGCTGCCCTTGCCCACGGGCTTGGTGGTGAAGAAGGGCTCGACGATGCGGTCGAGCAGCGCCGGCGGGATGCCCTCCCCGGTGTCCGTCACGGCGATGCACAGATAGTCGCCGGCCGGCAGGTCGGCGCCGGCGCCGCCATCGTCGCCGTCCCCGGCCACACCGACCAGCCGGGCCGCGATGGTCAGGCGCCCGCCTTCCGGCATGGCGTCGCGCGCGTTGATGGCGAGGTTGAGGATGCCGAGTTCGAGCTGGGTGGGATCGACCAGCGCCGGCGGCAGGTCCGGCGCGACCGTCCGCTCGATGCTCACCTGCGGGCCGACGCTGCGCTCCAGCAGCGCCTCCATGCCGGACAGCAGGGCCGCGACGTCCGTCGGCGCCGCCTGCAAATGCTGGCGTCGCGCGAAGGCCAGGAGCTGCTGCACCAGCTTGGCGCCCCGCTCCGACGCGGTGATGGCGTTGTCGAGGAAACGGGCGGCCTTCTCCGGGTCGCCGGGATTGCGCCGGGCAATCTCGACGCTGCCGATGATGGCGGTCAGCAGGTTGTTGAAATCGTGCGCCACGCCGCCGGTCAGCCGGCCCAGGATCTCCAGCTTCTGCGTCTCGCGCAGCCGCGCCGCGATGCGCTCGCGCTCGGTGGTGTCGCGCAGGAAGGCGATGCCGCCGATGACCCGCCCCTCCTCGTCCATCAGCGGGCTGTGCTGCGTCTCCACCGTGCCCTCGCGCCCGGTCTCGGGGTGGTAGGGGGCGCTGGGGATGGCGTAGGGGCGCCCGGACAGCGCGGCCCGGATGGCGGCCTCCAGGTCACCGCCGCGGCCGGTGGGGTAGAGGTCGAGCAGGCGCTTCCCGAGCGCCTCGTCCTCGGCCAGGCCGGTCACCGCGGCGACCGCCGGGTTCCACAGGGTGACCCGCCCCTCGCGGTCGTAGGCCAGGATGCCGTCGGTCGAGCTTTCCACCAGGAAGCGGGAGAAGTCGCGCTCGTGCTTCAGCAGACGCCGCTGAGCCTCCCGCAGGTCGGCGGAGCGCCGCTCCAGCCGGTCGGCCATGGCGTCGAAGGCCAGCCCCAGCCGCCCGAGTTCGGTGGTTCCGTCGGTCAGCCCGGTGCGCGCCCCGCTGTCGCCCTCCCGCAACCGGTTGGCGGCGTTGAGGATGCGCAGGATCGGGTTCATCAGGAACAGCCGCCCGCCGATGAAGGCGGCGAGCAGGGCCAGCGTCGCCCCGACGCCGATCAGCACCAGCCCGCGCTCGGTGGCGCGGTCGATCGCCTCGAACTCGTGCTCGGTGGACACCCCGGCGCTGACATACAGCTCGCGCGGCCCGAAGGTCAGCGGCACATAGCCCAGCACCCGGCGCGTGCCGTCCTGGCTCTGCAACTCCACGGTGCCGGGCGCGGAGGCGTGCAGCAGATGGATGAAGTTGTCCGGAATGCGGCTGCCGATGAAGCGTTCCGGAAACGGGGTGCGAGCGATCACCGTGCCCTCGCGGTCGGCGATGGTCAGCGAGCCGCCGGTCGGCAGCGACCGTTTCTCCAACTGATCGGTCAGCCAGCCGAGGTCGAGTGCCGCGGTGCCGACGGCGATCACACGCCCGGCATCGTCGCGCGCCGCCAGCGCCATCGGCAGCGCATGCCGGTTCAGCCGCTCGGCGAACTGGTAGGTGCCGATCGCGAACTCACCGGTCTGCAGCGTGTCCTGGAAATGCGCGTACGCGGTGATGTCGAAACCCGGCGGAACCGGCCGGGAGGCGCAGATCACCGTTCCATCCGCCCGGAAGACACCCAGCCGCAGGTACTGGGGAAAGCGCGCCTGGAGATCGGCGAGGTATGCCGAACAGCGCGCCGAATCCATGGTCCGGACGGACGGCCCCTCCAGCACCCCGCCGAGCAGCAGCCGGGTCCCGTCGATGATGCGGTCCAGCTCGGACGCGGCGAGACGCCCGAAGCGTTCGGCCTGGCCATGGATTTCGGCCTGCCGCTCGCGCCGCAGGTCGATCTCGTTCATGGCCTGGATGGCGACGGCCGGAGCCACGGCGACCGCCACCAGGACAACCAGCCGTCCGAACAGCCCCATGCATGCCTCCAACCCCCAGCGGTTGTATCGTCAAACCTCCGGCGGCGCCCCCGTTCATTCGGCCTATGACCCCGTCCGCATAGGTCGCCGGCCTGATCCTTCGGCTGTTCCGTGTAACCCGATGCATCGCGCCGCCTCGCCGTTCAAGCACGCGCACCCGCAGCCCCGGGCCGCTATCCTGCCCGACGGTTTCCAGGGGAGATACTCGTGGACCGGTACGGCATGGGCACCGCAGCTCTTCGACCTTTCCCGCATTCGACCATCGACCGAGGTGGACGGTGAAGCATCGCAGCGACATCGACGGCCTGCGCGCCGTCTCGATCATTCCCGTGCTCCTGTTCCACGCCGAGATTCCGGGCGTCGGCGGCGGATTCGTCGGGGTGGACGTGTTCTTCGTCATTTCCGGTTATCTGATCACCGCCCTGATCGCGGAGGAGATGCGGCAGGACCGCTTCTCGCTCACCGGCTTCTACGAGCGCCGCATCCGCCGCATCCTGCCGGCCCTGCTGGTCATGCTGCTGGCCAGCGGCGTGGTCGGCTCGGTGCTGCTGCTGCCGGTCGATTTCCGCGAATTCTCCGACAGCCTGACCGCCGCGGTGCTGTCGGTGTCCAACATCTTCTTCTGGCGCCAGTCCGGCTATTTCGACGATCAGGCGCTGATGAAGCCGCTGCTGCACACCTGGTCCCTGGCGGTGGAGGAGCAGTTCTACCTGTTTTTCCCGCTCTACCTGATGGCGGTGCTGCGCTGGGGCCGCGGGCGCTGGGTCGCGGCGGTGCTGCCGGTGGCGCTGCTGTCGCTGGCGCTGTCGGTGTACGGCGTCGCCCACAAGCCCGACGCCGCCTTCTACCTGCTGCCGACGCGGGCGTGGGAGCTGCTGGTCGGCTCGCTGCTGGCGCTGGGGGCGGTGCCGGCGTTCCGCGGCCGGATGGCGAACGAGCTGGGTGGGCTGCTCGGCCTCGGGCTGATCGGGTGGAGCGTCTTCACCTTCAGCGACCACACGCCCTTCCCCGGCCTGAACGCGCTCTACCCCTGTCTCGGTGCGGCGCTGGTCATCCACACCGGGGCCGCGGGAACGTTGGTTGGCCGCCTGCTGGCCACCGGGCCGCTGGTCTTCGTCGGGCTGATCTCCTACTCGCTCTATCTCTGGCACTGGCCGGTGCTGGTCTTCGCCAACTACCACGCCATGGCGCCGCTGGGTGCGGCGGAGACGGCGGCGGCTCTGGCCGCCTGCGCGGGTCTGGCGGTGCTGTCCTGGCGCTTCGTGGAAACGCCGCTGCGCCGCGGCGGCTCCCCCATCGCCGGCGGGCGGCGCGCCTTCGGCTTCGCCACGGTGGCGGCCGTGCTGTTCGTCGGCGCAGGGGCGGCCGGTCACGTCAGCGACGGTTGGGAAAGCCGCTTCACCCCGCAGGTGGTTGCGGTGGACGCCATGAGCGGCAACCGCAACGACACTCTGCTGCCCTGCCACAGCCGCCGCCCCGACGACGTGGCGGCCGGGCGCCTGTGCACCATCGGCGCGGAGGGGGCGGAGACGAGCTGGCTGCTGTGGGGCGATTCGCACGCCTGGGCAATGCAGCAGCTCTACGACGAGGCGTTCCGCAGCCTCGGCGTCCGCGCGGTGGTGGCGAGCTACGACGGCTGCGCGCCGCTGTTCGGGATCACCCGCGTCGGCTATCCGGGCCCGTGCCGCGCCTTCTCCGACGCGGTGGCCCGCAAGATCGACGGCGGCGGCATCCGCAACGTCGCCATGGTCGCCTTCTGGGAGGGCTATTACCGCGACACCCTCCAGGCGGACGCCCAGACCACCCGCCACGACCGCGAGCAGACGGCGGCGGCCCTGAACCGGGGCCTGGTGTCCACCGTCACCACCCTGTCCGACCGCGGCATCCGGGTGCATCTGGCCGACAGCCTGCCCGGCGTGCGCGTCAACGCGCCGCGCGCGCTGGCCGCAGCACTGGCCTGGAACCGCCCGATCGACCCGCGCTTCACGGCCGAGGAATACCACGCCATGAACCGCGACTATTTCGCCGCGGTGGAGACGGTGCAGGACCGTCTCGCGTCGCGCCTGACCCTGTGGCGGACGCTGTGCGCCGGCGGCCGGTGCGAGGCGGAGGCGAACGGCCTGCCGATCTACTTCGACAGCAACCACCCCACCCGCACCAACTTCGCCTTCGCCGCCGACCCGATCCGCCGCTTCCTGCGCGAAGGCAGCGGCTCGGTGGCGATGGCGCGGTGAGGGGCGGCCCCGGCCTAGAACGCTCACACCTCGAAGAACACCGTCTCCCGGTCGCCCTGCATGTGGATGTCGAAGCGGTAGACGGTGCCGGCCGCCGTGTCCTCGCGGCGGGCGATCAGGGTGTCGCGGCGGTCCGCCGGGACGGTGGCCAGCACCGGGTCGGCGGCGTTGGCCTCGGCCTCGTCGGAGAAGTAGAGGCGGGTGTAGGCGTGGCTCAGCAGGCCGCGCATGAAGACGATCACGGTGATGTGGGGGGCGCCGCCGTCGCCGGTCGGGCCGGGCTTGACGGTGTGGAAGACGAACCGGTTGAGCGGGTCCGTTCCAGTCCCGCAACGGCCGAAGCCGCGGAAGGACGCGTTCGGGTTGCGGCTGTCGGCCGGGTGCGCGAATCGGCCCTGCGCGTCGGCCTGCCAGATCTCGATCATGGCGTCGCTGATCGGTGCTCCCTGCCCGTCGAGCACCCGGCCGACGATGCGGATCGGCAGCCCGTCGGTCTCCTCCGTCGCCAGCTCGGGGCCGGCGATGCTGGCGAGGTCGTAACCGTACTGGGTGGGCGTCAACCCATAGGCGAAGTAGGGGCCGACGGTCTGCGACGGCGTCTGTTTCAGGGCCATGGCTCAAGCCTCCATCGGCGTCGCCGCCGGGCCGCGCAACACGATGTCGAAGACGTAGCCGAGCGCGAAGCCGGGTTCCGTCACATCGATCGAGAAGTTGGAGACCAGCCGCTCCCGCGCCCCCTCCGGCGTGCCGAGATAGATGGGGTCGAGCGGCAGCAGCGGGTCGCCCGGGAAATACATCTGGGTCACCAGCCGGGTGGCGATGGTCGGCCCGAACAGCGAGAAATGGATGTGGTTGGGCCGCCAGGCGTTGTGGTGGTTGCCCCAGGGATAGGCGCCGGGCTTGATCGAATAGAAGCGGTAGTGGCCCGCGTCGTCGGTCACGCAGCGCCCGCCGCCGAAGAAGTTGGGGTCGAGTGGCGCGTCGTGCTGGTCCACCTTGTGGACGTAGCGCCCGGCGGCGTTGGCCTGCCAGACCTCGACCAGCGTGTTGCGCACGGGGCGCCCGGCCTCGTCCAGCACCCGGCCGGTGACGACGATGCGCTCGCCCAGCGGCTCGCCGTTGCGGCGGCCGTTGCGGGTCAGGTCATGGTCGAGCGGCCCCACGCCGTCCTGGCCGTAGACTGGCCCCGTCATCTCCGACAGGCTCTGCTTCAGCGGGATCAGCGGCTTGGTCGGGCCGCGCAGAGTGGTGGACTTGTAGTCCGCGTGCAGATAGGGCGGGTGCGCGGTCCAGTCGCGCGGTGCCGTGCTCATGGTTTTCCTCCCTCGGCCGTGGCGGCGTCCATCGCCGCGTAGGCGTCCTTGGCGACCTTGATGGCGCTGTTGGCCGCCGGCACGCCGGCGTAGACGGCGACGTGGAGCAGCGCTTCCTTCACGTCGTCGGGGCTGGCGCCCGTGTTGCGGGTGGCGCGGATGTGCATCGCCACCTCCTCGTGGTGGCCGCCGGCGGCCAGCAGGGCGATGGTGATCAGGCTGCGCTCGCGCTTGGTCAGCCCCGGCCGCGACCAGACGGAGCCCCAGGCGCCTTCCACGATGAAGCGCTGGAAATCCACGTCGAAGGCCGATTTGTTCGCCTCGGCACGGTCGACATGGGCGTCGCCGAGCACCGAGCGGCGCGTCGCCATGCCCTGGTCGTACCGGTTCGGCAACGGTGTATCCTCAGACAAGGTCGTTCTCCTTCAGGAACGTCCGGATGGCGGCGATCACCGCGTCCGGCTTCTCCACGCCGGGGATGTGGCCGGCGCCGTCGATGAGGTGGAAGCGGGCGCCGGGGATCAGTCCGGCCATGGACCGGACGAGGTCCGGCGGGGTGGCCCCATCCTCCGAGCCGGCGATGCACAGGGTCGGCACGGCGATGCGCGCCGCCGCCGCGGTCAGGTCGCCGTCGCGCAGGGCGGCACAGGTGCCGAGATAGCCCTGCACCGGCGTGCGCACGAGCATGTTACGCCACACCGCCAGCTCCGTCGCCCGCTCCCGCCGGAAGGCGGCGGAGAACCAGCGCTCCAGGATCGCGTCCGACAGGGCGGCGATGCCGCCCGCGGCGATCGCGTCGATGCGCTGGGTCCAGCTTTCCACGCTGCCGATGCGGTGGGCGGTGTTGCTCAGCACCAGCGCCCGCACGCGGTCGGGCGCGCGCGCCGCCACCCCCTGGGCGATCAGCCCGCCGACCGACAGGCCGACCAGGATGGCCTTGTCGACGCCGGCATCGTCCATCACCGCGAGCAGATCGCCGACATGGTCGTCGAGGCTGTAGGGTGCCGCCGGCGCATCGGACAGGCCATGGCCGCGCGTGTCGTAGCGCAGCACCCGGAAATCGCCGGCGAATGCGGGCACGATCTTGTCCCACACCTGCAGATCGGTGCCGAGCGAGTTGGAGAACAGCAGCGCCGGCCCGTCGCGGCGCCCGTCCTCCCGGTAGCGGATCACGATGTCGTTGTTGCTGACGGCCTTCATCGGCTCTGCTCCTCCCACGGATTGCTGGACTCTAGACGAAAACTCCCTTCATCGAAAATGGTCGTTCCTGATAGATTCATTCCCACAGGTTATGGATGAGGGGGAATCCAATGCTCGACCCGCGGCTCCGGCACCGGCACATCCAGTGCTTTCTGGAGGTGGCGCGGCGGCGCAGCGTCGGCCGCGCGGCGGACGCCCTGGCGCTCAGCCAGCCGGCGGTGTCGAAGACGCTGATCGAGCTGGAGGAGATCCTGGGCGTGGCGCTGATGGACCGCAGCCGCCGCGGCGTCACCCTGACCGAGTTCGGCGAGGTGTTCCAGCGCCACGCCGCCGCCAGCATGGTGGCGCTGCGGCAGGCGGTGGACAGCGTGGCGCAGGTGCGCATGGGGGGGGCCGCGACCATCCGCATCGGCGTGCTGCCGACGGTGGCCGCCCGGCTGGCGCCGGACGCGGTGCAGCGCTTCCAGCAGGCGCGGACGGGGGTGGTGGTCAACCTCGCCAGCGGCCCCAACGGCCATCTTCTGGACCGGCTGCGCGGCGGCGACCTGGATCTGGTGATCGGCCGGCTGGGCGCGCCGGAGCAGATGCGCGCCCTCGCCTTCGTGCATCTCTATTCGGAGCGGGTGTCGGTGGTGGTGCGGCCGGGCCATCCGCTCACCCGCGTGGCGGAGCTGGATCTGGCGCGCATCGCCGATTACACGGTGCTGCTGCCCGACCGCGACGCGGTGACCCGGCCGGCGGTGGAGCGGCTGCTGATCGCCGGTGGGGTGGGCGACCTGCCGCGGCGGATCGAGACGGTGTCCACCACCTTCGGCCGCAGCTTCACCCGCGCCACCGACGCGGTGTGGATCATCTCCCACGGCGTGGCCGAACCGGACCTGAGCGAGGGGACCCTGGTGGAGCTGCCCGCCGACACCAGCGACACCAGCGGCCCCGTCGGCCTGACCACCCGCGCCGACACCGACCCCTCCCCGCCGCTGCGCCTGTTCATGGAAGCGGTGCGGCAGGCGGCGGAGGGGCGGTGAGGCGAATCGTCCTCGCGTCTAGCGCGGCGTGGGAAGCTGGACCGTCCCGCCCACGACGTCGATCGCCACCTTGCCGCGAAGCCCGCGGGAGCCCCCGTTTTCGAGCAGTTCGTGCGCGTCGCCGATGCGGGCCAGGGGAAGCACCGCGCCGATCACCGGCTTGATCAGGCCGCGTTCGACAAGGGTTGTAAGCGCGTCGAGCTTGCCCCGGTTCTGACGTGTGAAGACGAAGTGGTAGGCAGCGTTCTTTCCCCAGGCCTCGATCAGGTTCTGCGGCTGCGCGATGTCGACGATGCTGACCAGCCGTCCGCCATCCGCAAGGACCAGCGGGCTTCTCGACAAGGTGTCGCCGCCGATGGTGTCGAACACGACGTTCACCCCCTGCCCCTGCGTCAGCTCCGCCACGGCCGAGGCGTAGTCGACGGCGCTGTGGTCGATCGCCTCGTCCGCCCCGAGCGACCGCACAAACTCATGATTGCCGGCGCGCGCCGTCGTGATGACCCGCGCCCCCATCGCCTTGGCAAGCTGGATCGCCACCGTGCCCACGCCGCCGGCACCGCCATGGATCAGGACGGTCTCGTGAACGGCGAGCTGGGCGCGGGTCACCAGGGCTTCCCAGACCGTCCCCCCGACCAGCGTCAGGCTTGCGGCTTCCAGATGGCTGATGGTGCGCGGCTTGCGCCCGACCAGCTCGACATCGGCCACATGCTGCTCGGCGTAGGAGCCGCGGCCGCCGAAAATCCTCGGCGTGTAGTAGACCTCGTCGCCGATGTCGAACTCGGTCACATCGGTTCCCCTCTCTTCCACCACGCCGGAGACGTCGTGCCCGATGATGGCGGGGAGCGGCACGTGGTCGGTGTAGTCGCCACGCCGGATCTGATAGTCCAGGGGATTGATGGCGGTGGCGTGAACCCGCACCCGGACCTGCCGTGGCCCGACGGCCGGTACGGCAACCTCGCGCAGCTCGAAGGCGTCGAAGCCACCGAATTTGACGAGCTGGATCGCCTTCATGGTGTCGGTCATGGTCGCACCTTTTCTGAAAGGCCAGGGCGGCGGGGCCGCCTTCGCGCGGATGATCCCCGCCGCCTCCCGGCAGCCTGGTCCGTTGCCGGATCAGCCCAGGGCGCCCGGCACCGGCGTGTTCAGGAGCTGCTGCTCCCACAGGTAGGCGATGCCGCTGCCGCCCGCGTGCTGGACGATCACGTCCGTCAGCGGCACGGCCGTGTCCATCCGCGCCCAGTCGCGCTGCCACTCCGCCGCGACCGCCAGCCAGGTCATCATGTTGGCACCGGCCGCGATCATGCGCTGGATGGCGACCTGGTGCGCCTCGACCGAGACGCCGCCGGAGGCGTCGGTGACCACGGTCACGTCCCAGCCCTCGCCGAGCGCCTGGATCGCCGGCATGGCGACGCACACCTCGGTCCACAGGCCGGCGATGACGAGCTGCTTGCGGCCGGTCGCCTTGACGGCGTCGACCACCGCGGGGTCCTCCCAGGTGTTGATGAAGGTCCGGTCGATCACCTCCTGGCCGGGGAACAGGTCGGTGATCTGCGGGAAGAGCAGGCCGCCGCGGGCGGCGATCACCGTGGTCAGGATGGTGGGCACGCCGAATGCCTTGGCGGCCTTGGCCAAGCCGGCCGTGTTGTTGACCACCATCTGCGGCTCGTGGCTGTTCACGTTCGCGAGCTGGTAGGGCTGGTGGTCGATCAGGACGAGCACCGAATCCTCGGGACGGAGGAGCGACGCGAGGCCGTTGCGGAAGGTCATTTCTGTTCCCTGCTGTCGTTGGATGGGACCGACGCGTCGCGAAACCAGCGCATCCCGCGTCGTCGTCCGGGTGGAGATTGCCATTCGGGTGTGTGGTACGGTAGCCGCGGCCCCCGGCACACTGTGTCGCCAAACTAGGAACGCCGCGTGGACATCGAAGATCTCCGCACCTTCGTGGAAGTCGCCGACACCGGTGGTGTCACATCGGCGGCGCGTCGTCTTGGCGTTTCCAAGTCGATCGTCAGCCGGCGGCTCGCGCGTCTGGAGGAGGAGCTTGGCGTCCAGTTGCTGTCGCGTAGCACCCGCGGTGCGGCACTGACCGAAGCGGGGGCGACACTGCGCGATCACGCCGCCCGAGCGTGCGCCGAAATCGACGCCGCGCGGGAGGCGGTACTACCGGAGGGGGAGCTGCGCGGCCGGCTGCGCGTCGCCGTGCCGCTGACCTTCGGCCCGACCCACTTCGCGCATGTGTTCGCCGAAATGGCGCGGTGCCACCCGCATCTCCACATCCACACCAGCTACAGCGACCGCTTCGTGGACCTGATCGCCGAGGGCTACGACTGCGCGATCCGGCTCGGCCATCTTGCCGATTCCAGCCTGATCGCCAGACGCATCGGCCCGATCTATGGACGGCTGGTGGCCAGCCCTGCCTACATCGACGCGCACGGCGCACCGGAGACGCCCGGCGAGCTCCTCGCCCACCAGGCGTTGATGCAGGATGCCGAAAGCTGGCAGTTCCTGGAGGACGGGACGACGGTGACGCTGCGCCCGCAGGGGCGCTTCAAGGCCGACAACGGCACCGCCCTGATCGCCGCCGCGCTGGCGGGGCTCGGCATCGCCTATCTGCCCGAGGGCCTGATCCGGGAGCATCTCGCCTCCGGCGCACTGGTGCCGGTGATGCCGCGCCACCCGATCCGGCCGGCGGGCATCTATGTGGTCCGCCCGCCGGGCCAGCATCCGGCCCGCAAGGTGCGCGTTCTCATCGAGATGCTGATCGGGTGCTACGGAACGGCGTCCGAGGTGGCGGGCACGGTGCCGGAGTGAGCGGGGCGCCGGAGTGAGCGGGACGACGGCAGGTGGTGACGGCGCCCCGGCGACATGCTAAGAACGCTTCGCATTCTCTTCTTCCGCCCACTCCCCGTCATGTCCGACGCCGCCTCCAGCGACCTCCTCGCCCTCGTGCAGGTGCATTACAAGGATCTGCTGCGCCTGCTCACCCGCCGGCTGGGCTGCGCCGCGCTGGCGGCCGACGTGGTGCAGGATCTGTGTGTGCGGCTGCGCGAGCTGGGCGGGGATGCCTCGGCGGCCGTCGCCAACCCCCGCGCCTATCTGTTCCGCATGGCCGGCAACCTCGCCACCGATCACCAGCGCCGCGCCCGCGCCATCCAGCGCCACCTCAGCCCCGACCCGGTGCCCGACGCGCTGGCCTGCGACCGGCCGGCGGCCGACGACGTGCTGCACCAGCGCCAGCGGCTGCTGGCCCTGCGCGCCGCCATCGACGCGCTGCCGCCCCGCTGCCGCGAGGTCTTCCTGCTCCACCGCTTCACCGGCCTGTCGCACCCGGAGATCGCGCGGCGGCTCGGCATCTCCGTCAGCATGGTAGAGAAGCACGTGCAGCGGGCGATGACGCAGTGCCGCGACCATCTGCGCCGGCTCGACGGCTGACGGCCCCGCGATGACCGATCCCCGGCCCGACCCTGCCAACACCGACGCGATCGAAGCGGAGGCGCTGCGCCGGTTCCTGGCGCGCGAGGCCGGCGGCCCCGCCGACCCGGCCCTCGCCGCGTGGCTGGCCGACGACCCCGCCCACCGCCGCGCCTACGAGGCGCTGGCCACGGCGTGGGACGAGTTGGGCGGGTTGGAGGATCTGGCCGCCGAGGCGCGGCGGCTGGAGCGCGCCACCGCGCCGTCACCGATGAGCCGTCCGAACCGCCGCGGTGCGTTGGCGCTTGCCGGTGGAGCGCTCGCCGCCGGGCTGCTGGGCGTCGCGGTCGCCCCGGCTCTGCTGCGCGGCTGGAGGGCCGACCACGCCACCGGGGTGGGCGAGGTGGCGACCCGGCGGCTTGCCGACGGCAGCGTCCTGACGCTCGACGCCGATTCCGCCCTGTCGATCAACATGACCGGCGACGGGCGGCGGGTGGAGCTGCTGCGCGGGCGGGCGTGGTTCGCCGTGGCCCCCGATCCCGACCGCCCCTTTGTGGTGCGGGCCGGGACCGGCACCACCAGCGCGGCCGGCGCCGAATTCTCGGTCGGCCCCGAATTCTCGGTGAGCCATGTCGGGGCGGAGGTCGAGGTGACGGTCGGCGCCCGCACCGTGGCGGTCACCCTCGACGCTCGGACCGAGACCACACCAACCCGCCGGCTGTCGGCCGGCGAACGGGGCCGCTACGGGCCGGACGGCTTCTCCCCCGTGGCCGCGATCGACCCCGTTACGGCGCAGGCCTGGCGCACCGGCAAGCTGGTGTTCGAGGACCGCCCGCTGGCCGAGGTGGTGGAGGAGATCGCCCGCTACCACCCCGGCCGCATCCTGATCACCGACGACGCGGTCGCCGGCCGCCGGGTCAGCGGCGTGGTCGACGGCCGCGATCCCGACCGCGCGCTGCGCGCCATCGTCGGCACCCTGCCCGTGCGCCTTCAGAGCTTCGGCCCGTACCTGACCCTGCTGCACCGCGCCTGACCATCCTGAACTTTTTTTCGTAAGCGGGGTGTGGGACGCCGTTGCCGCTTCCGTCCTAGTCCGTATGCGACTGCAAGTCGTTCGCATAATGCCAGGAACGAGGGATGACGATGGCGGATCGGGGGCGAGGACCGGGTGTGCGGGCACGGGGGGCGCGGCGGCTGTGCGGGCTGCTGCTGGCGGGGGTGGCGCTGTCGGCGCTGACTGTGACGGCGGCACACGCCCAGCAGACGGCACCGGGCGCCGCCGTGACGGCCGCGGTGCGGAGCTTCGCCATCCCGCCGCAGCCGCTGGCCTCCGCCCTCGCGGCCTTCGGGCTCGCCGCCGATCTGGAGGTGGTCTATCCCGCCGGCATGACCGGCACCGCCCGTTCGCCCGGCGTTTCCGGGCGCTTCCCGGCGACCGAGGCGCTGGCCCGGCTGCTGGCCGGCACCGGCTTCTCCTACCGGATGACCGGGCCGACCTCGGTCACGCTGGTGGAGTTGCGGACCGACGGCAGCGTCACGCTGGACCCGGTGATGGTGCAGGGGGCAGGGGCAGGTCCCTTCGGCCCCGACAGCGGCTACACGGTCCGGCGCAGCGCCACCGGCACCAAGACCGACACGCCGATCCTGGAGACTCCGCAATCCATCTCGGTGGTCACGGCGCCGCGGATCGAGGCGATGGGCGCCACCAACGTGAAGGAGGCGCTGAGCTACACCCCCGGCATCGAGATCGCGCCCTACGGCACCGATTCCCGTTTCGACTGGGTCCAGCTCCGCGGCTTCGACGTCTACACCCCTGGCTTCTATCTGGACGGGCTGCAACTGCGCAACATCGACACCTGGTCGGTGTGGCGGGTCGAGAATTACAGCGCCGAGCGGATCGAGGTGCTGCGCGGCCCCTCCTCCGTCCTCTACGGGCAGAGCGGGCCGGGCGGGCTGATCAATGTCGTCAGCAAGCGCCCGACCGCCACGCCGCAGGGCGAGCTGCGGCTCCAGCTCGGCACCGACGCCCACCGCCAGCTCGCCGGCGATGTCTCCGGCCCGGTGGACGCAGAGGGGCGCGTGCTCTACCGCTTCGTGGCGCTGCTCCAGGATGCCGAACTGGCGGCGGAGGGCATGCCGAACGACCGCGTGTTCGTGGCGCCCTCCGTGACGCTGCGCCCGAACGACGACACCACGCTGACCCTGCTGGCGCAGTACAGCAAGAGCTGGGCGGGCACCCTGACCCGCAACGCCCCGGAGGTCGGGTCGCTGATCGCCACACCCGCCGGCACCAAGGTTCCGTCCTCCACCTACAACGGGGAGCCCGACTACAACCATGTCTTCCAGCAGCAATGGTCGCTGGGCTATCTGCTGGAGCACCGGGTGGACGACGCGCTGACCCTGCGCCAGAACGCCCGTTACAACCATCTCGACGTCGACTACCGGCAGGTCAACGGGCGCAACTTCCTCGCGGTCAACGACGACACGACCGACCCGGCCAACTACCGCACGGTGCGGCGCAGCGTGTTCACCAGCGACGAGACCCTGGGCAGCCTGACCATCGACAACCAGGCGCAGTTCGACCAGCGGTTCGGGCGCTGGTCGAACCGGGTGCTGGCGGGGCTCGACTACCAGCGCACGCGGGTGGACCAGGTCACCGTGTCCGGCGGCACGGTCTCCCCGCTCGACCTCTACGCGCCCGTCTACGGCTCCCCCGTCACCCCGGCCGCACCCTATTGGGACGGGCGGACCACGGTGTCGCAGACGGGCGTCTACCTCCAGGACCAGCTCAAGTTCGACGAGCGCTGGGTGCTGACCGTGAGCGGCCGCTACGACCGGGCGCGCGTGCAGGCGGTGAACGCGGTGGACGGCACCGATATCGACGACACCGTCCACCGGCTGACCGGCCGGGCCGGTCTGGTCTATCTGCACCCGAGCGGGCTCGCCCCCTATGTCAGCTATTCCGAATCCTTCGCCCCGAGCGCGGTGGTGGACCCCGCCACCGGCAAACTGATGGAGCCGGAAACCGGCCGCCAGTACGAGGCCGGCCTGCGCTTCCAGCCGCCGGGCACCGACGACACCTACGGCATCGCCCTGTTCGACCTGCGCCGGCAGAACTACGTCACCTACGATCTGGACGCCATGCCGCGCCAGACCGGCGAGGTGACGGTGCGCGGGGTGGAGCTGGAGGCGGTGGTGCAGCCCCTGCCCGGCCTCACCCTGACGGCGTCCTACGCCTGGACGCCCAAGGCCGACGTGACCGCCAGCAGCAACCCCGACGAGATCGGCAAGCAGCTCAACGCCATGCCGAAGCACCGCGGCTCTCTGTGGGCCGACTACCGCCTGCCCGGCGGGCTGAAGTTCGGCGCCGGCGTGCGCTACAACGGTTCCAACCACGGCATGGGTGAGGCCTCGGTCGCCACCGTGCCGTCCTACACGCTGTTCGACGCGATGATCGGCTACGAGTTCGATGACTGGAACCTCGCGCTGAACGCCCGCAACCTGGCCGACAAGGAGTACATCGCCAACTGCTCCTACGGCAGCTGCTACTACGGTGAGCAGCGCACGGTGATGGCGACGGTCAGCCGGCGCTGGTGATAGCTACCGGCAGGCGCGGAAGCGCCCCATGTCCAGGTGGAAGTGGTCGCGGTGGGCGGCGTTGTACTCCGGCCCCAGCACCACGTCGAAGAAGCGGCAGGCGCCGTCGCGCGCGTCGCGCAGGAAGGCGGCCTTGCGCGGGTCGGCGCTGTCCCAGTCGGCGGGCAGGGCGATGCGGGTGCCGTCGGCGAGCGTGAAGCCGGCGATGTCGATGGCGTTGCCGGTGGCGTGCTCGCTGCGCCGCCCGTCGGCCCGGCCATAGAGGTTGCGGCAGGCATAGGTGCCGAGGTGATGCACCCCCACCACCCGGCTGCCGAACCGCGCCTCGGCCGCCGGCTGCAGCGCGTGCCGCTCGAACAGCAGCCACGCCGCGGCGACGGCGCAGGTGGCGGTGAAGCCGTCGTTGAAGCGTACACCCGTGCGCTCCACGCGTACGGCGTCGGTGAAGCCGCAGCCCTCCCCCGTCTCGCGGTCGGGTACGGGGGTGAAGGGCTGGCCGGCGCCGTGCAGCACCAGTCGGCACAGCACCCCGTCCTCCTCCAGCCGGTGCAGCTTGTGGCGGGTCAGCAGTCCGGGCTCCGCGTCGATGCGCAGCGGCGCCCAGGGGTCGTACGCCTCGGGCAGCACGATCACCCCCTGCCAGACCAGCGGCGCCAGCACGGCCAGCCCCGCCAGCACCAGCAGCGACACCCAGCGCAGCAACCGCCCCATCCAACCCTCGCCCTGCCCGCCTCCGATCCACCGTGAACGCGGCCGCGCGACGATCGTCCCCGCCCGGTGTTCCCCAGGGACCATCGGAGGGAGGCTTTTTCATGGACGAGACGACGCTGCGGCGGATGGCCGAGGCGCTGGGCGACACCCCGGTCTTCGACAAGCACCAGACCGGGGAGATCATCACCATCCGCTTGCGCGACCTGCTGGAGGATGTCCGCAGCTTCGACCCCATCTCGGTCGATGAGGTGCTGATGACACTGGCGAAGCGCGCCGCGGCGGCTCAGTAGCCGACAGTGACCGCGGCGTTGACGATGTAGATCAGGTCGTTGCGGTCACCCTTGTCGGGCAGCACCACGCCGCTCGGCGTCACCATCCCGCCCGCCACCACCTCGACCGTCACCTGTCCGTAGGGGAACACGGCGCGCACCGCGTCGTGATCGACCTTGTCCGCATCGTCGGGCACGGCGAGCCGCACATGCACCTCCATGCGGCCGCTGTCACCCCCGACCAGCGTGCGCATGCCGGGCAGCGAGTTGCGTTCGATGGCGTTGCGCACGGCGCGGCAGGCGGCCTTGGTCACGTCCTGCCCGTGCAAGTCTACCCCCATGCCCAGCTCGATGAACATTACGTGTTCCATGACCGGAAACTCCATCCAATAGTATGCAAGTTTTGACCGTTGACTCGCCATGGTTGCGCCAGTATAGCATAGATCCAACGCACTAGGCCTTCGTCTGTAAGCATACAATTTTTTCAGGACGCGGCAAGAGTCCGGCGGAAGTCCGGATGTCCTGATGACCGGTGTTCCTGAATTGACTGCAAAAACGGCTGGCGTTGAGCGCTGGTCGGACGCTCGACGTGTGCCGTAATCAACAAGGGAGTCCATGATGCCAGTCAAGGGTCAGGAAATTGCCAGCCTCGATTTCGCCAATCTGATCGGCGGTCCGCTGAACGCGATCGTCGAGGCGCAGGCGAAGTCGGCCATCACCACCGCGAACTTCATCCGCGAGGTCGGCTTCAAGAAGGACACGAACGAAGTCATCAACGTCGATTTCAAGTACAACCGGAAGAACGACGACGGCAAGGACCAGCAGTTCGTGCTGACGGTGCCGTTCCTGACGATGCTGCCGGTGCCCTACATCACCGTCAGCTACGCCGAGGTGGAGTTCAACGCGAAGATCACCTCGACGACCGAATCCACCACCGAGGACAATTTCAGCCAGGTGGTGGACGCCTCGGCCGGCGGCAACTGGTGGTTCGCCAGCGCCCGGCTGCAGAGCAAGACCGCCTACCAGAAGAAGTCGTCCACGAGCGACCGCGAGGAGCGCACCTTCGACATGCGCGTGCGGGTGGAGGCGCGCAACGCCGACATGCCGACCGGCACCGAGCGCATCCTGACCCTGCTGGAGAACGTGATCCAGGAGCGCGCGCTGCCGGTCGGCGGCGTCTCGGTCACGGCGGCGAGCGCGTCGGCGGGTGCCGCGGTGCCGCTGTCGCCGGAGGACCTCGCCAAGGTCGCCGTCAACGACACGCTGAAGCACGTCAAGACCGGCAACAGCTACACCGTCAAGTCGAAGGACGCCAACGCCGTCACCCTCGACCGGACGGTCACGCCGGGCGCGGTGAAGGACGACGTCTTCACCAAGGAGGTGGCCGGGGCACAGCCCCAGGCGGCGGTAACGGTGACCGCCACCGGCGGGTCGAACGGCACCGCCGTTCCGCTGTCGAACGCCGACCTCGCCAAGGTCAACCAGGGCGACCGCTTCAAGCACGGGGCTGGCAAGGTCTACACCGTGGCCTCGAAGGACGCCAACAACGTCACCTTCACCGAGACCGTCGATCCGGCGGCGGTGCAGAACGACGTCTTCACCAAGCAGCCCTGACCATCCGGACCGGGGTCGCCCACGGGCGGCCCCGGACTACCCTGACCGCACCGCCACCACCCACGCCCGGGCATGACCGACGATCCCAAACCAAAGCTGTCCGACATCATCGGCGGGCTCGTCGCCAGCATGGTGCACGCGCGCACCGTGGCCGACATGGAGTCGCTGCGCGTCGCCTACCGCTTCCGCGACAACGACCTGCTGCGCGGCATGCCGATCCCGCGGCTGCGGCTGCAGCGGGTGTCGATCAGCCTGCCGGTGCTGATGTCGGACGTGATACCCGGCAAGCCCGCGGAGGCGGCGCCGCCGGCCGCCATTGCGGAGGGGGTGCTCGCCGCCTTCACCGACGGGCTGAAGGAGGCGCTGGACGCGGCGCTCTTCGACCTCGACCAGCTCCAGCCCGGCGACCGCCGGCGACCGCCGGTGGAACGCAGCCTGCGCCTGCTCGCCTACATCGCCGGCTTTCAGCCCGCTGGCTGGAAGGAGGCGCTGGCGGCATTCCTCGACGCTGGATTCCGGGCCGTCGGGGTGGGGGATGCGACCAGCCCGCCGCCCGACACCCTGATCCGCGACACGGTCCGGCGCGCAATCCAGGACTTCTCCCGCAAGGTCATCCAGGACGGCATCGTCCAGTACGCCCGCCAGCGCGTGGACGACGAGAACGCCCAGGCGGCCCAGGCAAGCTCCACCACCGAACCGGTGAGCTTCGACGTCAACCGCGCCGCCCAGTGGAGCGCCGGCGAGGTGGCGGACAACCCCTACATCCAAGCGATCCTCCACCATGTGACGGACGCCGGGGTGCGGCTGGCCGTTGTGCGGCCGTCGGTGTCGCCCGACTTCCACGTCACCGTCAACACCGAGGACATCAAGGCCGCCGGCGGCGGACCGGAGGCGGTCACGCGGGTGTCGCTGTCCCTGCGCGAGGAGGGGCTGGAGTGGATCCAGGAGCAGGACGCGGCCGGCAACAGCAGCCACCGCCTCCTGCCGGAATAGCCCGCCGTGATCTGCTGCCAGCAGATCGAGCGGGTCGGTCCGCAGCTCGAATCGCTGTCGCCGCTGGTGGAGTGCTACCGGCGGGGCGAGTTCGATTTCCCCGACCGCGCGCTGCGCTGGCTGGACGAGACGGAGAAGCTGCTGGCCGGTCTGCGCGTGCCCGGCAGCACCGAGATCGTCACCCTCAAGGGCCGCATCCTGAAGGCCGCCGACAGCCTCGCCGCCGACGAGGGCAAACCCGCCCGCTCGCGCGTGCGCAGCGCCCGCAACGCGGCGGCGATGTCCGCGCTGGAGCGCGCGGAGGAGATTCTGCGCGACTGCCGCGCCCAGGCGGAGGACCGGCTCGACCAGTTCGAGGGCAAGCTGTGCGAGGGGCTGACCGCGCTGTCGCTGCAGGTGCCGCTGCCCGACCGCTACGAGCCGGCCACCGCGTGGCTGACCGAGATCTGGACGATCATGGCCCAGACCCCCCCGACCCGGCCGCTGGCCACCTATCTGGCCGCGTCGCTCAGCATGGTGGACCGCCTCTTCCTGCTGGACACGGTGCTGTCACGGCTGGAGTCGCTGCCGCCGCGCGCCTGACCACTTCCCTGTCGATCCGGAGGTATCCCGCCATGCCGCCAAAGAAGGACCCTGACGCCGACAACTCCCGCCTGTCCCGGCGCGATGGGGGTGGTCGCGGTGATCGGGACCGGAAAAAGAAGGAACGGGACCGGGACCGCAGCTCATCCAGCGAGCGGCGGTCGCGGGCCGACAGCTCGTCGTCGGAGCGCAGCCGTTCGCGCTCCCAGTCGGAGAGCCGCTTCACCGACGATGCGCGCGACGCCCGCGACAAGACGCAGCGGATGGCGTCGAAATATCAGGTGACGGGCGGCAAGGTCGCCTCCGCCGGCCGCGCCGACAAGAACGCCGCGACCGGCATCTGGCGCCGCGACGGCTCGCCGCGCGCCACCCGGATCAAAGCCTTCAGCGGCAGCGGCGGCGGTCTGACCAAGGGCATCAAGGGAGAGGGCCGGGACACCAAGCCCAAGCACCCCGGCACCTACAAGGCGAGCTACTACGCGGAGGTCGCCCCCGGAACCTTCACCACGACCGGCGGCGGCGTGCCGCGCCACCAGGACACCGAGGTGAAGATCCTGGAAGAGGTGCTGACGCAGACCAACAAGGCGGACAAGGGCATCGTCACCATCTACACCGAGCGGCGCCCCTGCAAGAGCTGCCGCGGCGTGATCAACCAGTTCAAGGGCGAACGTCCGGGCATCAAGGTCGATGTCTATCATGGCGAGAGACGGAAGAGCGGCACCTACAAGCTCGATCTCAGCAAGCTCGGCCTGCGCCGCAGTTCGCGCTCCCGCTCACGCTCCGAAGAACGACGGGAGCGGCGCAAGTGACCCGGGGCCGCCCGGCCCGTCTCCGACCGGGTACCGGGCGGGACAGCCGTTTGCCCTAAATTTGGGCAAATGACGCCGCAGCCGGCAACGGCATGATGCCGCGCGCCGCATCGTTGCGCGCTTCCGATGGTGGCACACCGCTTGAATAACGGCGGGCAAACCATCCGTTGGAGACCGTCATGCGTTTCGCCAAGTTCCTCGGGGCCGTCGGCTTCGCCGCCGCCCTGTTCGCCGCCGCCGCACCAGTCACCGCGCGTGCCGACGCGCTGGAAAACATCACCAAGGCGGGCGTGCTGAAGGTGGCGGTGCCGCAGGACTTCCCGCCCTTCGGCTCGGTCGGTCCCGACCTGAAGCCGCTCGGCTACGACATCGACACCGCCACCCTGATCGCCAAGGAGCTGGGCGTGAAGGTGGAGCTGGTGCCGGTCACCAGCACCAACCGCATCCCCTACCTGACCACCGGCAAGGCCGACCTCGTCATCTCCAGCCTCGGCAAGAACCCCGAGCGCGAGAAGGTCATCGACTTCTCCATCGCCTACGCCCCCTTCTTCAACGGCGTGTTCGGGCCGGACACTGTGAAGGCGTCGACCGTGGACGACCTCGCCGGCAAGGCGGTCGGCGTCACCCGCGGCTCGGTTGAGGACATCGAACTCACCAAGGTCGCCCCGGCCAGCGCCAACATCCGCCGCTACGAGGACAACAACGGCACCATCTCCGCCTTCCTGTCGGGGCAGGTGGAGCTGATCGCCACCGGCAACGTGGTGGCCGCCGCCATCCTGGAGCGCAACCCGCCGCGCAAGCCGGTGTCGAAGTTCCTGATCAAGAACTCCCCCTGCTTCATCGGCGTGAACAAGGGCGAGACGGCGCTGCTGGAGAAGGTCAACGCCATCATCGCCAAGGCCAAGACCGACGGTTCCCTCGACGCCATCGCCCAGAAGTGGCTGAAGGCCCCGCTGCCGAAGGATCTGTGATCACCGAATAGCCCTCTCCCTCCCGGGGAGAGGGTTGGGTGAGGGGGAAAACGCGGCCACCGGTTTCCTTGTCCGGCCCCGCCGGGCCGTAACACCCCCTCACCCGGCCCTTCGGGCCACCCTCTCCCCGGAAGGGAGAGGGTCATTGCGAGGATGCCCATGGCCTACAGTTTCGATTTCGCCGCCGTGTTCGACTACACGCCGGTGCTGGTGGATGGCGTGGTTCTGACGGCGGCGCTGACCGTGGTCAGCACCGTCGCCGGCGTGTCGATCGGCATCGCCGGGGCGGCCGCCCGCACCTCCGGCGTCAAGGCGCTGGACACCGCCGTCGGGGTGTATGTGGAGCTGATCCGCAACACGCCCTTCCTGGTCCAGCTCTTCTTCATCTTCTTCGGGCTGCCGACGCTGGGCATCCGGCTGCCGGAATGGCAGGCGGCGGTGCTGGCGATGGTGGTCAACCTCGGCGCCTATTCCACCGAGATCATCCGCGCCGGCATCCAGGCCACACCCAAGGGACTGATCGAGGCGGGGGAAAGCCTCGCCATGACCAGGGCCGAGATCTTCCGTCACATCGTCATCAAGCCGGCGATGCGGAAGATCTGGCCGGCGCTGTCCAGCCAGATCGTCATCGTCATGCTGGGCTCCTCGGTCTGCTCGCAGATCGCGGCGGAGGAGCTGACCTTCGCCGCCAACTTCATCCAGTCCCGCAATTTCCGGCCCTTCGAGGTCTATTTCGTGGTGACCGCGATCTATCTGGGGCTCGCCATCCTGCTGCGCTGGCTGCTGGCGCGCTTCGGCGACCTGATGTTCGCGCGGAGGACCGCCCGTGCCTGAATTCACGACCTGGGACATCCTTTACAACCTGATCCTGGCGGCGCGCTGGACGGTGGTGCTGTCCATTCTGGCCTTCGTCTGCGGCGGCATCGCCGGGCTTCTCGTGCTGCTGGCCCGGGTGTCGCCGTTGCCGTGGCTGCGCCGGACGATGACCCTCTACATCGAGCTGTTCCAGGGTACGCCGCTCCTGATGCAGATCTTCATCGTCTTCTTCGCCTTCCCGCTGATGGGGGTGGAGACGACGGCCTGGACCGCGGCTGTCGTGGCCCTCACCCTCTTCACCAGCGCCTATCTGGCGGAGATCTGGCGCGGCTGCGTGGAATCGGTGCCCAAGGGCCAGTGGGAGGCGTCGGAAAGCCTCGCCATGAGCTTCACCGAGCAGATGCGCTACGTGATCCTGCCGCAGGCGCTGCGGGTGGCGGTGCCGCCCACGGTGGGCTTTTCGGTGCAGGTGATCAAGGGCACGGCGGTGACCTCGATCATCGGCTTCGTGGAGCTGACGAAGGCCGGCACCATGATCACCAACGCCACCTTCCAGCCCTTCCTCGTCTACGGCCTCGTCGGCCTGCTCTATTTCGCGCTGTGCTACCCGCTGTCGGTGTACGCCAAGCGCCTGGAAAGGACGCTCCATGTCGCTCGTTAAGCTGACCGGCATCCACAAGTCCTACGGCGACAACGAGGTGCTGAAGGGCATCGACCTGAAGGTGAACGAGGGTCAGGTCGTCGCCCTGATCGGCCGCAGCGGCTCCGGCAAGAGCACGCTGCTCCGCACCATCAACGGGCTGGAGCGGATCAACCAGGGCTCCATCGAGGTGGACGGCGCCTGCGTCGATCCCGGCCAGTCCGACCTGCGGGCGCTGCGCCTCAAGGTCGGCATGGTGTTCCAGCAGTTCAACCTGTTCCCCCACCTGACCGCCGGCCAGAACGTCATGCTGGCCCCGGTGGTGGTCAAAAAACAGGCCAAGGCCGAGGTGCGCAAAATCGCCGAGGAGGCGCTGGCCAAGGTCGGGCTGGCCGACAAGTTCGACAGCTTCCCCGACCAGCTCTCCGGCGGCCAGCAGCAGCGCGTCGCCATCGCCCGCTCGCTCGCCATGCGCCCGCGCGTCCTGCTCTGCGACGAAATCACCTCCGCCCTCGACCCCGAGCTGGTGAACGAGGTGCTGGCCGTCGTCCGCAAACTGGCCGAGGAGGGCATGACCCTGCTGCTGGTCACCCACGAAATGCGCTTCGCCCGCGAGGTCTGCGACACCCTGGTCTTCATGCACAAGGGCCGCATCGCCGAACAGGGCGCCCCGGAGGCGGTGTTCACGAAGCCGGCGACGCCGGAGCTTGCGCAGTTCATCGGGATGGTGACGGAGCGGTAGGAGCCTTGACCCTCCCCCGCCGGAGGCGAGGGAGGGGCAATTCCGCCACGTTCGGACAGCCGTGTGAATGCCGTAGCGCCCGGCGGGGGAGGCGGCGCCGTCAGCGGGCCGCGGTCGTATCCTCCGCTTCCAACGCGGCAATCAGCCCGCGCAGGGTCCCCACATACTGTTCATCCGCCGGCGCCCACCTGCCCGCCGCCTTCATCGCCTCCACCACCCCCAACGCCCGCCGGTACCACACCAACGCCTCCCCCCTGCTGCCGGGCAGCTGGGCGAGGACATCGGCGATCCCCCAGTAGGACACGACCCGGTCGCGCTGCCACCCCGCATTCGCCGGGTCGCGCGCCGCAAGACGCTCCGCAATCGCAAGGCCCGCCTCGTAGGACCGCTGCGCCCCCGCAAGGTCGCCCGACGCCACCCGCACATAGCCGATCCTCTCGTAACTGGTCGACAGGTCGTGCTGCCATTCCGTGTTCTCTGGGTCGCGCGCTGCAAGACGCTCTGCAATTGCCCCTTGTTTCACAAACAGATCGAGAGCAGCCTTCAAGTCACCCGCAGCGAGAAGCAGGACGGCGATCTCATGATATGCCACCCCCTCCATCCGCTCGTCCCCCGCAGCCTTCGCCCGCTCCAGGGCGGTGACGAAGCTGCGGTGGGCGGCGGGGCGGTCGCCGGACTGCGTCTCCAGACGGCCGCGCTCGATCCAGGACCAGAGATGGTCCGGGTCAAGCTCTGTGGCACGGCGGATGGCGGCGAGGGCCGCGCGGGTGTCGGTCCATTGGGCAAGGGTCGCCGCCTGGCGGAGGTTGGCGGCGGCGGCCTGGTTGGTCTTGCGGGCGTCGGCGGCCAGCGTTTCGGCGTGGCGGGTCAGCAGGGTGACGACGCCGGACGGGTCGCCGGTCCTCTGGGCCAGGGCCAGGGCGTCAGCGAGGCCGGGGGGCGAGTCAAGGCGGCTGGATTGTTCGACCAATTGGCGGACGGTGGCTTCGAGCGCCGCCTTCTCCTGTGATAACCCGGTACGGTCACGCTCCAGCGCGCCATTCTCCCTCGCCAACTCCTCAATGCGCGCGATGAGTTGGCCCGCATCGACCACCGGCCGCACCGGTTGCTGCTGGCGGTTCAAGGCAAGGACGAAGCCGAGGATGATGGTCAGCACCGCGGCGGCGCCCATCACCCACACCACCGTCAGCAAAATGCGCCCGCTGTCGGCGGGCAGCGTGGCGGACAGCCGGTCGCTCTTCAGAAAGGCCCGGAACAGCCCGGCCATCACGAACAGCGCGAAACCCGACAGCACGAGCGGGTCGGCCAAGTAGGGGGCGATCTTATCGAACGCTTCCATGGCGCCGCGTCCCTGCGTTGCAGCAACGCTTCGGGGATATCAGGATGCGGCGGCGGGGTCCATGGATTTTCGCGTTTTCGGCGGTTCCGGCGACGCCGGGGCATCAACCCTCTCCCGCCCCCGGCGGGGGAGGGTGGCAACCGAAGGGCGCCGGG
>OFDN01000745.1_pt1 | contig 24540 bp, 15 predicted proteins | sample 1520971 | NCBI WGS metagenome assembly OFDN01 (sample SAMEA94257418, study PRJEB24077) | hot springs metagenome | biome: Aquatic biome; feature: Geographical feature; material: Water | place: India | collected 2012-06-12 | depth 5 m
GCTTCCTCAAGGTCACCGGTGCCACCAAGATCAAGAGCGTGGCGCTCGTCGGCACCACGCTGACGGTCGTTTACGAATAACCGGTCAGTCTAAAAGACTGCCCGAACAACAGGGGGCCGGACAAATGTCCGGCCCCTTTTTCTCTCCGCCCTTCGAACCGATTCTGCCGGTCGCCATGCCTCCTCAGCGCGTGGCCGCCGCCACGAATTCAACTGGGACTCCCCTGCCCTGTCCGGGCGTGCTTTCCGCCCGGACCTGAGCCGTGTTCGCACTCGAATGGCTCGGCACCTTTTTGCTGTTCAGCCCATGACGCACCCCACCGCTCCGCGGACTGATCACCGGTGCCCCTGCCGCGATGCACCTCCGCCTCAAGCCCCTCCTTCACTTCGGCAGGTTCTCCTGGGCCGTCATCGCCGGACTGGCGGTCTTTCTCACCCCGCCCTGTGGCGCCGGGGCGAGGCCCCTGCCCCGGCGGCCCTGGCAACAACCTCGGTCCGATGTCCGCTCCGCCGCCGCGAAGTCACCGCCGCCGTGCTGCTGCTCCACCTGCTCGGACTGAATGTCGCCGGGCCGCTGGGGCAGGTGCGCAACCAACCGTCGAACGCCGGCTGGAAGTGGCTGAACTCCGGATTCGGAGACGGCCAGAAGTAGGGCATGTTCGACGAGGCGCCGTCGAAGGATGGCTGGTATGTCGCCCGGGGAGTCCTCGCGGACGGAGCCGAGATCAATGTTCTCCAGGCGGGTGCCGTGCTGACGTGGGATCGCCCGCACCATCCCGCCGCCATGTTTCCCAATCACCGTTGGCGAAAGCTGTTCCGGGAGATGTGTTATTTCGACGCCTTTGGCTTCCAGGTGTTCCGGGAACCGGCTGCCCGCTACCTGCTCCGGCGCTGGAATGCCCACCAACCGGCCAACCAGCGGGTGCAGGAGCTGGAACTGATCTTCTGCGAGGCCAAGCCCGGAGCCATCGCCGGCGAACTTCCCAACCGTGAACGCTTCGTGCGGGTCCGCTAGGCGCACTGTCCCGGGCCGAGTTTGGCGGATGTCGCCGCGATTCGGCGCATGACAAAGTGACCGCAGGGCGTCGGAGACGGCGCAGTTGCATAGGATGGTCACTAAGCCGGGGCCGGAGTGTGTCCGGCACCGCTTTTTCCGCCGCCGGACCGTCCGGCTGAATTCCGCAGTTTCCCCGGTCCCACCCGGAGTTATGGTCGGCCCGTCTCGCATGAGTCCGACCCCCACAGAAATCTTGGCCACGGTGCTGTTCACCATCGCGGTGCTGCACACCTTCAGTGTCAAGCGGTTCGCCCACTGGGCCCATCGTTATCCGTCGGGCTCCATCCCGGAGAACCTGCTGCACTTCCTTGCCGAGACCGAGGTGGTGTTCGGGCTGTGGGGCGCGGCGCTTTTCCTCGGCATCGCGGCGCTAAAGGGCTCAATGCACGAGGCGGTGGAATACGTCGAGGGACTCAATTTCACGGAGCCGAAGTTTGTCTTCGTGATCATGGTGGTGGCCGCCACCCGACCGGTCGTCCGCCTGGCCGAAACCCTCATCGGTGGGGTCGCCCGCCTCCTGCCGTTGCGCGAAGGCGTCGCCTTTTATCTGGCCGCCCTCGCTTTCGGCCCGCTGCTGGGCTCCTTCATCACGGAACCCGCGGCCATGACCCTGCTCGCGATCCTGCTGAAGCGCCGTTATTTCGACCGCAACATCAGCCGCCGCCTCGCCTACGCCACCTTGGGCCTGCTGTTCGTCAACATCTCCATCGGCGGCACGCTGACTCATTTCGCCGCCCCACCGGTGCTGATGGTGGCCACCAAGTGGCAGTGGAGTTCCGGCTACATGTTCGGACAGTTCGGCTGGAAAGCCGTCTCCAGCTGCCTGCTTTCAACCATCCTCGTGGTGCTCGCCTTCCGGAAGGAACTCAACGCACTTGAGGCGGTGCAGTCCCGCCAGGAGCCCGTGCCGGCCTGGCTGACGGCGCTGCACCTGGTGTTTCTCGCGCTGGTGGTGTTCTTCGCGCACCACGCCGACGTGTTCTTCGGAGTCTTCATGGTGTTCCTGGGACTGGCCACGGCGACGCGGGAGTATCAGGACAATCTCAAGTTCCGGGAAGGCTTGCTGGTTGGCTTCTTCCTCGCCGGACTCGTCACGTTGGGCTCACTCCAGGCGTATTGGCTCAAGCCGCTCATCCAGAGCCTGAACGGTGCGGCGCTCTTTTTCGGGGCAACGGGTCTCACCGCCATCACCGACAATGCCGCGCTCACCTATCTCGGCTCGCTGGTGGACGGAATCTCGCCGGACCTGAAATACGCGCTGGTCGCCGGCGCCGTGACCGGCGGCGGCCTGACGGTGATCGCCAACGCGCCCAATCCCGCCGGCGCGGGGATTCTCCAGTCGGCGAAGGTCTTTGGCACCGAAGGCATCAGTCCGCTCGGGCTGTTCCTCGGGGCGCTGCCTCCGACCCTGATCGCCATTGTATTCTTCTGGGCCCTGCACTGACGGCGATTCCCGAATTCGCCCTTGCAGCGCGCCGGGTCCTCCATTAACCCAACGCCCGTGATTCGTCCGCTAAACCTCCGACTTACCGCGCTCGCGCTGCTGCTTAGCCGCGCGACGGCCGGGGTTTGAGGCGAGTCCAGAACACTTTCCCGCCCCACCGTCGCACCCGACGGTGGGGCTTTTTGTTTGTCCGCGTCGCCGGGTGCTTGCGTTGAGGCCGTCAAAACAGCGAAACACAGTCAAAACATGTTGAAGAATCCCGCCGCGAAATACCGCCCGTTCCCGCCGGTCCACCTGCCGGACCGCCAATGGCCGTCGCGTGTGCTCACCCACGCCCCCATCTGGTGCAGCGTGGACCTGCGCGACGGCAACCAGGCTCTCGCCGTGCCGATGAACGTGGCGCAAAAGCTCGAACTGTTTCAGGCGCTGGTGAAATGCGGCTTCAAGGAGATTGAAGTCGGCTTCCCCTCCGCCTCGAACACGGAGTTCCGCTTCAACCGCCTGCTGATCGAGAACGGCCACATCCCGGACGACGTCGCCATCCAGGTGCTCGTGCAGGCGCGCGAAGACCTGATCGAGCGCACCTTCGAGTCGTTGGTTGGCGCGAAGAACGTCATCATCCACCTCTACAATTCGACCTCACCGGCCCAGCGCCGCGTGGTGTTCGGGAAGTCGAAGGAGGAGATCGTGCAGATCGCCACCCGCGGGGCGCAGTGGATCAAGGATCGCCTGCCGCGGCTGAAGGGCACAAATGTCCGGCTCCAGTATTCGCCGGAGAGCTTCAGCGCGACCGAGGTCGAGTTCGCCAAGGAAATTTCCGAGGCCGTGATGGACGTCTGGCAGCCCACACCCGAGCGGAAGATGATCCTCAACCTCCCGGACACCGTGGAAGTCGCAATGCCGAACGTGTATGCCGACCAGATCGAGTGGATCTGCCGGAACATCCGGAACCGCGATTCGCTGGTCGTCTCGCTGCACACGCACAACGACCGTTGCACCGGCGTCGCCGCCACCGAACTCGGACTGCTCGCGGGTGCCGACCGCGTCGAGGGCACGCTCTTCGGCAACGGCGAACGCACGGGCAATCTCGACATCATCACCGTGGCGCTGAACCTCTACATGCACGGCATCGATCCGCAGCTCGACTTCAGCGACCTGGGCGCGTTGCGCGACGTTTACGAGCGCAGCACCGGCCTGACGGTGCCGCCCCGCCAGCCTTACGCCGGCGAACTCGTCTTCACCGCGTTCAGCGGCTCGCACCAGGATGCGATCAAGAAGGGCTTGGCGGAGTGGGACGCCGGCGGCCGTTCACACTGGGACGTGCCCTACCTCACGATTGACCCGACCGACATTGGCCGGCGCTACCAGGAAGTCATCCGGGTCAACAGCCAGTCCGGCAAGGGTGGCGTCGCGTATCTGCTGGAGAGCGAGTTCGGCATCGAGCTGCCCAAGGACATGCAGCGCGAGTTCGGACCCATCGCCAACGACCTCGTGGATGCGCTGGGCCGCGAGGTCAAGGCGGAGGAACTCAAGGCGATGTTCTGGCGGGAATACATCGAGCGCACCTCGCCGTGGTCGCTCATCCACTTTCATGCCGACGGCGTGGACGGCAAGTTCCGCTGTCGAGCCTCGGTGACGCATCAGGGCGCCGAGAAGCGGGTGGAAGGCGAGGGCAACGGCCCCATCGCGGCGTTTGTGAACGCACTCGCCGCGTCGGGTGCGCCCAAGTTCGAGGTGACCAACTACCGCGAACACGCCCTCAGCGCCGGTGAAGGCGCGAGCGCCATCGCCTACATCCAGATCCGCCTCGCCGACGGCCGCAGCCAATGGGGCGCCGCGGTGGACACCAACATCGAACTGGCCTCCATCAAGGGCGTGCTCAGCGCCCTGAACCGGCTTGCCTAGCCGCGTCGGCCATTGCTTGCCGGCTGGTCTGGAATGCTCCCAGCCAGCCGGTTCCTTTCCCCCGTCGGAACCATCCGGTTCGAACCGGATGCTGACCGTCAGGCGAAGCCCTAATCCCCGCTCGACACCGCCGCGTCCGGGCCAATCCTCTCCGCCTTCATGGCCGCCGACTTTGTCCATCTGCACCTGCACACGGAGTATTCGCTGCTCGATGCCTGCTGTAAGCTCGACAAGCTGATGGCCAAGGCCGCCGCGCTGCAGTTTCCCGCGGTGGCGATGACCGATCACGGCGTGATGTTCGGCGCCGTGGAATTCTGGCAGGCCGCCAAAAAGGCGGGCGTGAAGCCGATCCTGGGCTGCGAGGTTTACGTGGCCCCCGGCAGCCGACTGGACAAGAAACCCGGCGCTGGCACCCGCGACCTTTACCACCACCTCGTGCTGCTGGCGAAGGACCAGGTCGGTTACCACAACCTGGTGAAGCTGGTCACTTCGGCCAATCTCGAGGGCTTTTACTACAAGCCGCGCATCGACAAGGAACTCCTCGCCCAGCATGCGCAGGGGTTGATCGGCCTCTCGGGCTGTCTCGCCAGCGAACTGTCGGACCACATCCTCAAGGGCGACGAAAAGAAGGCCCGCGACACCGTGGACTGGTTCAAGCAGGTCCTCGGCCCCGAGAATTACTACCTCGAACTCCAGAACCACGGCATTCCGGAACAGGCGAAGGTGAACCGGGCCCTGATCCCCTACGCGAAGGAATTCGGCCTGAAGCTGGTGGCGACCAACGACGTTCATTACGTCGAAAGCGGCCATTGGCAGGCGCACGACTGTCTGGTGTGCATCGGCCGGCAAAGCCAGCGCGATCCGGCCAAGTCGGTTTACCAGCCCCAGCAGTTCTACCTGCGCTCGGCCGAGGAGATGAAGGCGCGCTTTGCCGAAGTTCCGGAGGCCGTGCTCAACACGGTGCAGGTCGCCGAGCAGTGCAATGTCGAGATCAAGTTCGGCAAGGGTGCCGAGCACTATCCGGTCTTCCAGCCGCCCGAAACGTGGACCCGCGAGGGTTACCTGCGCCTGCTGCTGTGCGACGGACTGAAGAAGCGTTACGGCATCACGGCACGGGTCGAGGGAAAACAGATCATCGTCGAGTCGGTCGGCAACGCGGAGCGGCTGCGGTTCCTGTTCCCGGCTGAAGCGGGAAGTAATCAGTCTTTAGTGGCCAGCGGTCAGTCGGAGGTGTCGGCTGCGGTTGAGATCCTGGATCCCGACGAATCCTCTGCGGTGACAGACGAGGCCGAACGCTACGAAGACGCCATCGCCGCCGCCGTGGCGCCACTGAGCACTGAGCCGCTGAACACCGAATACTCCCTGACGCATCCTCACGTGCAGCACGCGCTGAAAACGCTGCTGGACCGGCTGGATCTCGAACTCGGGGTGATTGAGAAGACGGGTTACGTCTCCTACTTCCTCATCGTCGGCGACTTCGTGCGCTGGGGCCGCCAGAACGGCATTTCCTGCGTGGCGCGCGGTTCGGCCGCCGGCTCGATGGTGACCTACCTGCTGGAGATCGCGAACGTGGACCCGATCCGTTACGGGCTCCTGTTCGAGCGGTTTCTCAATCCCGAACGCGTCAGCCCGCCCGACATCGACATCGACTTCGCCGACGACCGCCGCCAAGAGGTGATCGAATACGTCCGCAACAAATACGGCCGCGAAGCCGTCGCGCAGATCATCACCTTCGGCACGATGGGCGCGAAGTCGGTCATCCGCGATGTCGGCCGCGTCATGGGCCTCAGCTTCAGCGAGTGCGACCGCCTCGCGAAGATGATCATGGACGTGAAGTGGGGGCTGAAGGACGCGCTGGAGAAGAACCCCGACTTCAAGGCCGCCTACGAGGCCGAGGCCGCCACCCAAGAACTGGTGGACAACGCGCTGATCCTCGAGGACCAGGCCCGCAGCGCCGGTGTGCATGCCGCCGGCGTGGTGATCGGCGCCCAGCCCCTCGTGAACCTGCTGCCGCTCAAGCAGGACGACGACGGGGGCATCGTCACCCAGTATGCGATGGGCCCGGTCGGCGACCTCGGCCTGCTGAAGATGGACTTCCTCGGGCTCAAGACGCTCACGGTCCTGCGCAACACCGTGGAGTTGGTGCGGCGGACCACGGGCCTGGCCATCGATCTCGACACGCTGACCCTCGAGGACGCCAAAACCTACGAACTGCTGAACAACGCCCAGACCCTTGGCGTGTTCCAGCTGGAATCCGGCGGCATGCGGGACCTGTGCCGCAAGTTCCAGATCCAGTCCGTCGAGCACATCACGGCGCTCGTATCGCTTTACCGGCCGGGCCCGATGGACCTGATTCCCGACTTCATCGAACGCCGCCACGGACGCAAGGAAGTCGAGTATCCGCATCCGCTGCTCGAGCCGATTTCGAAGGAGACCTATGGCGTGCTCATCTACCAGGAGCAGGTCATGCAGGCCGCCCAAATCCTCGCCGGCTACACGCTGGGCGGCGCCGACCTCCTCCGGCGCGCGATGGGCAAGAAGAAGGTCGAGGAGATGCAGAAGCAGCGCGAGACCTTCGTGAAGGGCTGCGCAGAGAAGAACCAGATCAACGCCAAGGATGCGAACGCGGTCTTCGACCTGCTGGAGAAGTTCGCCGGCTATGGCTTCAACAAGTCGCACGCCGCCGCCTATGCCATCGTCGCCTACCAGACCGCCTACCTGAAGGCCAACCATCCGGTCGAATTCCTGTGCGCGATGATGACGAACGACCAGGCCGACCTGGCGAAACTCGCGCAATACATCGCCGAGGCGAAGGGCTTCGGCATCGAGGTCCTCGGCCCGGACGTGAACGAGTCCGACGTCAGCTTTGCGCCTTCCTCCTTGAGTGCTGCCGGTTTGAAACCGGCAGCGGGCGCGGATGACAAAAAACCGCGCTCGGGGACCACGGACGCCGCCTCTGCCGGTTCCAAGCCGGCTGCACTTTCGGAGCGCATCCGCTTCGGTCTGGCGGCAATCAAGGGGGTCGGCGAAGTCGCCGTGCAGAGCATACTTGAAGCCCGCCAAGCGGGCGGACGCTTCAGCTCCCTGCAGGATCTCTGCGAACGCGTGGACACCCGGGCCGCCAACAAGAAGACCCTGGAATGTCTCATCAAGGCCGGTGCCTGCGACGAACTCGGCCCCAACCGCGCCACGCTCATGGCGATGCTGGACCAGTCGCTGGCCCGGGCTTCCTCTCTCGCCGCGGACAAGGCAAAGGGCCAGAGTTCCCTGTTCGACGCCTTCGATGCGGCCCCGAAGAAGAAGGTGGAAAAGCCGGTCGTTCTGCCGGAATGGCCGACCTCCGAGCGTCTCAGCTACGAGAAGGAACTGCTCGGCATGTATGTCAGCGGACATCCCTTCCAGCCCTTTCTGAAGCTCGCCGAACGCTATGCCACCCACACCATCGAGGAACTGGCCACGCTGCCCAATCGCGGCATGGCCCGCGTGGCGGGCCTGGTCACCGGGGTGCAGGACGGCGTCAGCAAGAAGTCGGGCAAGAAATACGCGATGGTCACCGTCGAAGACCTCACCGGCACGGTGCAGATCCTCGCGATGAACGAGAACTACGACAAGTTCCGCCCGCTTTTCGCCCTCAACGAGGCCTTGCTGATCACCTCCGAAGTCAGCACCGGCGAGGACAAGCCCAAGCTGTTCCCGCAGGACATCCTCCGCCTGAACGACGCCCCGCGGAAACTGACCAAGCAGGTCCGCCTGCGCTTTGAGACCGCGGCGCTGGACCGCACCAAGCTCGAGTCCGTCCGCGCCCTCGTGGAGGCCAACCGCGGGCCCGTGCCGCTGTTTCTGGCCCTGCGTTTTCCCGGCGGGGAGGTTGCTTTCCTGGAACCCAACAACCACTTCACCGTGGCCCCTTCGGTTGAGTTTGAGGGAGCGCTGAACGAGGCCTTCGGCGAGGGCACCTACTCCGTCATCGCCGACCGCAGCCTGCCGGAACGGGCGCTGCGGAAATGGGAGCGCAAGTCGGACGGCGACGGCGACTGAGGCCAACCGGAGCTCCGCGGATCAGCCCAAGTGCGAGTCACCGAGCGTCGGGCCGAACCCGGCCCGCCCGGGCTTCCCGAAGCGCAGTTCCGCCGGCAGCTTGCACTGTTGCGGATACCGGTGGCTGAGGTTCAGCAGCATCTGCGCGGCGATGATGTGGAAACTCTGCGCCCACGCGAGGGGCGTGTTGTGCCCGACCTGTTCACCCACATACATCTCCGGCACGAAACCTTCCGGCGTCATGACGGATTCGAGCCGCATGAAGTAGTGGACGGCCTTGAAGAAATACTCCTGCCGCACTTCCCAGCTCAGCGGGAAGGAGCTGCGGTCGGCCCGGTAGCCGAATCCGTGCTCGGCGAACTTCGCGTAGCAGATGGCCAGCCACGCAAAGCCGAGCGGCCACTGCGCCGTCTCGCCGTGGTGCGGCACCAGCCCTTTGCCACAATACACGTCGCCCGGGTAACGGCTGACACCCCGTTCGCCGACGAGGTGCTTCTCGACCTGTTGGAGCAGAAGCAGCTTCGTGTCGTAGTCCACGATGCTGTAGGGCCAGATCAGGCTGAGCTGCGCCAGGTCACAAGGCCGGCTCGGTGATTCGCGCGGCAGCAAGCGCGCGAGCGCGGCCCGTCCGTCCGCGATCATCCGTTCGCTGACCGGCACATGCAGGCCGATCTCGATCTTCTGGCGATACTTGTAATCGTAGTAGCCGCGGTCGTGCCACATCATGAGGCCGCCCAACACCGCGCCGTAGCTGCTGACATGTTCCTCGGGCCCCTCTTCCCACATCCCAAAATCGGGCTCGAACCCGAGATTGTAGATGTAGTTACGGATGTGGCTGATGAGCATGTAGTCCTCCCGGGTGAAGCGGAAGCCGTAGCCCTTACGGATAAGGTCGCCCATCTTATACATGAACAGCCCGAACACATCGAGCTGGTGGTGTCCCCAGTCGTCCGTGATGGATTCCAGCGTGGTCGGATGCACCCGGGCAGGCATGAAATCACCCCGCTGATAGTTCACGTCGGGCTTCACGATCGACGCCCGGATGATGCGAAGGTGGTAGCGTTTGAAGATGTCGAGCACGAGCCGGAAGCTCTCGATCATCCGGTCAAAGCAGCCGAGATACTCATTCGCGTAGGTGGCGAACATGATGTCCCGGATCCAGAACACGTTGTAGGCGTCGCCCGAGCCATCCTCAGCCGAATAGGGGCTGGCCACATAGCCGCCATTGGGCCGGCGCAGGCGCTCGAGGATCGTGTAGGAGAGGCGGACGCGCTCTTCGATGGAATTCCGGGTGAACATGTTCGTAGGTCCGGGCGAACCGACGCCCGGCTGAAGGTCGGTGCTGGGCAACCTGTGTCAGCCCCAAAAATCACGACAATGATGAATCCCCTTCACGGTCATTGGGAACAAATCCGCAGGCCGTCACCGGTGGGTGAGTGCGCCCCTTTAGCCCAAGACAAAACCCGCCGGAATGAGACTTCCGACGGGTTTGAGTCGCACGCCAATGTTTGACCGGGCCTTACTGTGCTCCGGGAATCTTCGGCAGCTCGATGCCCAGGGACTCGGTGGCAGAACCCGCCGGCTTGGCGGCGTCATCCTTCTTCTCGGCCAGCAGTTCGCTGCGGCCCTTCAGAAGCGCATCCACCGTCCATTTGCTGACCGTGTAGGTCCACTTCCCGAACGCCTGCTCGGCCTTCAGCTTTTCCTGCTGCTGGGCCAGCTTGTCGGCGAACTCCTTGTCGAGCTTCGCCTTGTCCTCCGGCTTCTCATCCTTGCCAGCTTCCCGCTCCTTCTTCAGTTCAGCGCTCACCGACACCTGGAGCGGATAGTTGTCACCGTCGGGCTGGCCGAGTTTCACCTCGTAGGTAAAGCCACCGGCGGTCTTGATCGTGGCCTTGGTAGGCTGTTGCAAACCCAGCTTCGCGAGGTCCGGGTTCAGGACCAGGTCATTGAAGCTCGGCGAACTGAGCAGGCTGTTGAAGCTCCACAGCTTGTTCTTGTCGAGCTGCTCGTCAGCCTTGGCATCGGCCAGGGTCCAGTCGGCGAACTCGTTGGTGCGGGTCAGCGAGAAACTGTTGGTCGGCGAGCTGCCCGCCACCACGACACTGATCGGCTGTTCGACCTTGATGAACTCCTTGGCAATCCACTCGGAGCCGTCGGTCTTGGCGGAGCTCAGCGGGTCGTTGACGACCGCGATGTTGTCCGCGCCGGTTCCCGTCTGCACATAGCGGCCGTTGGGCATGCCGCCGCCGCCAAACGGGGAATTGTCGTTGCCGCCAGCGGTGAGCTGTTTGCCGAGGGTGAGCGACTTCAGCGTCTTGCCGTCCTTGTCGAGCAGTTCGACCTGGGTGCCCGCCTCCTTGGTGAGCTCCAGCATGGGCAGCCGGGACGGACCGACCTTGACCGGCTGGGTGACCTTGAGTTCGGAGAGCTTGCGGACCAGCGAACGGACCTCGTCGAAGTTCGCCGGATACCCGCCCCGCTCCTTGACCACCCAGTCGTCGCCGGACTTGACCACATTCACGGAATTGGAGCCCTGGGTGATGCGCAGGCCGGCCACGGAGGTGACGTCAAACGAGCCCAGAAGCAGGCCGCCGACATTCGTCTTCGCTTGGGCGAACTCGGACTGGCGGTTCTTCAGCACCAACAGGCCGCCGCCGCCAAGAACCGCCGCGGCCAGCACCAGAAGAGTCAGTTGTTTCGATTTCATCGTCGTCTCGAAAGTTGCGGCCAGGCGGCCGCGAAAGGTTGGAAAGTGATGCGGAAACCTCAGGAATCGCTCAGCGGGCGGAGGTGCGTTTGCGCCGGGTCACGGCCAGACCAATGCCGGTGGCGGTCACCAGGAACGGCATCGCGGCGATGTTCAGCCATTTCAGCCGGTTCTCGAGGGATTCTACTTCCAGCCGCAGGTTGCGCCGTTCCTTCCGGAGTTCCTTGCGGGTGTTGGCCTGCTCCTCGTTGACCTGCTTGAGCGCCTGCTGCTGCTCGGGCGAAAGGATGATCTTGGCGGTATTGCCCTCCTTCTTGATCTGGAAGTCGTTCAGCTTGGACTGGAGGTCCTGAAGCCTTTTGTCGAGCGACTCGATCTTCGCCTGATAGGCGATGCGCGCCTTGCTTTCCATTTCCTGCACCACCGTGAACGGCCTCCGGAGCGACGCTCGGCTGCGGACCGTGATCAGATTTGCATCACCGGTAGCCTGCTCGATGAGGTTCTGCATGAACGTCAGGTTGCCGTTGAGCGGATAAGCCATGCGGAACATCTGGTCCACGCGCACGCTGAACTGGTCGGAAAGCAGGTCCGCGTCGCCGACGAGATAGACCGCACCTTCGGCCGTCGCTTCCTTGAGGAAGTTGCCGGCCGGAGCGTTGGTCGAACCGGCCACGGAGTTGGTGTCCGCCGGGTTTCCGTCCGGGAACGCGGTCTTGAACTTGCCGGTCAGACGAAGTCCCAGCGAATACTCCACCCCGCTCGGCTTGAAGTCGTCCACCACCTTGCCGCCGTTTAACTGCGAGGTGACACCATCCGTGAGCTGGGAGTTTTTGGAGGAATGGAAGAGCACATCGGCCTTGAGCCCGTCGGCGGCCTTACCGGTGAAGGCGCCGGCGAACGGCAGCCACACGTCGTCGAGCTGGCCGGTCACGGCATCTTCCTTGTTGATGGCGTTGGCGTTCAGGAACAGGAACGAGGGCACCAGCTGGGGACGCCCGTCGCGACCCTGCAACTGCCGCATGTAGTCGGTGTCGGAAACCACCTTCGACGTGTCGAACTCATAGCCCCAGTGCTTGAGCAGCTTCGGGAACGTCGAGCCGCCGCCCAAGTTGAAGCCCATCGGATTGGGATTGCGGTTGTCCGCGAGGCAGAGGGCGTCGAGGAAGGCCACCAGCTTGCCGCCCCGCAGCACGAACTGGTCGATCGCGAACTCGGCCTTCGGCGTGATGTCCTTAGGATGGAGCACCACGAGCACCTTGATGTTGTCGTCGATCCTGTCCACGTCCATGCCCACGGTCTGGACGTCGAAATCGCGCTTCAGCTCGTTCACGAACACCCACGGTTCGCTCTGCTGCGGCTGACGCCCCATCTGCATCGCCATCGGGTTGAATCCGCCCATGACCTGCAACGGCGACATGACGCCAATGACAGGCTTGTTGGTGGACAACACCTGCGTGATGGCCCGGGCCAAATCGTATTCCAGCAGCTTCTCGCGTTGCGGCGAAAGGAACGGAATGGCCACCTTTTGCGGGGCGTATTCGACCGCCAGGCCGAGGTAGAATGGCTCGGCGCTCATCTGCTGCAGGCTGATCGGCTCAATGCCGTCGAGCTTGGCGGAATCTTCGGTCTCGGAATCCGGCTCGGGATCGAACTTCTTGATTTCGAGATTGCCCTTGGACTGCGCCTTGAATTCCGCGAGCAGGTCCTCGACCCGCTGCACGTAAGGCTGGATCGCGCTCGGCATGCGGTCCTTGCCCTGGCTCACGTAGAGCCGGACCTGAATGGGCGCATCCAGTTTGGCGAGGATGGCCTTGGTGCCGTCCGACAGGGTGTGCAGCCGGTCGGCGGTCAGGTCCACGCGGGCGCGCACCGGACTGAAGATCAGGTTGGCACCGACCACGGCGATGAAGACGAGCGCCACGCCGGCGGTGGAATAGAGAAGCGTCTGGAACTTGGAATTCTTCATGGTTCGCAGAAAGACAGGTTCAGGCGCCGCGGAGACCGCGGAGGATCACGCTGGTGGAAAACAGGCAGAACACCATCGCGCTTACGAAAAACAGCAGGTCGCGCAGATCAAGCACGCCCCGTTGGAAACCCGCGAAGTGCGGCATCACGCTGAACGAGGCCACGACATTCACAAACCAGTCGGGCGCCCAGCGCACCAGCAGGTTGGTGACGGGCTCCCAACCCGCAAGAATCAGGAAGAAGCAGATCACCACCGACAGGATGAAGCTGATGACCTGATTCCGGGTCAGCGCCGAGGTCATCACCGTGACCGCCAGATAAGCTCCGGCCAGCAGCAGGCTGCCGACGTAGCCCGCCACGATCCCGCCCAAGTCGGGATCGCCGAGATAGCAGACCGTGGCCGCCACCGGAAAGGTCAACGCCAGCGCCAGCGCCAAAAACGCCCAGCACGAGAGAAACTTGCCGACAATCGCCTCCCACGCAGCAATGGGCATGGTCAGCAGGAGTTCCAGCGTGCCGACCCGGCGTTCTTCCGCCCAGAGCCGCATGCCCGCCGCCGGCACGAGGAACAGGTAGAGCCAAGGATGCCAGGTGAAGAAGGCATTCAGATTGGCTTCCCCGCGCTCAAAGAAACCGCCGAGCATGAAGGTGAAAAACCCGTTCAGCAGCAGAAAGATGACGATGAACACGTAGGCGACCGGCGAGTTGAAGTAACCCACCAGTTCGCGCTTCGCGATGGTCCAGATGTTGCGAAGTGATTCGGAGGTCATGGGAACAGAGTCTTAGTCGCTCTCAGGTTCGAGTGGGGTCAGTCAGCGCGCCGGGCGGTGTCGGAAACCGTGACGCTGCGGAAGAATTCGTCCAACCGGGCATGGCCGCCGCGCAGTTCGGTCGGCGTGCCGCTCGCGACCACCCGGCCGCGATCAATGATGATGGCCCGGTCGCAAACGGCATCCACTTCCTCCAGAATGTGGGTGGAGAAGATGATGGCCTTGTCCTTGCCGAACCGCTTGAGCAGTTGCCGGATCTCGTGCTTCTGATTGGGATCCAAACCATCGGTAGGTTCGTCCAGGATAAGCACTTCCGGATCGTGGATGATGGACTGCGCGAGGCAGGTGCGGTGCCGGTAGCCTTTGGACAGGGTGTCCACGGACTGGTGCAGGACCGATTCCAGGAAGCATTGGCCCACCACCCGGCGGATGGCGTCCTCGCGCACCGTGCCGTGCAACCCGCGAACCTCGGCGGCGAAGCTCAGGAACCCGTGCACAGTCATGTCACTGTAGCAGGGGGCGCTTTCCGGCAGGTAGCCGATCAGCTTCTTGGCGGCGATCGGGTTTTCGGTGATGTCATGCCCCCCCACGGTCACCCGGCCGGAAGTGGGCGGGATGAACCCCGTGATCATGCGCATGGTGGTGGACTTGCCGGCGCCGTTGGGGCCCAGGAAGCCCAGAATTTCACCCTTTTTGACGCTGAACGAAATGCCGTTCACGGCCTTCTTGGGGCCGAACTCTTTGTGCAGATTTTCGACGGTAATCATGCTGACAATGCGCTGCCCGAAGTTGATGTAGTATCTGACGGGGCGTTAGAGATAATGGGCCAGATTGGCCCGTCAAGGGCTCTCCCCCGCATTCGGCTATCCGGGACCAATCGGCCGGGAATTCGTTCAAATCTTGGCTACCGCCTTTACCGGGGGGACGGCTTCACAATCATTGCCGCCATGGAAGCGCCGCCAGATCCGCCTGCGAAGCCCGCAACCCCAGATCCGACGACCACGGACCAGCCGGCCAACTCGTCCGGAGAGCACTGGCGCTGGTGTCCGCGCTGTGGGCACGAGCTGCACAACCAGGGCTGCAAACTCCGGTGCCCTCGCTGCCATTACTTTATGAGCTGTTCGGACTTCGACTGAGCGCCTGCTCTCCGCCTTCGGGCCGCCCCTTGACGAATGTCCGCCGGCTTCTAAGAAGACCGACAATCATGACCGCACCCGAAAAGCATACGTTTCAGGCTGAGATCCAGCAATTGCTGAACATCGTCATCCACTCGCTTTACACCGACAAAGAGATCTTCGTCCGCGAGCTGATTTCCAACGCCGCCGATGCCTGCGAAAAGTTGCGCTTCACCCAGGCCTCCGGCACCGCCGTTCACCAGGCCGACGTGGCGCCCGCCATCACGCTGACCGCGGACGACAAGGCGGGCACACTCACCGTCACCGACACCGGCATCGGCATGACGCACGACGAGCTGGTGAAGAACCTCGGCACGATCGCGCATTCGGGCACCAAGGCCTTCCTCAAGCAGCTCGCCGAGGAGAAGAAACCCGACGTGGGGCTCATCGGCCAGTTCGGTGTGGGCTTTTACGCGGCGTTCATGGCGGCCAAACGCGTCATTGTGGAAAGCCGCTCCGCCAGCGGTGAAGCCGCGTGGATCTGGATCAGCGAAGGCGCCGGCGGCTACGAGATCTCCCCGGCCCCGGGCGACCTGCCCCGCGGCACCAAGATAACGCTGGAGCTCAAGGACGAGGCCAAGGAGTTCGCCGACAAGTCCACCCTCGAACGGATCATCAAGCGTTACTCCAGCTTCGTGCCGTTCCCGATCGAGCTGAACGGTGACAAGGTCAACACCGTCCAGGCGCTCTGGACCCGCAGCAAGAGCGAGATCAAGCCGGAGGAATACGACGAGTTTTACCAGTTCATCGGTCACGACCACGAAAAGCCCCTGCTCCGCCTTCACTTCAATGCGGACGCACCGCTGGCCATCCAGTCGCTCCTCTTCGTGCCGCAGAAGAATTGGGAAACCATGGGCATGGGCCGGGTCGAGTCGGAAGTAAACCTCTACTGCCGCAAGGTGCTCATCCAGGCCAAGTCGAAGGGGCTCTTCCCCGAATGGCTGCGCTTCCTCAAGGGCGTCGTGGACAGCGAGGACCTCCCGCTGAACATCTCCCGCGAGACCATGCAGGACACCTCGCTGATGCAGAAGCTCAACAAGGTGCTCACCACCCGCTTCCTGAAGTTCCTCGACGAGACCGCCGAAAAGGAATCCGAGACCTACGAAAAGTTCTACGCCGAGTATCAGCGCTTCCTGAAGGAAGGCATCGTCACCGACTTCACCCACAAGGAGGCGCTCGGGAAACTCGTCCGCTACGAGTCATCTCACACCGAGAAGGGCAAGACGACCTCGCTCGCCGACTACGTGAAGCGCATGTCGTCCGAGCAGAAGGAGATTTACTGCCTCATGGCCCCCAACCGGGAGGCGGCGGAGGCCAGCCCGTATTTCGAGGTCTTCCGCGAGCGCAAGTTCGAGGTGCTCTTCCTCTACGACGCCTGGGACGAATTCGTCATGGAACACCTGCGGGAATTCGACGGCAAACCGCTCAAGTCCGCCGAGAAAGCCGACCTCAACCTCGACGCACCCAAGAAGGAAGGCGCCCTCGACGAGGCCACCGGCAAATCCCTAGCCGAATGGCTCAAGTCCACGCTCGGCGACCAGATCAACGAGGTCCGCGTCTCGCAGCGCCTCGTGGACAGCCCGGCCGTCGTCGTGGACGCCGACAAGTTCATGACCAACAGCATGCGCCGCATGCTGAAGGCCCTGAAAAAGGACGAGGAGGCCGTGGGGCCGACCAAGCTTGACCTCGAAATCAACCCGGCCCATCCGATCATCGTCCGGCTGGAAGCGGTCCGACAGAAGGATGCCTCGTTCGCTGGTGACATCGCCGCCACCATCCTCGACCAAGCCCGTGTGGCGGCCGGCGTCATGGAGGATCCGCGGGCCCTCCTCAAGCGGATGAACACGCTGCTCGAACGTGTGCTCGCGTAAGCGCCGTCCGCGGCCTGGGCGATTGCCCTGAGCACGGCTTCAAACCCGGTGCCACTCTGGCTCCCGGTTTTTTCTTTTTGCCTCGATTCCGGGCAACCATTCGGTGCGCCCAGGTCCAGCTTCGCGGCTGGCGTCTGCCTGCTGAAGCGATACGTTGCCGGCGTGATTCGCCTTTGGTTGTGCTTGGTGTTGCCGGCCGTGACGCTGTTTGCCGCCGCCCCGCTGATTCCCCTGCCGGAACAGGACCAGCGCGGGCGGCAGCCGGTGACTCTCAACACGCCGCGGACGTTCGGCACCTACACCAACGCCAACCAGTGGTGGCGACAGCAGGCCGACGCGCGAAACCAGATCCTCGTGAGCGCCGGCCTGTGGCCGTTGCCGACCCGCACGCCGCTCAACGCCCAGATCAGCGGCCGCATCGAACGTGATGGCTACACGGTCGAAAAGGTGCAGTTCGAGTCGTTTCCCGGCCTGTTCGTCGCCGGAAATCTATACCGGCCGCAGGGCCGCAAGGGGCCGTTCCCGGCGATGCTCAATCCGCACGGACATTCCGAGTTCGGCCGGCTCACCGACGACGCGACCTTCAGCACAGCGGCGCGGTGCATCCAGTTCGCCCGCATGGGCGTGGTGGCGTTCTCCTGGGACATGATCGGCTACAACGACACGGCACAGTTCTCGGCCCGTGACGCCGACGGCAAGCTGGTCAAACCGAAGTTCTACGACAATCACGTCGCCCTGTTCCGCGACCCCACGAACCAGCTGTGGAACCTCAACCTGCTCGGCCTCCAACTGTGGAACGCGATGCGGGCTGTGGATTTCGTCGCCGCCTTGCCCGACGTTAATCCGCGCGCCATCGGCTGCACCGGTGAATCCGGCGGGGGCACACAGACTTTTCTTCTGGCGGCGGTGGAGGAGCGGGTCCGCTTCACCGCCCCGATCGTGATGGTGTCGCACACGATGCAGGGCGGCTGCTGGTGCGAGAACGCGCCGGGACTCCGGATCCGCCATTTCAACGTGGATTTCGCCGCTGCAGGCGCCCCGAAACCGCAATTGCTGGTGGGTGCCACGGGCGACTGGACGAAGGCGACGTTGGAAGTCGAGGCGCCGGCGATCGTCGGCATCTACAAGCTGCTCGACCGGCCGACCAACTTCGCCGCCTTCCGGCTCGATTTCCCCCACAACTACAACCGCGACACCCGCGAGCAGGTCTATTCGTGGGTCGGCCAGTGGCTGCTGGGCAAACCCGCCGGCACTTCCATTCCGGAAACAGCCTACACCAGGGAATCCGACGCCGATTTGCAGGTGTTCCCGGACGGCAAGTTTCCGCCTACCGCCCTCAGCGAGGCCGACTTCATCGCGGAATGGACCAAGTCCCGTCAGGCAGCCCTCGAACGACTGCGTCCCACCGACGCCGCGTCATTCACCAACTTCATGAACACTCAGCGCGTGCTCCAGCGGCACACTCTGGCCCTCGACGGATCGGAGTGGGACGTGATGCCGTTCGGCGCCTATGGGCGGCCCGGCAAAGGCGACCGTATCGAGAAGACCCTGCTGATGCCGAATGACGAGGGTTGGCTGGATGCGGTGATCATCATCGCGCATCCAGACGGCAAGGCCGTGATCGAAAAGGGGGGGAAATTGAGCCAGTTCGCCGCGCGCCTGGTGCGGGATGGTTACGCGGTGCTGGCCTTTGATGCCTACGAAACCGGCCGCAACCGGCGCGAGTTGCCACCGCTCTTCGACCAACACTTCACGACTTACAACCGGACGACCTTCCAGGAACGTGTGCAGGACACCCGCACCACCTGTGCCTACGCCGCCAAGTTCGTCCAAGGCCGGAAGAAGATCCTCCTGGGCTTCGGCGAAGCGGGTGCCTGGACCATGATGGCCGGCAATCTCGTGGACGCGACAATCGCGGATTGCGAAGGAGCCAATCCCGATTCGCCGGAACGCCTGATGAATCAGACTCGTTTTTTCCCGGGTGCTCGCCTCTCCGGCGGCTTGCCCGTGAACACTGCCCTCGTCGCCCCGAAAACACTGGTGCTCCATCAGACTGCCGGGAAGTTCGATACGGGCTGGATTAAGGACAGCTATCAGGCGCTGGGCGTCACGGAGAAGTTCACCGAGCATTCGGGTGCGCTCAGCGAAGATGAATTGTTCCGGCTGGTATCCACGCTGGCAATTCGTGAACCCGTGAAAAAGTGACCGGCAACGGCAACGGGCCTCACTTCGCAGCCGGTTTCGCCGGCACATTGGTCGCCGGCGGGCTGTTGGTCTTGGGCGGGTCGAGCCGGAGGATTTCCTCCAGCAGAAACTTGGTTTGCTCGTCGCGTCCCAATTCCTTGGCCAAGCGCAGTTGTTCCCGCCGCACCGCGAGCAGGTCGGGATGGCCGGGGAATTCCAGCGTGAACTGGTTCAACGTGTTCAGAGAGTCCGAGGGCTGTCCGTAGAGCCGTTGCCACTCGGCCAAAGTCCGCAAGACCCGCACCCGCTGTTGCGGGGTGCCCCCAGCCTTGAGGGCCAGGCCGGCCCATTCCAACGCCGCATCGTAGGTTCCCTTGTCCGCGAACAGGTCGGCCACTTTCTCGCAAATCACGGCGCTGCGGCGAGCGAATGGCAGTTGGATGAGGTATTCGCGCAGCACTTCGGCATCGCGGCCCGCGCGCAGGTGGATGTTGACCTTGCGTAACTCGGCCCAGTCCTGCTGCGGACTGTTGCGGGCCCTTAGCTCATCCGCCCATTCGACGGGATTCTTCACTCCGGGCCGGTAAAGCGGATCGCCCACGACCACCGTCTGCCACGAAAGCACCGGCAGGCAATTGTGGGCGGCTTCCCCCGCGGTGAACCCGAGTTTGAGCACACTTTCAAGGAACACATCGACCTGCGGCGTAAAGCCTAGATAGGGCTCGGAGGTGCAACCCATGGTGAAGGTGACGCCTTTTCCGAGGAGCGGCCCCACCCAGTTGGCGGATGAATTCCGCGGATTTGCGGCACTGTAGGAGTGCAGGTGATACGCCAGCGCCCCCGGACCAAATTCAACCGAATTCAGGGTGAACGGCCCTGTGACCGTGCCCTCATACCAGCCGAAATAGAGCGCGATCTGGCTCATCGGAAAGGCGTTGTTGAACACCGCCGGCCGGTTGTCCACCACGGTCTCGAAACCCACATCCCGGGCCACCGTCGAGGCATTGGTGATCCACCGGTCGCCCGGGGCATAGGCGCCGTTGGTGATGTTGCGGAGGTCAAAGTAGGCCCGTCCCCACAGGCCTTCCCGCTCCGCGATGAGGGCCTTGTCCACCAGTGACTTCGCGATCTCCGGACTCGGACCGTCGAGCCGGCTGACGATGAAGACGCCATTCGTGGGATGAATCTCCGCGGCATTTGTGCGGGAGAAGCAGACGTTGCGGAGCGGTCCGTCGAAAGGCCATTGGCCATGCCGCGGCAGCACGGCCAATTCATTGTCGAGGCACGCCTCGTTGCGCTTCACGGCGGCCGGCATGCCGGGCGTGGGCGCTTCCCCCCAGCCCGGAGCCTCGCGGATCTGCCAGGGAACGCCGTAGGTCGGCACCAGGTAGCGGATCTTCGCCTCGGTCAGATGGTATTTCACCCGGCCCGGCCGGCCGGCCTGCATCGGCACGATCTCCTTGCGGAAACGGGCCAAGCCCCGTTTCTCGAGTTCCTTGACCAGGAAATCTTCAGCGAACGCCATGTATTCCTGACGCGTGATGTAGGCCTGATCCTGAAACTCGAATCCGAGGACCTGGTTGGTCGGCACCTGCCGTTTGTCGGCATAGTAGTTAGCCACGTCCTGCGATTGGGGAACCCGCCGATTGAACAGCACGACCACTTCGGAACCGTCGCCCCACGTCACCGCCGTTCCCATCAGGCAGCCCATGAGGACCAGCCACTGCCGGATCAAAGCTAACAGGGAAAGGTGGGCGGTATTCATTGGGTGTCTGGGCATTGGGACCGCCTTGGACAACGCTTAGTTCAACTTCAGCCGCGCCCGCACATGGGTCATCAGCACGGCGAACGTTTCATCGGGCGACTGTCCGGTATTGTCCACGCGGATGGCGTCAATCGCCGGGATCAGTGCCCCCTGCTTGCGTTTCTCGTCGTATTCGTCGCGCTTGGTATCCGCGACGTTTCCCCGCCCCTCTAGGCGCGCTGCCCGCGCCGCCGGGCTGGCATCGAGAAAGAACTTCACCGGAGCGAGCGGGAAAACTTCGGTCCCGATGTCGCGCCCCTCCATCACCAGCGCCCCCAAGGTTGAGCACTCGCGCTGCTTCGCGACCATCCAATCCCGCACCTTGCCGATCTGGGCGATGATTGGGACGGTCTTTTCCACTTCGTTGGTGCGGATTTCCGCCTTGGGAAAGTATCCCTCCACGTGCAGCCACAGGGCGCCTTCCACTTCCCGCAGTTCAGTCTTCCAGCGGCGCAGTTCGGCCAGAATCGGCTTTTCCGTGTCGCGGCTCAGCAACTTCGGCTCCGCGGGCACGGGAACATTCTTCCGCAGGCATTGCCACGCCAGCGTCCGATACATGGCACCAGAATCCACGTAGAAGTAGCCCAACTCCTTCGCCAACCGCCGGGAGAGCGTGCCCTTGCCGGATGCGCTGGGGCCGTCGATGGCGATGACCTGCGGGAGCTTCATGGAGCGGGCCCCGGAATTCGTGGAAGGCAAGTTGGAATTGGAAGCGGACATCAGTCGGCAAGGAGTTCGTCTCCGGTCAGCAGGCGTCCCGAACCGGCCTCACGGACAGAGGCTCCCAATCCATGAGGCGGCGGCGCGGCCAGCTTGGCGAAGAAATTGGGGAAAGTCTTGCGGACGCAGGCGGGATTCCGCAGGCGCATTCCGGGCACCTTGAGGCCCAGCGTCGCAAAACACATCGCCATCCGGTGATCGCGGTAGGTCTCGATTTCGGCGCCATGCAGAGGTCCGGGCTGGACCGTGAGCGAATCTCCGGACTCGACAATGCGGGCTCCGCATTTGGTGAGCTCGTTGCGCAGCGCCTGAACGCGCTCGCACTCCTGAACCCGCAACCGCCCGAGGTCGGTAAACTGCACTGGGTGGTCCGCGAACGCTCCGAGGACGATCGCCGTCATGATGGAATCCCCGAGATCGCTTTCCCGCGAAAGCACCGTCGGCAACGGCAATCGCCTGGGAAATTCCGCGTCAATCTGCCAACCCGACTTAGGCCACGCTCGCACCGAAACCTCGGATCCCAGCAACTGGCCGGCAGCCCAGAAATAACTGCCGCTGGATGCATCGGGTTCAATCGGAAACTCGCCCCCGCCCGTCGGAAACACCTCGACCAAGCGACGGGTCATCTCGACGTAGGGCAGTTCATCGGGGTTGGCCCCGTCCAATTCAACCTCCCACCCGCCATGGGCGGCCGAAAGCAGCAGGGCCGAGGCAAACTGGGAACTTTCCTCGACACTGACCCGAACACTGCCAGGGCGGCGTCCCTGCCCGTGAATGATCGCCGGGAGACAGCCGTTGGCGGATTCGATCCGGTATCCCAATCCTCTCAGCGCCCCAATCAGCGCCGCTTGCGGACGTTCGTGCATCCGGGGCACTCCACTCAGGCGAAACACACCTTCCCCGAGGCAAACCATGGCAGCCAGGAAACGCGCCGCGGTGCCGGCGTTGCCCACATGCAGTTCGAGCGGACTTCCGGCAGTTCCGACCCGGGGAATATGTCCGCCCAGACCCTGAACCCGCATCGTTCGATTCGCCGGCTCCTGCGGGTCCTGGACCACCTCGACCTCAAAGCCCAGTCGGTGCAGACAGCCCACCATCACTTCGGTGTCCTCGCTCCACAGGGCACCTTTCAGGGTGGTCACGCCCTCCGCCAACGCCGCCAACACGAGGGCCCGATTGGTGATGCTCTTGGACCCGGGCACGGTGATTTCTGCCCGGACAGGGCGGGTCAGCGGCTCGATTTCGATGAGCTCCGGCAATGGCATCGCGTCGCTAGCCTAAGCGGGGCCTCTTGCCGGCGAAAAGGACAGGAACGGAAAAAATCTTCGCTCCGGTCTCACCCGTGCGCACGCACAACATCGGCCACGGCCGGATTCCTGGCCTTGCCACTTGGTGTCGTGACCGGGACAGGCGCCTGGGAAGGCACATTGACTGACGCAGGAGCAGCTGCAGCAGGCATTTCCTGATCCTGAAACAGGGCCAGCGCCAAGGTCAGGAGACGGCGACCGGAAACCCGCCAATGCCACCGGTTCCTTGCGACCGACTGAACCGCCGGCATGCGATGATTCCAGCGGTCCAATGCATCCAGCACCGCCTGATAGCTGGTCGCCCTGCCGGCTTCCTCAACCAAACGGACATCCATCTGATAAAGTCCCGGCCGAACCACGCGATGCATCCGCACCAGTCCCCGCTTCCAATTGGGAACACACTCGTAGAACAGCCGGCTCCGCGCCTCCTCAGGGGTGATGCGGAGGCGTTCGGCGTAGCGTTCCAGAAGGGGGGACCGGGACATCATCCAAACTCCGAACAACCCTCTAGTGCGCATTGCCAAGGCCGGCAAGTGCCAACTTGGAAAAGCACGCCATCCACCCCAGAGCAGCCAATTCTGCCCCGCACCTTTCGTCACTTTGGGCTTTGAGCTGCCGGCCGCCTTGCCGCTAGAAACTCCCCCGAGATGCCAGCCAAGAATTCCTCTTCGTTCGATCTGTCCTCATGGGTGAATGCCCAGGCCACAGCCGTTGACCGCGCCCTCGACTCTTTCCTGCCCAAGGCGTCCACCAAACCAGCCACCATCCACAAGGCGATGCGCTATTCTCTCTTTGCCGGCGGCAAGCGCATGCGGCCGGCCCTGGTGCTGGCGGCGGCAGAGGCGTGTGGTGGCGACGCCGAGGAGGCCATGCCATTGGCGTGTGCCGTGGAGTGCATCCACACCTACTCGCTGATACACGACGACTTGCCGGCGATGGACAACGACGATTTTCGCCGCGGAAAGCCGACCAACCACAAGGTGTTCGGCGAGGGCATCGCGGTGCTCGCCGGCGACGCCCTGCTGACCCAGGCCTTTGAAATCGCCGCCCAATGCCGGACTTGGCCACGGTATGATCTGCGCGCTGTCATCCTGGACCTCGCGGTTGCCTCGGGCTCGCTTCAGCTGATCGCCGGCCAGGTCGCCGACCTGGAAGGTGAGGGCAAGAAGCTCTCGGCGCCTGAACTCCGCTACATCCATGAGCGCAAGACCAGCGCACTGCTGTGCTGTTCGGTCAGGCTGGGCGGCATGAGTGCGAACTGCACCCCTTCACAGCTGAAGGCGCTGACAGATTTCGGATACCATGTCGGGCTCGCCTTCCAGGTAATCGACGACATCCTCGACGTGACGCAAACCAGCGAAACCCTGGGCAAAACCGCCGGCAAAGATGTGGCCACACAAAAGGCCACCTACCCGCGCCTTGTCGGACTCGAGAAGTCCAAGAAGATCGCGAAGGAGCTTACCGACAAGGCCTTTGCGGCACTCAAGCCCTTCAAGGGCCGGGCAGTCGCGCTAGAGGCGCTCGCGAAGTATCTGCTGGAGCGGGATCGCTGACAGCAGCAGGCCACAAAGAAAAACGGCGGGCCTTGAGC
>OFDN01000746.1_pt1 | contig 24520 bp, 19 predicted proteins | sample 1520971 | NCBI WGS metagenome assembly OFDN01 (sample SAMEA94257418, study PRJEB24077) | hot springs metagenome | biome: Aquatic biome; feature: Geographical feature; material: Water | place: India | collected 2012-06-12 | depth 5 m
CATCACGCCGTTCATCGGCGTGCGGATCTCGTGGCTCATGGTGGCGAGGAAGACCGACTTGGCGGCGGTGGCCTGCTCCGCCTCCTCCTTGGCGATCTCCATCTGGCGCTCGGCGAGCTTGCGCCGGGTGATGTCGTAGTACCAGGCGAGGTAGACGGGCCGGCCCTCAAGCACCGTGGGATCGCCGGACACCAGCGCCCAGAAGGTGGAGCCGTCGGCACGGCGCAGGCGGGCCTCGACGTCGCGGATCTGGCGGTGGTTCAGGATCCAGTGGATCAGCCGCATGTGGTCGTCGGCGCCCGCGAACAGGTCGCGGGCGTCGATCCCGATGATCTGCGGGTCGCCCACGCCCAGCATGTGGCCGAGCCGGCGGTTGGCGAAGACGATGGTGCCGGTCTCGTCGAAGGCGCTGACGCCGATCGGGCTCGATTCGAGGATCGAGCGCATCTGCTCGCGGCTTTCCGACAGCTCCGCGGTGCGCTCCATCACCTTGGTCTCGATGGACTTGATGTAGTCGAAGGAGCGCAGCGCCGAGATGGTGGCGGTGAACAGCCCCTCCGCCGACAGCTCGGCCTTCGATTTGTAGTCGTTGATGTCGTAGTCGATGATGATGTCGCGCTGCGGCGCCTGTCCCGGCTGGCCGGTGCGCAGCACGATGCGGACGTCGTGGTTGCCGAGATCGTCGCGGATCCAGCGGACCAGGTCGAGGCCGGCGTGGTCGTCCTCCATCACCACGTCGAGCAGGATGACGGCGATGTCGCCGCGCGCACGCAACAGCGCCCGCGCCTCGGCCGCCGAATGGGCGCTCAGCAGGGTCAGCGACCGGCCCAGGAACACGGTGCCGGCCAGGATCAGGCTGGTCATGGAATGGACGTCGGCCTCGTCGTCCACGACGAGCACCGGCCATGGGGTGTGGTCGGACGACTCCGCCTCGCCCTCCTCGGCGAACAGGATGTCATCGTTCTCGTCCGCGGGCGCGCCCATGCTCATGCGTACCGGCTCCCTCGGTGCTCGATGGCGTTCGGCTCCTCGGCCGGCCGGTTGCGGCCGGCGGCGTTGCGTGGGATGCGCATCGTGAAGGTGGTTCCCCCGCCCAGCCGGCTGTCCACGGCGATGCGGCCGCCCAGCGTCTGCGTGACGAGGTTGTAGACGATGTGCAGCCCGAGCCCGCTGCCGCCGGCCCCGCGCCGGGTGGTGAAGAAGGGCTCGAAGATGCGCGGCAGATGCTCCTCGGGGATGCCCTTGCCGTCGTCGCTGAAGCGCAGCTCCACCTCGCCGTCGCCGGCAAGCATGGCGGTCAGCGCCATGCGCCCGTCCGCATCGCCGTCGAAGGCGTGGGTCAGGGCGTTGATGATGAGGTTGGTGATCACCTGAGACAGCGCGCCGGGGTAGCCGTTGACCTCGATCCCGTCGGGACAATCGACGGCCAGCGAGTGGCGGCTCTTGCGCAGCTGCGGGCCCAGCGAGGTCACCACCTCGCCCAGGTAGGTGCTGAGCTCGAAGCGGCGCTGCTCCTGGCTGGTCTGATCGACCGCGACGCGCTTGAAGCTCTGGATCAGCTCGGCCGCGCGGGTCAGGTTCTGCTGGATCAGGCGGGTCGCCTCGCCGGCGGTGGCGACATAGGCGGTCAGATCCGACTTCTTCAGGCCCCCCGCCTCGAAGCTGTCGACCAGCGCGCGGGTCCGCGTCGACAGATGGGTGGCGCAGCCGTAGGCGATGCCGACCGGGGTGTTGATTTCGTGCGCCACGCCGGCCACCAGCAGGGCCAGCGACGCCATCTTCTCGGCCTGCACGAGGCTGGCCTGCGTCTCCTTCAGCTCGGCGTAGGCCTGCTCCAGCGCCTGCATGGCGCTGAAGATCTCCTCGGCCGAGCGGGCCTCCACGGTGATGTCGGTGAAGGTGCGCACGAAGCCGCCGCTGGGCAGCGGGTTGGATCGCACCTCGATGACGGTGCCGTCGTTGCGCCGCCGCTTGAAGGCGACCGCGTGTTCGGAGCATTCGTGCAGCCGCTCGTAATACAGGTCCGGGTCGTCGCCGGCGTCGATGAAGGCACCCCGGTCGTGCTGCATATCGACGATCTCGGGGTAGGAGGGGCGGCTGTCGAGGAACTCCGACGGCACGTTCAGAAGTTCCGCGGCGCGGCGGTTGGACAGCACCAGCCGCAGCTCCGGATCCACCATCACGATGCCCTGGTCCACATTGTCCAGCGTGATCTGCAGGATGTTGCGCTCGCGCGCCAGGTCCTCGGCCGCCTGCATGCGCTGCGTGGCGTCGGACATGGTGCCGGTCAGCCGCACCGCCTGGCCGCCGGCGTCGCGGATGGCGGTCGCCCGGTCCTCCAGCCACATCCACGACCCGTTCTTGCGCCGCGCCCGGTAGGTGATGGAGAAGGTGGGGGCGTTGCCGCGCACATGGCGCTGGACCGAGCGCAGCACACCGGGCAGATCGACCGGATGGACCAGCGACTCCCACGCCTCGGTGGTCATGGCCAGCTCGTCGGGCCCGTAGCCGAGCAGCGACGGGAATTCCGGCGACCACCAGTACTGCCCGGTCCTGAGGTCGAGATCCCAGACCGACGAGCGGGTGGCGGTGATGGCCAGCGACAGCCGCTCCTCGCTCTGGCGCAGCGCCGCCTCCTCCTCGTTCAGGCGCGACATCATGGCGTTGTAGGCGCGGATCACGCGGCCCAGCTCGTCCGCCGAATCCCAGTCCACGAAGCGCCGCTCGTGGTCGCGGTCGGCCAGCCGGATGGAGGCGATCAGCCGTTTCAGCGGGATGCCGATGGTCAGCCGGTGGGCGGTCAGCGCGGTGAAGACCGTGCCGATCAGGACGAGCGCCAGCAGCGACAGGGTGCTGACGATCTCCCCCCGGACCTGGGCGTCGGCCGGCGCGTAGGTGAAGGACAGCGAGAGCATCCCCAGGCGCTGGCCGTTCCCCTGGATGACGCGGTCGATCATGTCCAGGTCGCCGTCCTTCGGGCAGCCGCCCTCCGGCCACAGGAAGCGCTTCCCGACAACCTCGTCCTCCACCACGACGCAGCGGAGTTCCGGGTTTATGGCGATCGCCTTGATGATGTTGCGCGTCGCCGCCTCGTCCATCGCCCCCAAGCTGGCGGACAGCGCCATGGCGTTGCTCTCCGCCACCGTGTCGATGCGCCCGGCCAGCGTCTGCCTCAGCTCCGCGTGCTTGGAGACGAAGAACATCGCCGAGAAGCCGAGCGTCGTCAGCAGCAGGATCGGGATCAGGATGATCAGGAACTTGGCCGTGACGGACGGAACGCCCTGCCAGGCGCGCTGCAAGGGGCTCATCGCGGTCGCCCCGCCGGGATCGGCCGCCGGCCGCGTCGCGCACCGCTCCCGCGGGGGTGGCGGTCGTCGGATCGGGCGCGCATCGCATCCTCCTGTGCGGCGTGAGGAAAGGGCGGGTCTTGTCGTCCTGAACGGGTGCGACCGGGCAAAACTCCACCATGGGTTCTACAGTGTCCGCAGACCGGGGGGCAACCGCAAGCGTACGCTCAACCCGCGTGCTCTTCGGCTTTCATGCAACGGAGCATATTGGCGTGTTCCGTCTTGCCGCGGATCCTGTACATGTCACGGGCGGCCTCAATAATGAAGGTTGAAATCCGGTGGCGAAGTGCCGTAAGACGGGCCGTGTGTGCGGATGTATCGTGCCGCGAAGTGCCCGATGGTCGTGTCGAGGCCGCGTGGTGCCAAGCGAGGGCAACATGGATTTCGAATCGAGCACCAGCTCCGACGGCATCGAAGCGCGGCTGCGCGGCCGGTTGGAATTCACCGATCACGACCGTCTGAGGGACATCGTCCGGTTGCTCGAATCCGACGGCATCAAGCGCATGGTCATCGACCTGAAGGACCTGGAGTTCATCGACTCCGCGGGGCTCGGCATGCTGCTGATCATGCAGGAGGAGGCGGAACAGCGGAACGTCAAGCTGATCGTCCGCGGCCCCCGGAACGACGTGAAGCGCTCCATCGATCTGGCCAGGATCTCCGAGATCATCACCATTGAGACCTGACGCACCCGATAGCGGGGCCTTCGCCCCGCGCATCGATGGCGAACGGCCGGGGCCGGGGCTCGCCGCGCGGGTGGCCGCGCGCTATGGCCTGAAGGCGGAGGATTGCCGGGCGCCGGACGAACCGTGCCATGGGGCATCCTATGGCGTCGCCGGTGCCGTCCTGCTCGACCATGGCGCTGCCCGTGACGACATCTTGGTGGCGCTCAACAGCAGCCCCTTCTTCGTCATCGAGCGCGACAGCGCGGACAGCGTCCAGGGCGATTGGCAGGCTGTGCCGGTCTGCGACCAGGGATTGTATCTTTCGCTGACCACCCGGACGGCGTTCGGCGCACAGTGCGCGGTGCTGCTGTGCGACGCGCTGGCCAGCCGTGGCGTTCTGACGCAGGAGCGGCGCTCCGCGGTGGAGCTGTGCCTGCACGAGGCGGTGGCGAACGCCGTGGTGCACGGCAACCTGGAGATCGCCAGCTCCGCCAAGGACCGGCCGGACGGCTACCGGGTGTTCAGCCAGCTCGTCGGCGATCGGATGCGCGACCCGGTGCTCGGCAACCGCCGCACCGACATCTTCGCGCGCTGGCGCGGGACGGTTCTGGTGATCGCGGTGGCCGACCAGGGCAACGGTTTCGACACGGCGATCCTGCCCCCCGACGCCGGCGGCACCGCACGGTCCGGCCGGGGCTTCATTTTCATGCGGGCGCTGGCGCAGGATGTTACGGTCACCGACGGCGGTCGCTGCACCGCGCTGCGTTTCGAACTCTGAACCGGACGACGCGCATGACCATTTCGCTGCGGGACAGCCGGGTTCTCATCGTCGACGACAACGAGTTCAATCGCAAATCCCTGGCGATCGTCATCCGGCGGGCCGGCATCCAGACCATCGAGTTCGCGGTGGACGGTGTCGACGGGCTGGAGAAGGTGGAGCGTTTCCGCCCCGACCTCGTGCTGCTCGACGTGGACATGCCGAACATGGACGGGCTGGAGATGTGCCGCCAGCTCCGCCAGAACGCCACCCACGCCGAGCTGCCCATCCTGTTCCAGACCGCGCTGGACGGCGACGACGAGCAGGTGCGCTGCTTCGAGGCCGGCGGCAGCGACTTCATCTCCAAGCCGATCAAGCCGGGCGAATGCGCCGCCCGGGTCCGCCATCAGCTCGAGAAGCGCAAGCTGTTCAAGGATCTCGCCGAGTTCCGTGGGCGCGTGGAGAAGGAGTTGAAGCACGCCCAGGCCATGCAGCTCTCCCTGCTGCCGGAAAAGCGTCGACTGGTGGAGGTGGGCGACCGCTATGGGCTGCGCATCGACAGCCACTTCGAGACATCGTCGGAGCTGGGCGGCGATCTGTGGAACGTGTTCGAGATCGACGAGCGGCACATCGGTTTCCTGATGGCCGATTTCGCCGGTCACGGCATCACCGCGGCGATCAACACCTTCCGCCTGCACACGTTGATCGACCGCTTCGCCGTGGCCTGGCTGAACCCGGCGCAGTGGCTGAGCAATCTGAACAACGCCCTGAAGGACGTGCTGACCACCGGCCAGTTTGCCACCGCGATCTACGCCGTGCTCGACACTGGCACCAACGCGCTGACCTACGCCTCGGCCGGGGCGCCCAACCCGGTGCTGGGGACCGAGGGCTACCTGGGTCTGATCGATTCCGCGGGGCTGCTGCTGGGGGTGTCGCGCAAGGCGCGCTACACCAACCGCACCGTGGCCCTGCCGCCCGGCGGCTTCCTGTTCCTCTATTCCGACGCGCTGATCGAAAGCCGCACGGCGGACGGGCGCTGCATCGGCTCGGACCGCATCCTGGAGATCGTGCAGTCGGCTCTCGACCAGCGGCCCGACGCGCCGCTCGCCCATCTGCTCGATGACTTCTTCGCCAATGTGGACCGGCCGCTGCGCGACGACCTGACCGCCGTGTGGATCGCCCGGCGCTGACGCGCCGGGAGGATCACGTCTCCGCGCTCCGGCGCCGCATCCGCAGGAACTGGCGCCGCGCAAAGAAGCCCAGCGCCACCACCACCAGGATGCCGAGCAGCACCTTCGGTCCATACTCGCCAACGCGCGCCGCCGCCTCGCCCAGCAGATAGCCGGCCCCGGCGAAGCTGAAGGCCCAAAGGCCGGCGGCGATGAAGTTCCAGAACAGGAATTTGCGCCAGGGCATGGCCGACGTGCCGACGGCGACGGAGGCGATGTTGCGCACGCCGTACAGGAACCGGAAGACCAGGATGAAGCCCACGCCGTAGCGCTCCAGCCAGGCCAGCACTTTCTCTGCCCGCGGCTGCGCCGCCGGGAAGCGGGCCAGCGCCTTGTTGCCCCAGCGCCGGCCGAGCCAGAACCAGAGCTGGTCGCCACAGAAGCTGCCCAGCCACACCGTCACGATCAGCAACCGCAAATCGAGAACGCCAAGGTGAGCCGCCATTCCACCGAAGATGACAAATGTTTCACCTTCGAAGAAGGCCCAGAAGAACGCCAGGGGATAGAAGGCATCCCCCCACTCCCGCAACCAGTCGATCCAGTCCAAAGCGACCCCGAACCGCAACATCTCCGCCGAACCCACTGTCCGGCGCGCCTACGCACTCTGACATAGGCGGCCCCTTCCTGTCCGCTGTGTTCTTCATGCTGCGACGCGGAATCCACACCCGATTATTCAGCCGCCGCGATCATCCATCCTCTCCCGACAGCTCCCCTGCCGTCTGACGGGCGGCGCGGAGCAGGACGGGGTTGGGCTCCGCCGCATCGCCGGAGTCGTCCGGGTCGTCCGGCACCAGCCGCCGCTTCACCTCCCGCGCCGCCTCCACCACCAGCCATGCGAGGCGCTGGTCGGTCAGCCCCTGCACCAGTGCCCGCAGCTCGGGCGTGGTCAAGGTGGCCGGGTCGAGACCGGCGGGGGCGGGGATCGGCATCGGTGCCGGCCGGGCGGCCAGCATGGGCGGCTGCAACGGCGGGGGAGCCGGTTCGCGGACGGCGTCCACCGCGATCGGCTCGGCCAGCGTGGTGGCGCGCACACGCCGCGCCGGGCGGCGCCGGGGTTCGGTTTCCGGCAGGCTGTCGAAGAGAAGCGGCTGCGGCGCCGCGCCGTCGGTGCCTGTGCTCATGCCGTGATCGCCCGTGCTGTCCCGATCCGCCCCCGTGGGGGCGGAATGTTCACGGTTCATTCTACAGAATGGCGCTCGGCTGTCGACCCCCCAATCGCCGACGGCGGTGCGGGATCCCGTCAAACTGCCGCGGCCAGCGCCCCGGAACCGGCGTCGGAGCCGGTCAGCGGTGCCGCGCTGCGGATTGCCGATACCGCCAGCGTGTAGGGCACCGGGGCCGGTGTCCTGCCGAGGATGGTTGGAAAGATGTCGCCCTGGGCGGAGAGGAAGTAATTGTCGGTGGTCGTGACGGTGTGGGTGAGGGTGGCGGGCGTGCGGCCATTCAGGTTGAGGCTGTAGGTCACGAATTGGCCTCGGGAATCGCGCAGATGGATGTACTGGTAGGAGGCTCTGGAGTTCGCGGTCTCATGTGCGGTCAGGCTCACCTGGATGGTCTGTCCGGCGCGCAGGCGGATGCCGTACCAGTCGGTGTCCGAACTGTACGAGTCCCCGGTGTAGCGACCGGTCACACGGCCTCCGACCGACACGCGGCCGCTGGTGGCGGTCGACGCGGGCAAGTCCACCGTCGTTTCCGAAACAGAGGCCGTGGCCGGATCGGGCAGCGTCGGCCGACCCTCGCGCAAACCGTACTGGACGTAATGCCGGGTGGCTTGCTCCGTGCTTCCGCCGAAGGCGCGGTCCAGATCCGGGTTGGCGTCGAGATAGTCGTACGCGGAGAAACCCAGGCCCCGCCCCTCGCGCTGGCCGTGGCGGACGTAATGCTCGGTGGCGGCGGCGGTGTTGGCGCCAAACGCGGCGATCAGATCGGTGTTCGACGCCAGATACAGATACGCGTCGAAGGTGGTGGGGCGGTTTTCGCGGAAGCGGTTGGCGACGTAGTGGAGTGTGGCCGCTCCGGTGTCCGCGCCGAACGCGACGGCAAGGTCACGGTTCGCGGCGAGATAGGCCATCCCGTCGAACGTCGCCCGGCGCCCCTCGGCGTATCCGTTGACCACATAGTGCTGGGTGGCGGCGAGCGTGCCGTTCACCCCGAAGGCCCGGCTCAGGTCGTAGTAGGACGCGATGTAGCGCATCGCGTCGAAGCTGGTCGTGCTGCGGCCTTCGCCGCGGCCGTACTGGACGTAATGGCGCGCGGCCGCCATGGTCGTGGTTCCGAGCGGACGGATCAGGTCCGGGTTCGATGCGAGATAGCTCCACGATTCGAAGCTGGTCCGCCGCCCCTCGGCCCGGCCGTTCGAGAGGTAGTGGGTGGCGCCGCCCGCCGCGCTGACGCCCATGACAGCCGCCACATCCGGATTGACCGCCAGATAGGACCAAGCGTCGAAGCTGGCCTGCCGTCCTTCGAACGCGCCGCTGGACAGGAAATGCTGCAACGCCGCCTGACGGTCCAGGCCGTAAACGCCCACCAGATCGAGGTTCGACGCCAGATAGGACATCGGCTCGAAGGTCGGGAGCAGGTACCGGTTGACGAAGTAGGAGACCGTGCCGCCGTGGTCGTACAGGAAGTACCGGGTGCGACCGTCCGCCGGGTCCGGGTTGGAGCGGGGGCCGTTGCCGCCCAGCTGCAGCGTGTCCTTCACCTCCGCCAGGCTCAGTGTGCGGCCGAGTCCTCGGCGGGCGTAGGCCTGCAGTGACGCCACCGTGGCGGCGACCTGCGGTGCGGCGACACTCGTTCCATGGATGCCGCTCACCGGCATGTCCGTGCCGTCGGCCAACACCGTGATCTCGCTTGGGTTGTTCTGCGACCAAGCGACCGGATTGCCGGCGCCGTCGTGGGCGCCGACCGCGATCACGGTCGACAGCGACGCCGGATAATCAACCCCCTCGAAGAAGTTCGCGGACCCATTGTTGCCGCTCGAGACGACCGCGAAGATCCCGCGTCTCGCCAATGCGCTCAATGCATTGGTGACGCCTTCGGAGGTGCCGCCGCCGCCCCAGCTCAGGTTGATGGCGCCGATCCCGTAGCCCCGATCGCTCAACGAGATCACGCGGTCGAGCGCGGGCTCCGCGGTGTAGCGAAAGACATATCCACGGTTGTCCATGACCTTCAGATCGATGAAGTCCAGCGCCGGATTCACCATCCGCGCCGTCATCGCGACGTAGGTGCCGTGGGTGTATGTTTGGCCGTAATCGGTTTCGGCGTCCCAGTTATCGAAGTCGTATTCGTACAGGTTGCGCTTGTAGGTCCGCTCGAACCAGTTCGAGATGCCCTGGTCCAGTACCGCGACGCTCCACGCCATGGCCCGCCTCCTGGGGCGCCCGATGGTTGTTCAGGGCGCGCCCGCAGGCCCGGTATATGACGCCGAGCCGGCGGCGTATCAAGCGGATGGTGTGCTACTCCGCCGCCTTCGCGTCGCTTTTCGCTGGTGCCGACGCGGGCTTTGCCGCGGGGCCGGTGGCGAGTTGGGAGAGGGTCTTGCGCGGGTCAAAGGCGTCACGCACCGCCTCGCCGATGAAGATCAGCAGGCTCAGCATGATCGCCAGCACGAAGAAGGCGGTCAGGCCCAGCCACGGCGCCTGCAGGTTGGCCTTGCCCTGCGCCAGCAGCTCGCCCAGGCTGGGCGAGCCCGGCGGCAGACCGAAGCCCAGGAAATCCAGCGCCGTCAGGGTGGTGATGGAGCCGTTCAGGATGAAGGGCAGGAAGGTCAGGGTGGCGACGGTGGCGTTGGGCAGCACGTGCCGCCACATGATCTCCAGATCGCCGGCCCCCAGCGCCTTGGCGGCCCGCACATAGTCGAAGTTGCGGGCACGCAGGAACTCCGCCCGCACAACGCCGACCAGCGCCATCCAGGAGAACAGCAGCAGCAACCCCAGAAGCCACCAGAAGTTGGGCGTGACCACGCTGGACAGGATGATCAGCAGGAACAGGGTGGGCAGGCCGGACCAAATCTCGATGAAGCGCTGGAACAGCAGGTCGGTCAGCCCGCCGAAATACCCCTGCACCGCCCCCGCCGCGATGCCGACGATGGAGGACAGGATGGTGAGCGTCAGCCCGAACAGCACCGAGATGCGGAAGCCGTAGATCAGCCGCGCCACCACGTCGCGCCCCTGGTCGTCGGTGCCCAGCCAGTTCTCGGCCGAGGGCGGGGCGGGGGCGGGGACCGGCAGGTTGTAGTTGATGGTGCGGTAGCTGTAACGGATGGGCGGCCACACCGCCCAGCCCTTCTCCGCGATCAGCTCCTGGACATAGGGGTCGCGGTAATCGGCCTCCGTCGCGAACTCCCCGCCGAAGGTGGTTTCCGGGTAGCTGGTGAAGACCGGGAAGTACCACTGCTCCTCGTAGCGGATCGCCAGCGGCCGGTCGTTGGCGATGAACTCCGCGAACAGCGTCACGAAGAACAGGATCAGGAACAGCCACAAGGACCAGAAGCCGCGCCGGTTGGCGCGGAAATTGGCGAGCCGCCGCCGCGTCAGCGGCGTGACGCGCATGCCCAGAAAGCGATCCTCCCCCACGGTCGCCGCCATCACACGCTCCGCGCCTCGAAATCGATGCGCGGGTCGGTGACCACATACATCAGATCGCCCAGCAGGTTCATCAGCAGCCCGAGCAGCGTGAAGAAATACAGGGTGCCGAACATCACCGGGTAATCGCGATTGATCGCCGCCTCGAAGCCCAGCAGCCCCAGTCCGTCCAGCGAGAAGATCACCTCGATCAGCAGCGCCCCGGTGAACAGCACGCCGATGAAGGCCCCGGGGAAGCCGGCGATGACGATCAGCATGGCGTTGCGGAAGATGTGACCGTAGAGGACCCGGCGCTCGGTCAATCCCTTGGCGCGGGCGGTCACCACATACTGCTTGTTGATCTCCTCCAGGAAGGAGTTCTTGGTCAGCATGGTCAGGCTGGCGAAGCCGCCGATCACCATGGCGATCACCGGCAGCGTGATGTGCCAGAAATAGTCGAGGATCTGCTGCCACCAGGGCAGGCTCGACCAGTTGTCGGAGGTCAGCCCGCGCAACGGGAACCAGTCGAGATAGCGTCCGCCCGCGAACACCACGATCAGCAGCACAGCGAACAGGAAGCTGGGAATGGCGTAGCCGACGATGACCACGCCGGAGGTCCAGACGTCGAAAGGCTGGCCGTCGCGCGTGGCCTTGGCGATGCCGAGCGGGATGGAGACGAGATAGACGATCAGCGTCGTCCAGATGCCCAGCGAGATGGACACCGGCATCTTGTCCAGCACCAGATCGACGACGCGCCGGTCGCGGAAATAGCTGTTGCCGAAGTCGAACACCAGATAGTTCGACATCATGTGGATGAAGCGCTCGTGCAGCGGCTTGTCGAAGCCGAACTCGCGTTCGAGCTGCTTGATGAACTCCGGGTCCAGACCCTGGGCGCCGCGGTAGCGGCTGGTCACCTCGCTGCCGGCGGCACCGCCGGGCTGCGCGCCGGCGCCGGGACCGGCTTCCCCGGCACCGGTGCCGCCGATGCGTGCGGTGGCCTCCACGGCGGTTCCTTGCAGCCGCGCAACGACCTGCTCGATCGGGCCACCGGGGGCGATCTGCACGATCAGGAAGTTGATGACCATGATCCCGAACAGGGTCGGGATGATCAGCAGGAGTCGGCGGATGATGTAGGCCAGCATCGTGTGGGCCGGACCTCCGGTTCGGTGTGCTGGAGGAAGTCTAGTTCGCGGTCTGTGGCGCTGTCGAGGGCACGCGCGTGGCCTTGGCCGGATCGACCCACCAGGTGTCGATGACCGCCAGCCCGTGCTTGGGGGCAACCGCGGGGTGGGAGAAGCGGTTCCAATAGGCCACGCGGTAGACGTTGTCGTGCCAGTGCGGGATCACGTACCAGTTCCACAGCAGCACGCGGTCGAGCGCCTTGGTGTGGGCGATCAGGCTTTCGCGGTCGGGGGCCTGGATCAGCTTTTCGATGAGATCGTCCACCACCGGGTCCTTGATGCCGATCAGGTTGCGGCTGCCGGGCTGGTCGGCGCGGGCGGAATTCCAGTAATCGCGCTGTTCGTTCCCTGGCGACAACGACTGGGCGAAGCTGGCGATGATCATATCGTAATCGAAATTGTCGGTGCGGTTCTGGTACTGAGCGCTGTCCACCACGCGGATCGTCGCCTGGATGCCAGCGCGCTCCAGATTGCGGACGAAGGGCTGCACGATGCGCTCCAGATCCGCCTGCACCATCAGGATCTCGAAGCGCATGGGCTCGCCGGTCCTGGTGTTCACCAGCTTGCCGTCCTTGAGATCCCAACCCGCCTGCTTGAGCAGCCCCAGCGCGGTGCGGAGCTGCGGGCGGATGTTGCCGGTGCCATCGGTGACCGGCGGCTCGAAGGCTTTGGTGAAGACCTCCTCCGGCACCTTGCCGCGGTAGGGCTCCAGGATCTTCAGCTCGGCCTCGCCCGGCGTGCCGGTCGCCGCCAGTTCGGAGTTGGCGAAGAAGCTCTTGGTCCGCCGGTACAAACCATAGGACAGGTTGGCCCGCGTCCACTCGTAGTCGAAGAGCTGGTTCAGCGCCTCGCGCACCTTGCGGTCCTGGAACAGCGGGCGGCGGATGTTGAAGACGAAGGCCTGCATGCCGCGTGGATCTTCGTGTTTGATCTCCTCCTTCACGATCTGGCCGTCGCGCACGGCGGGAATGTCGTAGCCGGTCGCCCAGTTCTTGGAGGAATGCTCGCTGCGGAAGTCGTAACCGCCGGCCTTGAACGCCTCGAAGGCCACGTCCAGGTCACGGTAATAGTCGTACCGGATGCGGTCGAAATTGTAGCGGCCCTTGTTGAGTGGCAGGTCCTTGCCCCACCAGTCCTCGACCCGGCGGTAGGAGATGCCGCGGCCGGGCTGGACCGTTTCGATGCGGTAAGGACCACTGCCGACGATGGGATCCAGCGTGGTGGCGGCGAAGTCGCGCGTCTCGAACACGTGGCGGGGCAGCACCGGCAACTGCCCCATGATCACCGGAAGCTCGCTGTTGCCGGTATCACGGAAGGTGAAACGAACCTTGCGGTCCCCGGTCTTTTCCGCCTTCACAACGTCGGCGTAGTAGGTGCGGTAATGGGGGTGGCCCTTCTCTTTCAGGGTCTCGAAGCTCCAGATCACGTCCTCGGCCGTCACCGGCCGGCCATCGTGGAAGCGCGCCTGCGGGCGCAGCGCGTACTCCACCCAGCTCCGGTCGGGAGCGAGCGTGATGGTTTCCGCCAGTTCGCCGTATTCGGTGGTGACCTCGTCGCCGGAGCCGGTGGTCAGGGTCTCGAACACCAGCCCGGCCCCGATCGCCACCTGCCCGCGCAGGATGAAGGGGTTCAGGCTGTCGAAGCTGCCGAAGGCAGACAGCCGGATCTCGCCGCCCTTGGGGGCGTCGGGGTTGGCGTAATCGAAGTGGGTGAAGCCCGGCCCGTATTTCGGCGTGCCGTGCTGCGAGATGGCGTGCATCGCCTCCTGCGCCGACGCTCCACCCACGCCCGCCAGCGCCAGCATTGCCGCCGCTGTGACCGCACAGGTCACCGCCCCGAGAATCCGCCGCACCGCCATGACCACTCCCCGTTCCCGAACGCCGGGGTTAAGGTGGGGTCCGGGGTATGGCACAATCAAGGCGTAGAAGGGCTTTGGATGATGGGAAACCCCTCTCCCCGGCGGGAAGAGGGGTTTCGTCCTCACATGTGCAGCGCGCGACCGTCCACCGCCAGCGCGGCTTCCTTGGTGACCTCCGCCAGGGTTGGGTGGGCGTGGCAGGTGCGGGCGATGTCCTCGGCCGACGCGCCGAACTCCATGGCGACGCACAGCTCCGACACCAGCTCGCCGACGTTGGGGCCGACCATGTGCACGCCCAGCACCTTGTCGGTCTTGGCGTCGGCCAGGACCTTCACGAAGCCGTCGGTCATGTTGATGGCCCGCGCCCGGCCGTTGGCGGTGAAGGGGAACTTGCCGGCCTTGTAGGCGATGCCCGCGGCCTTCAGCTCCTCCTCGGTCTTGCCGACCGACGCCACCTCGGGCCACGTGTAGACCACGCCGGGGATGACGTCGTGGTTGACGTGGCTGGCCTGACCGGCGAGCTGCTCGGCCAGCGCCACGCCCTCGTCCTCGGCCTTGTGTGCCAGCATCGGGCCTTCGATCACGTCGCCGATGGCGTAGATGCCGGGCACGTTGGTCTGGAAATGGTGGTCGACCTTCACGCGGCCGCGGTTGTCGCGCTCCACCCCAACCTCGTCCAGGCCGAGGCTGTCGGTGTAGGGCCGGCGGCCGATGGCGACCAGCACCACGTCGGCCTCCAGCTCCTCCGCCGCACCGCCCTTGGCGGGCTCCAGCGTGAGTTTGACGCCGCTGTCGCCGGGGACGGCGCCGGTGACCTTGGTGCCGAGCTTGAAGGTCATGCCCTGCTTGCCAAGGATGCGCTGCATCTGCTTGGAGATCTCGCCGTCCATGGTCGGCAGGATCTTGTCCAGGAACTCCACCACGGTGACCTTGGCGCCGAGGCGGCCCCAGACCGAGCCCAGCTCCAGCCCGATCACGCCGCCACCGATGACGGCCAGACGCTTCGGCACCTCGGCCAGCGTCAGGGCGCCGGTGGAGGAGACGATGGTTTTCTCGTCGATGGTCAGGCCCGGCAGCGGCGTCACGTCGGAGCCGGTGGCGATCACGATGGCCTTGGACGCGGTGACGGTCCAGGTCGTCTCGCCGGCCACCTCGACGGTGCCGGGGGCCGTGATGCGGCCGTGACCCTTCAGCCAGGTGATCTTGTTCTTTTTGAACAGGAACTCCACGCCGTTGACGTTGGACTTCACCACGTCGTCCTTGAAGGCCATCATCGCCGGCAGGTCGAGCTCGACCCCGCCGACCTTGACGCCCATCTTGGCGAGGCCGTGGCCGGCCTCCTCGAACTTCTCCGAGGCGGACAGCAGGGCCTTGGACGGGATGCAGCCGACGTTGAGGCAGGTGCCGCCCAGTGTCCCGCGCTTCTCCACGCAGGCCACCTTGAAGCCGAGCTGGGCCGCCCGGATCGCGCAGACGTAACCGCCGGGACCGCCGCCGATGACCACGACGTCGAACGTATTTTCAGCCATGAGGCTTTCCTTCCGCCATTCTTCTCGTTGAGGACCCGCCGTCCCGTCCATCGGGGAAGACGCCGATTTATGCCGCCCCGCCCGCCAAACGGCAACGGGACACTTCGTCTCCTCACCCGCCGCCCAGGGTTGCGAATCGCAGGACGGTGTCGCCGTAGCGGCGCTCGTCCAGGGCCGTGAACCCGTCGGGCAGGGTAAAGGTCGCGGAAGCCGCCTCCTCCACAACCGCCAGCGCTCCCGGTGCCAGCCAGCCGCCGGCCGCCAGCGCGGACAGCGACCGCGGCCCCAGATCGCGGCCGTAGGGCGGGTCGAGGAAAGCGAGGGTATGGGCTGCCGGTGTCTTGGGCGGACGGGTGGCGTCGCCGCGCAGCACCGACGCGCGCGCCTCCTCCCCCAACGCGGCGAGATTGGCGCGGGTGGCGGCGAGCGACGGGCCGGCGCTGTCCAGGAAGGTGACGCGCTCCGCCCCGCGCGACAGCGCCTCCAGCCCCAGCGCCCCGGTGCCGCAGAAGGCGTCGAGCACGACGGCACCCTCGATCTCCACCCAGCCGGCGTGGGCCAGGATGTTGAACAGCGACTCGCGCGTGCGGTCGGTGGTCGGGCGCACGTCCATCCCGGCGGGGGCGGTCAGCCGCCGGCCGCGGTGCCTACCGCCGACGATCCGCACCCTTCCTCTCCGACGCGGGACGGGCCGGGCGCCTTTCCTGCCGCCCGTCCGGACGGCCCCGCCCGACGGGGGCGCCTTCGGGTGGCTTCGGCCCGCGCGGCGTGTTGCCGGCGGGTTTCGGGGCGAAGGGCTTGGGGCCGTCCGCCTTGGGTCTGGCCGCCTTCGGTCCGGCCGCCTTGGGGCCTTCCGCCTTGAGGCCGGCTGTTCTGGGGCCTTTGGCCTTGGGACCCTCGTTCCGGTGCCCCTCGCTCCGGGGGGCGGCAGTCTTCGGCCCCTGGCCGCGCGGGCCGTCCGCCGGCTTGGGTGCCGCGCGCGGGCGCTGCGGCGGCTTGTGCCTGGCGCTGGCGGTGCCGCCGGCGGGCTTCGGCGCGTCTCCCTCGCCGTCGGGGTTGAAGAAGCGGGCCATCTGGTCGCGGACGACGCGCTTGGGCACCTCCTCCACCGCACCCTCCTCCAGCTTGCCGAGCTGGAAGGGGCCGTAGGCGACGCGGATGAGGCGGGTGACCTGCAGGTCCATCGCCTCCATCACCTTGCGGATTTCGCGGTTCTTGCCTTCCTTCAGGCTGACCGACAGCCAGGCGTTGGAGCCGGTGACGCGGTCCAGCGTGGCCTCGATGGGGCCGTACTTCACGCCGTCGATGGTCGGCCCCTTCATCAGGGCGGCCAGCCGCGGCTCGTCCACCGTGCCGTGCACGCGCACGCGGTAGCGGCGCGTCCAGCCGGTGGTCGGCAGCTCCAGATAGCGGGCCAGCTCCCCGTCGTTGGTCAGCAGCAGCAGCCCCTCGGTGGTCAGGTCCAGTCGGCCGACCGAGACGACGCGGGGCAGGTCCGGCGGCAGCCGGTCGAACACGGTGGTGCGGCCCTTCTCGTCGCGCGCCGTGGTGACGAGGCCGGCCGGCTTGTGGTAGCGCCAGAGGCGCGCCGGTTCGGGCTCCGGCAGCGGCTTGCCGTCCACGACGACCAGATCGCCGGGGCGCACCACGAAGGCCGGGCTGGCCAGCACCTGCCCGTTGACGGAGACGCGACCCCCCTCCACCCAGCGCTCGGCGTCGCGGCGGGAGCAGAGGCCGGCGCGGGCCAGCCGCTTGGCGATGCGCTCGCCGGTTTCCGGGCCAGCCTCGGGGGCGGCCTCGGGTGTGGAATCGGTGTCGATGGGGCTGTCGCTCATGGCGTGCGACCATAGGGCCAAGCCGCACGCCCCGCAACAGCCGCCGCGGTGCCGGTGTGGGTTGAGGCCGGCTGGGCCGGTCAATCCTCCAGCCGGAAGCCCACCTTCATCACCACCTGATACTGCGCCACCTTGCCGCCGCGCACCGCGCCGCGGATCTCGGACACCTCGAACCAGTCGAGATTGTGCAGTGTGGTCGCCGCACGCTCGATGCCGTGGGCGATGGCGTCCTCGATCCCGGTGTCCGATGTGCCGACGATCTCGATCTTCTTGTAGACGTGGTTTTCCATGGCGGGCGTTTCCTTCCTTCGCCGGTGGTCCTACCACCAGATTGGACCCGTCCCGCCCGGCTCGCAATCGGCCGCCTTGACGCGGGTGCCCGCGCAGGGGCAGGGTCCGCCCCATGCCGCCGCCCCCGTCTCCCATGCAGGCCGCCTTCGAGGAGGCCGAGGCCGCCGCGTCCCGCGGCGAGGTGCCGGTGGGGGCCGTGGTGGTTGAGGCCGCCACCGGCCGCATCCTGGCCCGCGCCGGCAACCGCACCGAGGAGCAGTCCGACCCCACCGCCCACGCCGAGGTCCTGGCCATCCGCGCCGCCTGTGCCGCCAGGGCCGAGCCGCGGCTTCCGGACTGCGATCTCTACGTGACGCTGGAGCCCTGCGCGCTGTGCGCCGCCGCCATCAGCTTCGCCCGGCTGCGCCGCGTCTATTTCGGCGCCTACGACCCGAAGGGCGGGGCGGTGGACCATGGCCCACGCTTCTTCGCCCAACCCACCTGCCACCACGCACCGGACGCCTATGGCGGCATCGACGAGACGCGGGCCGCGGCGATCTTGCGGGAATTTTTCCGGAACCGGCGGGACGGGTGAGCCGCCCCGCCGGCCTGTCCTCACCGCCCCAGCAGCTCCCGGATGCGCGCGCCCAGCTCGGCCAGCGGCACCTCCATCTGCTCGCCGCGCAGCAGGTGCTTCACGGTGGCGCTGCCGCGGGCCTTCTCGTCGCCGCCCATCAGCACGGCGACCGGGATGCCGGCGCGGTCGGCGTATTTGAGCTGCTTGGCGATCTTTCCACCTTCGAACTGGATCTCGGTGTTCAGCCCCGCTGCCCGCAGATCCGTTGCGATGCGGAAATAATCCATCGACAGACTGGGATCGAGTTGCGTGACCAGCACATCGGCCACGGCCCCGCCGTCCTGGATCAGCCCGGCTTCCATGAGCTGGTAGAAGAGCCGCGTGGCGCCGATGGAGATGCCGACGCCGGGCAGGGTGGATTTGGTGTAGTGGCTGGCGAGATTCTCGTAGCGCCCGCCGGAGCACACGCTGCCGATGCCGGGATGGTCGTTCAGGAAGGTCTCGTAGACCGTTCCGGTGTAGTAATCGAGCCCGCGCGCGATGGCGAGGTTGATGCGCACCGTCCCGTCCGGCACGCCGAAGGCGCGCAGGCCCCGGATCACCTGGGTCAGCTCGTCCACCCCCTGGAGGAACAGCGGGCTGTCGATGCCCATGCCGGCCAGCCGGGCCAGCGTGCCGTCGTTGTCTGATCGTTCCGCGATCAGATCGAGGATGCGGTCGGCCGCCTCGCCCGGCACCGCCAGCGCCTCCCCGGTCAGGTTGGCGCGCACCTTGTCGCGGTCGAGCTTGTCCAGCTTGTCGATCTCACGCAGCACCAGCACGCGCCGTTCCGGCTCTGGAATGCCCAAGCCATCGAGCAGCCCCAGCAGGATCTTGCGGTTGTTGACGTTGATGGTGAAGCCGCCGAAGCCCAGCTCGCTGAACACGTGGTGGATGACCGCCGGGATCTCCGCGTCGTACTGGAGCGGCAGCGTGTCCTTGCCGATCACGTCGATGTCGCACTGGTAGAACTCGCGGAAGCGCCCGCGCTGCGCCCGCTCGCCGCGGTAGACGCGCTGGATCTGGTAGCGGCGGAAGGGGAAGGCGAGGTCGCGCTCATGCTCCGCCACATAGCGGGCCAGCGGCACCGTCAGGTCGAAGCGCAGAGCCATCTCCGGCTTGTGGCCCTGCTGCATGGCGCCGGTGGACTGCACGAAATAGACCTGCTTCTCCGTCTCGCCCCCGCTCTTGGTCAGCAGAACATCGGACAGCTCGAACACCGGCGTCTCCACCGGCATGAAGCCGAAGCGCTCGTAACCGCGGCGGATGGTGTCGAGCATGCGCTGGAACGCCACCTGCCGGCGCGGCAGCAGTTCCATGGTTCCGGGCGGGGTGCGGGGGGTGATCGGGCTCATCGGGCGGCCTGCCGGTCGGACATGCGAAGGGAAGGCGGGTCTTCTAGCGGATTTCCGCCGGCCCGTCACGCCCCACCGGCCGTGCCACCTCGACGCCGCCGGCTGTTGGGGCTAGAACTCGCCGCCAAGTCCCCACCTCGCGCGACGGAGCCCGCGATGACCGACCGCCTGACCCTGCGCCGGCCCGACGACTGGCACGTGCATTTCCGCGACGGCGCCATGCTGCGCGCGGTGCTGCCCTTCACCGCCCGCCAGTTCGGCCGCGCCATCGTCATGCCGAACCTGCGCCCGCCGGTCGTCACCAGCGCGGACGCCGTGGCCTACCGCGAGCGCATCCTGAAGGCGCTGCCGTCCGGCCTGTCCTTCACGCCGCTGATGACCGCCTATCTGACCGACACGACGGACGCCGCCGACATCGTCGCCGGGCATCGCGACGGCGTGCTGACCGCGGTCAAGCTCTACCCGGCCCACGCCACCACCAACAGCGCCCACGGCGTGACCGATCTGGGCAAGGTGGCCGGCGTGCTCGACGCCATGGCCGAGGCCGGCGTGCCGCTGCTGATCCACGGCGAGGTGACCGACGCGGAGGTCGACGTGTTCGACCGCGAGGCGGTGTTCCTCGACCGCGTGCTGGCCCCGCTGCTGGAGCGCCACCCCGGCCTGAAGGTGGTGCTGGAGCACGCCACCACGAAGGAGGCGGTGGATTTCGTGCGCGCCCATGCCGCCGGCGGCCGGGTCGGCGCCACCATCACCGCCCACCATCTGCTGATCAACCGCACCCACCTGTTCCAGGGCGGCATCCGCCCGCACCTTTACTGCCTGCCCATCGCCAAGCGCGAGCATCACCGGCAGGCGCTGCTGGAGGCCGCGACCTCCGGCGAGGGGCCGTTCTTCCTGGGCACCGACACCGCCCCCCACACGGTGGCGTCGAAGGAATGCGCCTGCGGCTGCGCCGGCATCTTCACCGCCCCGACGGCGCTGGAGCTCTACGCCGAGGCGTTCGAGGCGATGGGCCGGATCGACGCGCTGGAAGCCTTCGCCAGCCTGAACGGCCCGCGCTTCTACGGCCTTCCGGTTGCGGAGGAGCGGGTGGTGCTGGAGCGTAGGGGCGAGGTGGTGCCCGACGTGGTGCTGCTGCCCGAGGGCGACGGCGTCCTGCCCTTCCGCAGCGGCGAGGCGCTCGGCTGGCGCTTCGCCGGGGCGGCCTGAGCCCCGTGGGGGCGCCCGCACCCCTGCCGGCCATCCGCGACTTCGCCGCGGAGGCCACCGACCCCGGCCATTACGCCGAGCTGGGACCCGGCTGGGCGCTCGCGTCCGCCTACGTCGTCGGCTCCACCGGGCTTGCCATGTCCGGGCGCGACCGCGACGTCAATTTCGTGGCCGGTGCCGCGGTGGCGGTGCTGTCGGAGGTGCTGCGGACCCTGGGTGTCAACGGACCCTGCGTCCAGTTCGGCGGTGACGGCGCCATCGCCGCGGTGCCGCCGGGCGGTCGGTCGGCGGTGGAGGAGGCGCTGTCGGCGCTGGTCCACTGGTCCTCAGTGGAGATGGGCGTCCCCATGCGGGCCGGCGTCGTCGGGGTGGACGAGCTGAACGCCAGCGGGCTGGACGTGCGCGCGGCCCTGCAGGATCTCGGCAACGGCAACAGCTTCGGGCTGTTCCTCGGCTCCGGCGTGGCGGTGGCCGAAAGCTGGATCAAGGAGCAGCCGGCCCGCCAGGTGACGCCGCACCCCGGCCCCCTGCCGGGTCTGGAGACGCTGTCCTGCCGCTGGCAACCGGTGCCGGCGAGCCGCGGCACCATCCTCTGCGTCATCGTCGATCCGGTGGCCCGTGGGTCGGCCGGCGTCGCGACGCTGATGGCGCTCCAGGCGGAGATCGAGGCCATCGTGCCGACCATGGACGCCGCCCCGCTCGGCCGCGGCGAGCGGCTGGCCCCGCGCTGGCCGCCGTCGTTCCGCTCCCTGCGGGCGGAGGCGCGCACAGTGCCGAAGGGGCGGCGTCTGTGGAAGCTGCTGTCGGCGCTGAGCAAATCGCTGACTCTGCTGGTGCTTCACACGCTGGGCCGGCGGATCGGCAATTTCGACCCCGCGATCTACCGTCAGGTTCTGGCGGAACGTTCCGACTACCGCAAGGCCGCCGGCGGCACCCGCTTCGTGCTCGACGTCACCGACGCCGAGGTGGAGGCCATCGAGGCGCTGCTGGAGCGCCGCGTCGCCGACGGCGCCATCCGCTACGGCATGGCGCGGGCCGACTCCACCACCATCACCTGCCTCGTCGGCGACCTCGCCGCCGACCGCCACGTCCATTTCGTGGACGGCGCCGGCATCGGCCTGTGGCGGGCGTCGGTGATGCTCAAGGAGCGGTTCGGCAAGGCGGGATGAGGCGGTGCCTCAGAACAGCGACCCCTGCACCGGCACGCGGCGGGGTGCCGGCTTCTCCTCCTTCGCGCGTCGCCCCGCCGGCTTCGGCTCACCGCCGTCCACGGTGGCTGCGGCCTTGCCGTCGTGGAACTCCAGCAACACCGCTAGCCCCGGCGTGGCCCCGGCGACGCCGGTGAGCGGCTGGCCATCCTCCCCCCGCACCAGCGCGTAGCCGCGCTTCAGCACGCCCTCGTAGGAATAGCTTTCCAGCAACTGGCCGAGCGCCTGGAGCCGGGCGGCGCGGTCGTCGGTGAGCTTGGTCAGGCCGCGGTCGAGTCGCGGCCGCAGATCCTCCAGCCGGCGCCCGCCCTCGGTGATGCGGATCACCACCGGGCGCAGGGACAGGCGGGCCGCGACCCGGTCGTGCCGGCCGCGCGCCACCGTCACCGACTGGCGCAGCGCGCCGTCCAGCGTGCGTGCGGCCAGCGTCAGCCGGGCCGCGGCGTCGGCCAGCTTCTCCCGCGGGTGGCGGATGCGCGCACCCAGCTCACCCACGCGGGTGCGGCGGCGCTCAAGGAAGGACGTGGCCGCCAGCCCCAGCCGTTCGGCACGGTCGTCCAGCCGCTGCGCGTGCCCCTCCAGCAGCGCCCGCGGGTCGCCCAGGCCGCGGGCCAGCCCCTCCAGCCGCGCGCGCCGGTCCTCCAGCCCGCGGTGGGCGCTGTTGAGCAGGCGGCGGCCGCAGTCCATCACCTGGGCCAGCAGCTCGGCGCGCACCGGCACCGCCTTTTCCGCCGCCGCGGTGGGGGTGGGTGCCCGCAGGTCGGCGGCGTGGTCGATCAGGGTGGTGTCCGTCTCGTGCCCGACCGCGGAGATCAGCGGGATTCGGCTGTTCGCCGCCGCCCGCACCACCACCTCCTCGTTGAAGGGCATCAGGTCTTCCAGCGAGCCGCCGCCGCGCGCCACGATCAGCAGGTCCGGCCGCGGCACCGCCCCGCCGGGGGGCAGCCGGTTGAAGCCGTCGATGGCGGCGGCCACCTGCGCCGCCGCGTTGTCGCCCTGCACGGCCACCGGCCACAGCAGCACCCGGCGCGGGAAACGGTCGGCCAGCCGGTGCAGGATGTCGCGGATGACGGCGCCGGTGGGGGAGGTGATGACGCCGATCACGTCGGGCAGGAAGGGGATGGGGCGCTTGCGCCCGCTGTCGAACAGCCCCTCCGCCGCCAGCTTGCGCTTGCGCTCCTCCAGCATCTTGAGCAGCGCGCCTTCGCCCGCCAGCTCCATCGACTCGATGACGAGCTGGTACTGGGAGCGGCCGGGGTAGGTGGTCAGCCGGCCCTGCACGATGACCTCCAACCCCTCCTCCGGCTTCACCGCCAGCTTGGCCATGGTGCCGCGCCAGACGACGGCCTCGATCACCGCGGTCTCGTCCTTGAGCCGCAGGTAGCAGTGCCCGGAGCTGTGCTTCTTCGGCTGCGAGATCTCGCCGCGTACGCGCACCAGGCCGTACGCGTCCTCGATCGTACGCTTCAGCGCGCGGGCGAGGTCGCCCACCGAATATTCCGGCAGGTTCGATCCGGGGCGGCGCTGGGCGGCGGGGGCCGGGGTGGGGGAGGTGGCGTCTAGGTCTTGAGTCATGGCGGGGGCATGATACAAGGCGTGGGCATCGTCAAGATAGGGTCGAAGGCCGGCAGCCATGAAAGTCCTCGTCGTCGGGTCGGGTGGGCGCGAGCACGCGCTGTGCTGGGCCATCTCCGCGTCGCCGCTGTGCGACACGCTCTGGTGCGCCCCCGGCAACGCCGGCATCGCCGACGTCGCCACCTGTGTGCCCATCGGGGCGGAGGATGTGGAGGGGCTGCTCGGTTTCGTGCGCGAGCATGCGGTTGACTTCGTGGTGGTCGGGCCGGAGGGGCCGCTGGTGCTGGGGCTGGTGGACCGGCTCGACGCGATGGGGGTGAAGGCCTTCGGGCCGAGTGCGGCCGCCGCGGCGCTGGAAGGCTCCAAGGGCTTCATGAAGGATCTGCTGGCGAAGTACGCCATCCCCACCGCCGAATACCGCCGCTTCACCGAGGTCGAGGCCGCCCGCGCCTATGTGCGCGCCAAGGGTGCCCCCATCGTGGTGAAGGCGGACGGGCTGGCCGCCGGCAAGGGCGTGACCGTCGCCCGCACGGTGGAGGAAGCGCTGGCCGCGGTGGACGAGGCGCTGGTGGACGGCCGCTTCGGCGCCGCCGGGACCGAGGTGGTGATCGAGGAGTTCCTGGACGGGGAGGAGGTCAGCTTCTTCGCCCTGTGCGACGGCACGACGGCGCTGCCCCTGGTCTCCGCGCAGGACCACAAGGCGGTGGGCGACGGCGACACCGGCCCCAACACCGGCGGCATGGGCGCCTATTCCCCCGCCCCGGTGCTGACGCCCGAGCTTCAGGCCCGCGTGATGCGCGAGATCGTCGAGCCCACCGTGCGCGGCATGGCGGCGGAGGGGCGGCCCTTCAAGGGCGTGCTCTTCGCCGGGCTGATGATCATCGACACGCCCGAAGGCAAGGTGCCGAAGACGCTGGAGTTCAACGTCCGCTTCGGCGATCCGGAATGCCAGACGCTGATGATGCGGCTGAAGTCCGACCTTCTGGCCGCCCTGGTCGCCGCCGCCGACGGGGTGCTCGGCAGCATCGACCTGCGCTGGCACGAGCAGACCGCACTCTGCGTCGTCATGGCCGCCCGCGGCTACCCCGGCGACTACGCGAAGGGCACGGAGATCCGCGGGCTCGACGCCGCCGGCGCGGTGGCGGGCGTGACCGTCTTCCACGCCGGCACCAGGCGCACCGACGACGGCCGCGTGCTCGCCACCGGCGGCCGTGTCCTGGGCGTGACGGCGCTCGCCCCGACGGTGCGGGAGGCGCAGGCCAGCGCCTACACGGCTGTGGACGCGCTCGACTGGCCGGACGGCTTCTGCCGCCGCGACATCGGCTGG
>OFDN01000748.1_pt1 | contig 24516 bp, 23 predicted proteins | sample 1520971 | NCBI WGS metagenome assembly OFDN01 (sample SAMEA94257418, study PRJEB24077) | hot springs metagenome | biome: Aquatic biome; feature: Geographical feature; material: Water | place: India | collected 2012-06-12 | depth 5 m
CTCAACGCCACCACCACCGTCTCGTCCCCCTCCACGTTCGTGTCGTTCAGCAGCGCCAGGGCGAAGCTGAGGTTCGTCACGCCCGGCTTGAAGGTCAGCGTCCCGTTCGTGCCCGTGAAGTCGCTGCTGGCCGTCGCCGTGCCGTTGGTCGTCACCGCGAACTGCACCGTGTTGGTCACGCTGGAGCCGCCGCGCCGCCACACCGTCACCGTGGCCGCGCCGCCGTTCTCCGCCGCGCTCACCAAAGGCGTGCCGAAGAGGAACTCCACGTCGTTCTCCGTGATCGTCACCACCGCGTTGGTCACCGCGCCCAGGGCCGCGTTCGTCGGGCTCGACAGCACCACCCGGAACGTCTCCGAAGCCTCGATGTTCGTGTCGTTGATGAGCGGCACCGTGATCGTCCCGCTGGTCACGCCCGCCGAGAAGCTCACCGTGCCGGAGGTGTTCGTGTAGTCCGTGCCCGCGCTCGCCGTCCCGTTGGTCGTCGCGTAGTTCACGCTCACCGTGCCGTTGGTGGTGCCGGTGCGCACGAGGCTGAGGACCACGTTGGTCGCACTCTCCAGCACCGAGTAGGTCGCCGACGCCAGCGCCACCGCCGCGTCGTTCTCCGTGATCGTCACCGTCGCCGTGCTCACCGCCCCGAGCACCCCGTTCGTCCCGGGCGTGTTCAGCGCAAAGGTGAACGTCTCGTCCGCCTCGATCAGCGTGTCGTCCAGCACCGTCACGGTCACCGTCTTGTTCGTCTCCCCGTCCGCAAAGCTCAGCGTCCCCGTCGCCGCCGTGAAGTCCGCCGCCGCCTTCGCCGTCCCCGCCGCCGTCGCATACTTCACGCTCGTCGCGTTCGTCGCCCCGCTCCGCACCACCGTGAACGTCACGTTCGTCCCGTTCTCCGCCACGCTCACCGCGTTGGTCGTCAGCGTGAAGCTGTAGAGGTCGTCGTCGCTGATCGTCACCTGCGCCACCGCGTTCGTCGAGAGCTGCCCCTCGCCCGTCGGGTTGCTCAGCGTCACCGTGAACGTCTCGTTGGTCTCCACCTGGCTGTCATTCGTGATCTTCACCGCCACCGCCTTGTTCGTCTCCCCGGCCTTGAAGCTCAGCTTGCCCGCCCCCGCCGTGAAGTCCGTCCCGCTCAGGGCCGTCCCGTTCGTGCTCGTCACGTAGTCCACCGTCGCCGCCCCGCCCACGCCGCCACTCCGGCTCACGTTCAGCGTCAGCGTCCCGGCGTTCTCCGCCACCGTGTTCGTCACCACCGCCCACCCGAACACCGAGTCGTTGTCCGCGATCGTCACCGTCGCCGTCGTGTTGCTCGACGCCAGCGACCCGCCCACCGGGCTGCTCAACGCCACCACCACCGTCTCGTCCCCCTCCACGTTCGTGTCGTTCAGCAGCGGAACCGTGATGGTCAGGTTGGTCACGTTCGCGTTGAACGTGAGCGTGCCGCTGGTCGAGGTGTAGTCCGAGGACGCGGTCGCCGTGCTGTTCGTCGTGGTCGCGTAGTTGACCGTGTTCGTGGCCGAGAAGCCGCCCCGTCGCCAGACGGTCACCGAAGCGGTTGCCGCCGTCTCGGCGACACTCACCAGCGGGGTGCCAAAAATGAATTCGACATCGTTCTCCAGGATGGTCACGACCGAGTTGGACACCGACCCAAAAATGGCATTGGTCGGGCTCGCCAGCGAAACCCGGAACGTCTCCGAGGCCTCAATCGAGGAATCATTGATGATTGGGATCGTGATCGTCCCGTTGGTGACGCCAGCAGAAAAGCTGACGGTGCCCGTGCTGTTGGTGTAATCGGAATCCGAGGTCGCGGTGATGGCCGTCGTCAGGTAGTTCACCGATGCCGCCCCGTTCGTGGTGCCAGCCCGGGTGAGGTTCAGCACGACGTTGGTCGCGCTCTCCAGGACCGAGTAGGTCGCCGAGGCAATGGAAATGACCACATCATCTTCAGCAATCGTCACCGTGAGAGGCGTATTGGCGCCAGCGACCGCGTCCACGGGAGTCGTCAGGGTGACGGTGAAGCTCTCATTCGCCTCAGCAGCAGTGTCATTGATGATCGGAATGTTGACGGTCTTGTTCGTCTCGTTGGCCGCAAACGACACGGTCGTCGAAGTGGTCGTGTAGTCCGTGTTTGCCTTGGCTGTGCCGGCCACGGTGGCGACCCGGATGGAACAGGCGTTGGTCAGCGTTCCCGTCCGCTCAAGGGTCAGGGTCACGCTACCGGCGTTCTCCGCCACGCTTACGGCGTTGGTGGTGAAATTGATGATGGTGGCGTTGTCGAAGAACGCCGCCACTGTCGCAACGCTGTTGGAGATGCTCAGGGCATTGTTGGCCTCATTGGTCTGCCCCACGGCGATTCCGGTGGCAGTCCCGAGGTAATTCACCGCCGGATTCGAAAAATAGGGGATGCGGGTGCCCGGCGCATAGGCCATCACGGTCCGATAGGTCGTGCCTGACGCATCGAAGCGGTGGCCGTAGGAGTAAGTCTGGGACCCGCTCCCCTGGGCGTTGCCCCGGTCATGATTGCAGCCCAAGTTATGCCCCAGTTCATGCGGGAACGTATAGGCGCCGGTCAGATACTGGCGTTTCACGACGCTGTAGCCGTAATTGACGAAGTTCGTGGAGACTGGGGACATGATGTAACCCAGTCCGGCATACGTGTTCATGCTTTCCACCACGAGGCACACGAGGTCCGCGCCATATTGCGCCCGCAAGGTTTGGGTGGAGTCCAGCTTGCCGTCCGAAGGGGCCTGCAAACGGGTCAGGTCGGTGTTCGCGTCTCCGGTTTCGGTGTAGGAGATCTCGCCCCGGTAAACGAGGTTGAGCGAGGCGTTGATGCCGCTGTTCGAGTAGCAGGTGTTGGCTTCTGCGATGGCCAGATCAATCTGGCTTTGGATTCCGGCGGTTCCCCCGGCTCCCACCCGGGCGTCGGCCGTGTAAAGAACCATGACGTCAATGGTCGTGGAGGCATCACCCGCAGGAACCGGCACAGCCCCGCCGTCACCGCCGACCGGCTTGGGCGCACTCACCGCCCCGCAGGCCGTGGAATCAACCGGGTCCAGTTCGGAAATCTGGTAAGCCCCGTCGCCGGCAAAAACGATCTGCGCGATGTCGGCGCCCGGAGTCTGCACCGTCGCGGCCAGCGCCTCATCATTGCCCGTGATCAGGACCAGGCTGCCGGGCACACCTTCCACCACACCGCGGGCGGAAAATCGGCCGCCCGGCAGGTAATCGGTCCGCTCAATGACGGCGTTCAGGGTGCGGTCTGGAAACAGCCCCAGGGCCAGCCGGGACGCGGGGTTTCTGAGGGCGGCAGGAGACGGGCGGTGGAGGGGCGAAGTGGCATCCTTCAGAACTGCCGGATTGAGCTTCGCGAACCGCGTGCGGCGGATTCCTCGTTCGGCCGCACGTGGCGCCGCAGCGCGGGATATCGCGGGCGCATCCTCCGCGAGGAACAGCGACGGCGCGTCCAAAGCCGCGGCTTCCAGCGGGGTTCCCGCCAGAAGCAGGGACACGGAGGCAAGTCCCAGGCCGACAAGGCGGCTGATGGAGGCTGGCAGGGTGACCGGTAGGTTTCCGGCCAGGAGACGCGAGATTCGTTGCATGGCACCTGAGGGGCTGAGGCTGCGGACCGAACGATCCGCGGGCCGGCCGTTCCGACCACCGGTGCAGGCGTTGCCGATTCCCGCGCAGACCACAGGCCGGCTTCGCATCGCATGGCAGTCGAAAGACATAACGTCGCTACTGCATCGGCGACGAAGCGGGGCACTTGAGGTGGACCCGCCGTCCGGCGGACATTTAGCCAAGTTTGGCTACGCCAGCTTCTGCCTGACACGCCGTCGGCAAATCACGTTCGCGCCCTCATCCTCGACTGCTGGATGATACCGGTGTCAGAGGGCAACTGCTGCTGCCACACCGGCTTCAGAAGAAGTGTCCGACAATGCGGCTCCAGCAGAAAAGGTGGAGCAGTGCGGGCAACGCAGACCACAAGGCAAAGGACGCCGTGGGCGACCACCGATTCAGGCGGCCGAGCACGGGCAGCCAGCCGTTCCAGCAGAACGTCAGGAACACCGTGAAGAACATGATCATGTAACGTCCCACAAGGGTGTAGCCGGCCGCCCGGCTTGCGACCAGCATGGCCACCAGGTAGCCCAAGCAGCCGAGGCTCAGCGCGGCGGTTTGCAGAAACTTCATCCCATCCTTATGCCGGGCCGCATGAATCCAATTCAGGGCGAAACCGACAAGGGCCAGGGTCGCGAGCAGGTCAATGGTCCATTCGGGCAGCTGCACCTCCAACCAGCCCAAAATGTTCCAGAAGGTCAGCGAGAGGAGGTAGTCATGCTGTCCGGGGCCAAGTGACCCGAAAAATTTACCGAGTCCCAATGCGGCATGTGACACTGCCGTCAGCTCCCGACCATTGGTCGGCGATGGTGGCAGTTTGACGGTCTGAAACCACAACAGCACCGCGAGCAAAACCGGCACCACCAGCCATCCGATTGCGCAAAGCACCTGGGCACGGCGACCAAGTTCCAGCCCCGGCATCTTGCCCAGCTTGCCCAACAACGTTTCAACCGTGCCGCCAGCCAGAGCAGCCACCGCAATCCAGCCGGGAAACGGCAGGCCGGCCAAAACTCTCCCAATTCCTTCTCCTCCGAGCCGTTGCACGGCCTCGATGATTTCCTTTCGATAGTCCGGAGAAGAGATCAGCCACGGGAGGACAAAACCGGCGGCAATTGCCGCCCACACCGCCCCGATGCTCCGGAGCCTCGCGTTGGCGGGTTCAGCAGCCACGCGCAGCCAGCGCCAGCCAAGCACAGGCAGCAGGCCGATCAGCGACAAGGCGCTGCGGGAACATTGAACCGCAATCCCGGCCGCCAGAGCCGCGATAAACCAAGAACACAGCTCCCCCACGGCTCCGGGTCGCCCCGGAAACAATGCCCCCGCGAGCATGACACCGCATCCCACCACGAGGATGTAGTTGGACGTGGCCATGGCGAGATAGGTCACCGCGGGAATCAACACCAACGCGAGCGGAGCCCATGTTTTCGCCGGTCCCTCACCAACCCGGACAAGCACCAGCAATGCACTGAAAAAAACTGCTGCAGCGACAGTGGCGGCATTGATCCAGCGCAAGGCCAGTAGGGTTTGCGGAGTTGAAGTGCGCACCACCAGCGGCGCGATGGCTCGCCAATAATGTCCGCCCACTCCGGATCGCTCCTGGGCTACCAGGCCTGAGGTGGCCCAGTCGCGGGTGATTGCGCGATAAGGGGCTCGGGTGTCGTCGGCGCTGAACTTTTCGAAGGGTGACGTCAAGGGCACCCACCGTTCCCAATGGTTGCGTGACGCCAGGTCTACCACCCGCGCCCTGGCATCAGCCACTCCCGCCGCTCCATAAAAGCTGATGAGGTGGTCCTGTTCGTCGGGTGCATCCAACGGGGGCGACAACAACGCATACGTGCCGCTGACAGCGGCAAATACGAGTGCAACTCCAGCCGCGCCAATGGTCAGACGCTGGCCACCCCACGAGGCGCAGGCGAGGCCGACTCCGAAGAGGAGAGACAAGACCATGACTGCCGCCCGGACCGTCGCAGCGGTCGGCAAGTCCCAAAGGAACGCGATGATCCCGGCTCGCGAAAGGTTGGGGCCCTCGAGGGGATAGGTGAATTGGCCGATGGGCAACGAGGCGTAAATTGGTGAGCCCGGGGGGGCGAACACCTTGGTCTGTCCCGGCCCCCGGATCCATGACCAGGCATTGTTCGTCAGCGAGTCGGGAAAATAGCTGACCGTGTTGCATTCGAGGGCAATTCGCCGGTCGCCGCGCGTAACGAACCGGAGCCGGAGTTCCCGCACATCCGAGCCAAGCCCCATGGGCGTCTGCCGCTCCATCCGGACCAACCGCTTCTCCGGCACCTTCGAATTGGGAGCGAGCGCAAAACGGACCGACCCGTCCGGGGACGCCGCCTCTCCGGAAACGGCATCGGCGACCAGAACGACGTGGCCGGAATTGGTTCCCTCACGATAAAGGTCAAACTGGAACGAGATCGCCGAGGCCCGATCCAGGTCCGCACCGGGTTCGACCCGGACGACACCCGTCTCCTCGAATGTGCCGTCTGACAAACGGCGGACAGCCAAGCGGACAATGGTCCACCCCTTGTGCACGGTCGGTTCACGAAGGAACGGGCGAGTGCTGTAAGCGGGGCCTGGTTGTCCAAGCCACAAGAGCAAGGTCGCCAGCATGATCAGCGCAACCGCTCCCGAAATCGCCAAACGGGTTTGGATGGACAATGCGACGTCACCCGCGCGTCCGTTGGATTCAATTTCAGCCGAACTGGAAGAGACAGCCATGCGATTTCCGTTTCAGGCTGCCTCCTGTCGCCGATCAAGACGAGTCAGTTTCGAGGCACGGCCGGGAAACTCTCGCCACGCCCAACGCGGGCCGCCAAACGCCGCATCCTGCTCTGCGCGAGCATTCCCCGCTTGGGTGCCCAAATCAGCGCGAGCACGAAGACAAAGGCCTGCGCCAGCACGATGCAGGCGCCGGTGGAGCCGTTCAGGAAGTAGCTGGCATAGACCCCGGCCACGCACGAAAAGACGGACGAACCGACCGCGGTCGCCACCATCCGGGGGAAACGGTCCGCCAGGAGGAACCCCACGCACCCGGGAGTGACCAGCATCGCCACGACCAGGATGATGCCCACCGCCTGCATCGCGGAAACGATGGCCAGTGCAACCAAGGACAGCAGCAGGTAGTTGAGCCGCGTTGTCGGCAGTCCAAGGCTGCGGGCGTGGGTAACGTCAAAACAGAACAGCAGCAGATCCTTCGCGCGAATCAGCGTCACCAACAGCACCCCGGCGCCAACGACCACGGTCTGGATGATCTGCGTCCGGGGAATTCCCAGCAGGCTGCCGAACAGCACGTGGTTCAGGTGCTGGTCCGTTTCGATTTTGGTGAACATCACCAACCCGAAGGCGAACAGGCCGGTGAAAACCACCCCCAGCACCGTGTCTTCCTTCACCCTGCTGTTCGCCCGGATGAAACCGGCCCCGACCGCACACAGCAGTCCCGACGCAAACGCGCCCATGGCCAGCGGCACGCCGGCGAGGTAGGCGACCACGATGCCAGGCAACACCGCATGGGAAATCGCGTCGCCCATCAGCGACCAGCCTTTCAGCACAAGAAAACACGATAACACCGCGCACACGGTTCCCACCAACGCCCCCACCAGGAGCGCGGTCCGCATGAACTCGTATTGGAACGGTTCGCTCCAATTCATGCCGAACCTTTCAGAGCTTCCTGTCGGCGAAAACGGCCCGCCAGCATCCCGTGTTTCGGGGCGAGGACCAGCGCCATGAGGAACAGCACCGTCTGCAACACGACAATGCAGCCGCCAGTGGAGCCGTTCAGAAAATAGCTCACGTAGGCGCCGGCAAACGAAGTCGCACACCCCATTGCCCCGGCGATTCCAAGCATCCGTCCAAACCGGTCGGTCAAAAGGTAGGCCGTCGCTCCCGGCGTCACCAGCATCGCCACCACCAGACAGGCACCCACCGTCTGCATGGCGGCTACCGCCGTGGCCGCGAGCAGGACGAGCAGAATCAGGTTCAGCCCGCGGACGCTGAAACCCAAGGTCCGCGCTTGGTTCGGGTCGAAGCACACCAGCACCAGATCCCGCCACTTCAGGGCCAGAACCAGCAGAGTCGTCCCGCCGATTGCCGCCACCTGCCGGACGTCTTCGGCCGAGATGCCGAGGAGGTTGCCGAACACGACGGTTTTCAGGCTGACATTGGTGGGAAAGATGGAGATCAGCAGCAGTCCTGCGGCGAAGAACGTCGTGAACACGATGCCAATCACGGCATCCTCGCGCAGGCCGGTCTTGGACTTCACAAAACCCATGCCCAAGGCGGCCAGAAGTCCCGAAAAGAAAGCGCCCAGCGCGAAGGGCGCGCCCGCCAGATACGCCAAGGCGACGCCCGGAACAATCGCATGGGACAAAGCGTCCCCCATGAGGGACCACCCTTTCAGCGTCACAAAACACGACAGGAGCCCGCAGACACCTCCGACCAGCGCGCTGACCCACATGGCTTTGAGCATGTAGCCGTAATGGAACGGCACCAGGAGTGAGTCCATCAGTCGTCGTCCTCCTGCTCCGCCCGCTGTTTCACCACCTCTTCCCGGCCGGCCCGTTCGCGATATTCGACGTGCCCGTCTTTGCCGAAGACCAGCGGCCGTTCGTCGTCGGTCAGCACCGTCACCGCGCGGCCGTCGTGCTTCTGGATCGTGGATTCGTCGAACCGGAAATGCCGAAGCACCCCGCCAAACGCCCGCGACAGGTTCTGCTCGGTGAACACCTCCGGTGTCGGCCCGGCGGCGAGCACTGTCCGGTTGATGATGACCGTGTGGTCACAAAACTCCGGCACCGACCCGAGGTTGTGCGTGGAAACCAGCATGATGTGTCCCGCGGCCCGCAGCTCGCGCAGCAATTCGATGATGGCGCCTTCGGTCTTCACATCCACGCCCGTGAACGGTTCATCCAGGAGGATCACCCTGCCCTGTTGCGCCAACGCACGGGCGAGAAACACCCGCTTTTTCTGCCCCCCCGAAAGTTCCCCGATCTGCCGGTCGCGATACTCCCACATTTGCACGCGGCGCAGACTCTCCTCCACCAGTCTTCGGTCTTCGGCGCGCGCCAGACGGAGGAAGTTCATGTAACCGTAGCGCCCCATCATCACCACGTCCCAGACGCTGACCGGGAAGGTCCAATCCACTTCCTCGGCCTGCGGCACATAGGCGACCCAGTTCTTCTTTTGGGCCGCGGCCACGGGTTCGCCCGCAATGCGGACGGTTCCCTTCGCCGGCGTCAGGAAGCCCATGATGGTTTTGAACAACGTGGATTTGCCACTGCCATTGATGCCGACCAGCGCACAGATGGTCCCTGCCCCCAGCCGGAAACTCGCATCAACCACGGCCACATGGCCGTTGTTGTAGGTCACCGTGACGTCGTCCACCTCGACGCCAAAGGATGCCGGAAGGGGCTGGCTCACCGCCGCGTTCATTGGGGGAAAAACCCCTTCACGATCAGATTGGCGTTGTATTCGAGCAGCCGGAGGTAGTCGGGCGCGGGTCCGTCGGGCGGAGTCAGTGAGTCCACATACAGCACGCCGCCGAAGCGGGCGCCGGTCTCCAGAGCGACCTGCCGCATGGGCTTGTCGCTGATGGTGCTTTCCCCGAACAGCACCGGGATCTGGTGAGCCCGCACCGCGTCCACCACCTTCCGAACCTGCTGGGGCGTGCCCTCCTCGTCGGCATTCACCGGCCAGAGGAACAGCTCCTTCATCCCGTAATCCCGGGCCAGATAGGAGAAGGCGCCCTCGCAACTGACCAGCCAGCGCCGGTTCTCCGGGATCTCGGACAGTTTGCGGCGCAACGGTGCGTCAATTGCCCGGAGCTTTTCGGTGTAGGCGGCGGCGTTGGCGTCGTAGGCAGCCTCGTTCGCGGGATCCAGCTTCACCAGCGCCCGGCGGATGTTCTCCACGTAGATGATGGCGTTGGCCGGAGACATCCAGCTGTGCGGGTTCGGTTTGCCACTGTAGGGCCCTTCGGAGATGCCCATCGGGCTCACCCCTTCGGTGAGAACCGCCGCCGGAACGTTGCGGAGACTGCCGAAAAACTTCTCGAACCAGCGCTCCAGACCGAGGCCATTCCACAGCACTAGGTCGGCGGATTGCGCCTTCACGATGTCGAGCGGAGTCGGCTCGTAATCGTGGATCTCCGCCCCGGGTTTGGTGATCGATTCGACCACCGCGTTGGTGCCGGCCACCTGCTGGGCCATGTCCTGCAGGATTGTGAACGTGGTGACGATCTTCTTTCGTCCGCCCACATCGGGCACGCCACGGCGTTCGCAACCCGCCACGAGCCCCGCCGACAGAGCCAGCAACAGCATCAGGATCGACCGAGAAGCTTGTTTCCTCACAGTGGTGACGGTGGTGTGCAAGAAGTGTCCCGTCAAACAACTTGTTTTAAGGTTAAAACACACATTGTCACCAACAGCAGGCTTGGCGGAATCCCGTTCGGACTGGCACCGTTGGCCCGTGCCAGCCGCCGCCATCATGCGTCATTCCGAGTCCACCGAGGACCACTTGGAGCGCATCCACGAGCTGGTTGAGGCCAAAGGCTACGCCCGGGTCAGCGACATTGCCGAGGCGCTCGGGCTGAACCGCTCCACCGTGTCGAACATGGTCCGGCGCCTCGCCGCCCGCGGCTTCGTGAACTACGAGCGTTACCGCGGGTTCACCCTGACTCCGGCGGGACGCGAGGTGGCCATGACCATCAAGGCCCGGCACCGGACGCTGACGGAACTGCTGGAACTTCTGGGCTTGGAGCCAGGCACCGTCAGCGACGAGGTCGAGGACATCGAACACCACCTGCGCCCACAAACGCTGGCCGCGTTTTCCTCGCTGGTGAGTTTCTGGCGGGAAAACCCGGCCGAGCTGAAGGCATTCCTGCGCTTTCACCGTCGCCGCACGGCCGTTTGAACACCGGTTTGGGCCCTGCCGTCGGCTTCCCCGGCGTCCACGCAGTTCCCGCTTGAAAAGACTTTGACCCCGCGCGGCACGGGGTCTAAACGGAAGCCGCGCGTTGGAAGATTTTATCCGGAAGACTGCCTCATGAATCACATAGCCGGCCTGCTGGCCGCGTCGGGCTCCCAAAAGCTCTCCCTGACGGAGATTTGGCAGCAGGCCACTTTGGAGGCCCAGATCATCATCGTGGTCCTGATGATTTTCTCGGTGTTCGCCTGGTCGGTGATGGCTTCGAAAGCCCTGCAAATGCAGCGGGCGCGCAAACTCAACCAGTTCTTCGAGGCCGAGTTCCGCAGCCAGCCTTCGGTTTTGGGCATCTACGACCGCAAGATTGAGGTGGATGGCTGTCCGCTGTTCGGGGTTTACAAGGACGGTTGCACGGAAATCGACTCCCGCCTGAAGCAGGCTGACGGCTCCCGGAAGCAGCATCTGTCCCTCAAGAGCGTCGAGCACATTAAGCGCTCCCTCGAGGGGGCCGTGGCGCGGGAGTCACTCCGGCTTGAGTCGGGCCTGATCCTGCTGGCGATTGCGGTCAGCGGAGCTCCGTTCATGGGTCTTCTCGGAACGGTTTGGGGTGTCATGGACGCGTTCGGCGGCGTGGCCAAAGCCGCCATGATGGGTTCCCGGCCCGATCTTTCGTTCATGGCTCCCGGTGTGGCGGCAGCCCTGATCACGACCGTGGCGGGACTTTTGGTAGCCATTCCGTCCATGTTCGGTTACAACTGGCTCGTCCACCATCTGCGCACCCAAACGGTTGAGCTCGACAACTTTGCCCAGCTCCTAGCCTCGCGGATGGAAACCGAATTCCTCAAAGACGACTGACGATCATGTCGGACGATTCGCCCGCCAGCCCACGGCAATCCGAAAGCTCCAAAGCCACACTGTGCGTCAAATGCGAACACCTCTGCTCTCCCGATTTGGAGCGCTGCGACCGTTGCGGCGCTCACCTATACATCCTGTGCGCCCACTGCGGACACAAGAATGCCCGGGTCATCTCCCGCTGCGAGAAGTGCAAGCACCGGCTCCACAAGTCGGTGAAGGACCGCGTCAAGCGGGCCGGTTCGGGCAGCCTCAACCTGCTCTACTTGGCCGGCGCCATTCTGGTGGTCGTGGTCGCCGTCGGGCTGATCATCTGGCTTGCTGACATCCGCCTTTGGTAATCCATGCGCCGCTTCTCCCAGCGAAATCAGTTGGTGACGTTGAACGAGATCAACATCACCCCGCTGCTGGACCTCGCGTTCGTGCTGCTGATCATCTTCATAATCACGACCCCGCTGCTGGAAGGAAGCATCGACCTCAAGCTGCCCGCGGGCGGCTCCACCAAGTCCTTGGCCAAACGCAGCGACATCGTGTCGGTCGAAGTGGACACCAAGGGCATTTACCGCATTAACGGTAAACCGCTGCGCAACGATTCCGACTTGGAACGGGGCCTGATCGAGGCTTACCGCCGCAACACCAACATGGTGGTCGAGATCCGCGCGCCGGCCGACGGCCTGTATCGCTGGCCGGCTGCCATCCTCGACACCTGCCAGCGAAATGGCATCACCCGCTTCAAGCTCAACACCGAGGATCCACGCCGCTGAATCGTCCATGGACCGCACCCAAAAACGCTGCCTGGTGGGTTCCCTGTTTCTGCACGGGACGCTGATCCTGCTGCTGGTCGCCGGGGCGGCCTTCGCGCCCAAGCCGGAGATTCCGAGCATTCCCTTCCTGGAAATGGTCCCCAGTGACCTCAAGGTGACTGATGGGAATACGGTGGGCGGAGGCAATCCAAACCTCCAGCAACCGCCCAAACTTCCGCCTGCTGAGCCACCCCAAGCAGTCGCTCCACCTGCCAAGCCGGCGGAACCCCGCAGGGACACCAAACCTCCGGCCGAACCGAAACAGACAAAGCGCTCTGAGCCAAAATCCGAGCTGGCGGAAAAGCCGGAAAAGAAAGATTCGAAACCGGATAAATTGGTCAAAACCGAGCCAAAATCTGACAAGACGCTGAACAATGCGAAAGCCCAGGATGTGGACGCTGCACGGACAGCAAAAAAGCCCATCCAGATTGCGGAGAAGTCCGTCAGGAAATCAGACGGCTCGGAAGAAGACAGTCGCCGGGATCGCGAGGCGCAAAAGCGACGCGAACGCGAAGCCCAGGAGGCTCGCGAGGCCCAGGAGGCCGCCGACCGGCGCAACCGGGCCATTGAGGCGGCCAACAACGCCCGCCGCGATCTGGCCCGAGCCCTGACCTCCGGTGCACAAACCATCTCAACTGGCGTCGGCTCGGCTTCCGTTCTGGAGATCCCCGGCCCCGGCGGTCAGGCCTACGCGCCTTACATCTCCTATTTGGGTGCGTTCTACCGCGAGCGCTGGCGGAAGCCGCGGGCCGTCTCCCGGGCCAATCCCACCGTGGACGCGACCATCGAGGTCGCCAAAGATGGCACGGTGCTGGACTGGAAACTGACTGATCCAAGCGGGTTGCGGGAGGTGGACGACTCCGTCCGGGAACTCCTGCGGAAATACCCGAAACTTCTGCCCTTGCCGGAAACCACCAAGGATCCGAAGCGCATTTTCACCATCCAGTTCCGTCTCGAAGCCGACACGACCCTATGACCCGATCGCACTTTGCCCAAGTCATCGCCGCCGTTGCCTTGGCCGCCACCCTCCTGCCGTCCGCCAAGCTCTCAGCGGCAGACGTCACCATCACCGCCCCCACGACCCGCGTCATTCCGATCGCCCTGAAGGGATACTCGCGGGAAACGCAGGCGGTGCTGGAGTTCGACCTTTCCGTCGCCGGATTCGAAGTCCGTTCCAACGATCCGCAATACACTCTCACGGGTTCCGCGACCGGGGATGTGAAGGGCACGCTCGTGGACGGCGGCAACAACCAGACCCTGTTCGCCCGAGTTTATCCGGGAGGCTCGGCCCGTTCCCAAGCGCATACACTGGCTGACGATGTGGTGAAGGCCATCACCGGACAGCCAGGAATCGCCCGGACCAAGATCGCCTTCAAAGTGGCGAGCGGGCAACGTAACAAGCTCGGGCAGAACATCTCCGAGATTTACGTTTCCGATTTCGACGGGGAGAACGCGGCGCAGTTGACCGAGGACAACTCCATCGTCGCCGCCCCGGCTTGGGTGCCAGACAGCCTCCGCCTGTTTTACGCCAGTTACCGGGGCGGAGCCGGTCCGGCTATCAATTCGCATGACCTGCGGACCGGAAACCGCACCGTCGTGGCCGCCTACTCCGGCAGCAATATCAGCCCCTCGGTTTCGCCCGACGGCACCAAGCTAGCGATGATCCTGAGCAAATCCGGCAGCCCGGAACTCTGGGTCGCCAACCTCGACGGCACCGGCCTGAAGCAACTCACCCGCACCAAAGGCGCCGAGGCTTCACCCACTTGGTCGCCGGACAGCAAGACCATCTGCTACGTCAGTGACGATCCCGGCCGGCCAACCCTGTTTACGGTTTCCGCTTCGGGCGGTGAGCCTTCCCGGCTCAAGGTCAGCGGCGTCGTTCACTGCACCGAACCCGACTGGTCGCCGGACGGACGCTGGATTGCGTTCACCCGCAGCGCCGGCGAATTCACGATCTACGTGGTGCCGGCCGGCGGCGGCAATGCGGAGGCTGTCGCACCCGGCGAAGATCCAAGTTGGGCCCCAAATTCGCGGACTTTGGCCTTTACCCGTGGCCGGGGAGGCTCGCGCAAACTGTCGCTGCTTGACGTGCCCACACGCCGCGTCAAGGATGTCGCGAAGGTGTCGGGCAACTGTTCCCAGCCCAGTTGGGCCAGGTGATTCGCACCCCAGGATCCCGTATGAAGCTTTCGGCCAAATTTGGTCTCATCTCCCTCATCGTCGCCGCGTCCCTTGCCGGAGCGGGTTGCAAACACACCGCCAAGCCGGTGACGCCAATCCCCCGCAATGCCTCCATTCCCACCGGCGATCCTCAGACGCCGCCGCCGGTGAATCCGAATCCGTTCAACCCCAACAACGGAGGAAATCAGGGCCGTCCCTTCAATCCGAACACCGGCGGAAACAGCCAACCGCTCCCAACCGAAGATCTGAACAACGGTGGCAACAAACCGGGTGAGAATCCGCTGCCAACCGAGAATCTTCGTTATGGCCGCCCCGAAGACCGGGCTATGTTCGCCAGCGAAACCGTTTACTTCGAGTATGACCGGGCCAACCTGAAGGCCAGCGAGACGGACAAGGTCAAGAAGGTCGCTGAATTCCTGAAGGGCAATCCGCTTCACGACCTCGCTGTGGAAGGCCACTGCGACGAGCGCGGCACCGAAGAATACAACCGCGCTCTGGGCGAACGCCGCGCTTTGGCGGTCCGCGAGGCACTGGTCAGCCTCGGCATCTCCGGTTCGCGCATCACCACCACAAGCTTTGGTGAAGATCAACCGGCCGATCCCGGTCACGACGACGCGGCCTGGTCGAAGAACCGCCGGGGCGAATTTATCATTCTGTTGCCCCAGAACCAGTAAGTCTGCCGCTGCTTATTCAGCCCCGCCGTCGAGGCGGGGCTTTTTGTTTGTCGCCGTTTGAATCTTTACCGCACCCGCGCCGACCAATAGGTTGCCGTCGCCATCGTCTATGAACTTCGCCTTGCTTGCCATGTTGGGAACCACCGAAATCCTGATCATCCTCGGATTGGTGGTGCTCCTCTTCGGCGCCCGAAAGATTCCGCAGCTTATGAAGGGTTTCGGTGACGGTGTCCGGGAGTTCAAACGGGCTTCCCGCGACGATCAGCCCAAGGCTTAACCACTTTCCTCCCCGCAACATGACGTATCAATTCGCCCTGCTCGGCACCACCGAGATCATTGTCATCTGTGTTCTGGTCCTCATTCTCTTCGGCGCCAAAAAGGTGCCTGAGCTGATGAAGGGGGTCGGCACCGGCATCAAGGAGTTCAAGAAGGCTTCCCGCGACGTGCAGGACGAATTCCACCGTTCCATGGAGGAGGAGTCCCGTCCTGCTCCCCAGCCCCGCCCCGCGTCGGACACCGTCGCGCAGGGTGACAAGGCTCCCGCTGCCGGCACTGAACCGAAGGTCTGATCCGCTCGCCGCCCCGCCGCCGCCATGGCCGACGATACGGAACTGCTCCCCCCTGATCCGGAGGAAGAAGGGGGGGGGCCGGTAAAGAGCTTTCTCGAACACCTGGAGGACCTCCGCTGGACCCTCGTCAAGGTGGTGATGGCTGTCGTGGTGGGCATGATTGTCTGCCTGAGCGGCAGCAATTACATCTTCGATTTCCTCTTCTGGCCCCTTAAAAAGGCCCAAGAGAAGCGCACTTCGCCAGACGCCCAAGTCGCGCTGATTCTCGGCACCAACCAGTTGGCCAAGTTCCCGGCAACCGCCTTTCCTGTGGCCGGCATTCCGACCAACCGGGATTCCTTCTACCGGATCCAGCCGATTGAAATTGGCACCAACCAGGTGCTGTCAGTGGTGCCCGAACCGAATCCCCCCAAGGAGGCCACCTACGGCATGCGGGTCAGCGTGCAGGTGCTGGGGCCGGCCGAAGCCTTCAACGTGGCGATCCAGATCATGATTTACGGCGGCCTGACCATTTCCGCGCCACTGGTGATCCTCTTTTTGGGCCAGTTCATCCTCCCGGCGCTGCATGTTCACGAAAAACGCTTCCTCTACCGGATTGCCGGGGCGGCCAGCGTGCTGTTTTTCGCCGGCGTGGCGTTCTGTTACTTCGTCATGATGGTGGTGACCCTGAGCGCCACCGTGGAATTCGCGAAGTGGCTTGGCTTGGGCGCCGACATTTGGCGGGCGACCGAATACATCAGCTTCATGTGCTGGTTCATGCTGGGCATGGGCATCAGCTTCCAACTGCCGCTGGTGCTGCTCACGCTGGTGAAGATCGGCCTGCTGGATGCCGCAAAATTGAGCCAGTTCCGGGCCTACTTCTACATCGCCATCCTCATTGTCGCCGGCTTTGTGACGCCGGATGGCAACCCCCTGACCATGCTCCTGATGTCCGCACCGCTCATCGTGCTCTACGAGATGACCGTGGTCATCGCGTGGTGGGGGGCTCGCAAGGAAGCGGCGAAGGCGACCTTGGAAGCCGGTGAATAATCCCATCGTTCACAAATGAACGCTTGCCACGCTCGGGACCGTGAATACGCTTTCCGCACTCAGCTTAATCGTATGCGTTTCCTTAGCCCCCTCCCCGTGCTAGCAGTCGCGGCCTTGGCCCTGACCGGCTGCCAAAGCGCCGAGAAGAAACTCGCGCGCGGCATCAGCAACCTCACCGAACCCATGCGCTTGGGTGAAATGAACCGGGCCGTGGAACAGGGAACTCTCTGGGACGGGACCACCGGTGGAACCCGGGGTGCCATTCACGGGTTTAACCGCACCGTCGGCCGCACTGTTGTGGGTGCCTTTGAGGTTCTGACCTTCCCGATTCCCAGTGAGCCGTATGTGCTTCCTGCAGGGAAGGTTTATCCCGATTCCTACAAACCTTCCGCCCTCGACAATTCGATTCTTCGTTCCGATTCGGCGTTGGGAATCTCCGGTGGAGAGGTTGCCCCGATGTTCCCGGGCAGCAGGTTCCGCATCTTCGACTACTGATCAATCGAAAAGATGTGAGGCGCGCCAACTCCCGTTGGCGCGTTTTTGTTTGTTGTGAGCTTGGAACGGAAATCCGCCTGCAAGGTCAACTTGGTGCTCAATATTCTTGGGCGCAGGGCCGACGGATTTCACGAGCTCGAAACCCTGTTTTTGCCGGTTCCGCTCCACGACCAACTGAGCGCAAAGCGCGTTTCCTCAGGCATTGAGTTAACCTGTTCAAACCCACACTTGGCATGCGACGCCAGCAATTTGGTCTGGCGCGCCGCGCAGGCCTTTCTGGACGCGACGGGAATAGCGGAGGGCGTCCGGCTGCACCTGACCAAAAATCTGCCAATCGCCGCCGGAATCGGCGCAGGCAGCGCCAACGCCGCCGCGACCCTGCTGCTGCTGAACGAATTGTTCGGCTTCCCGCTACCGATGGGGGCACTCGATCAACTGGCCGCCTCCTTGGGATCCGACGTGAACTTTTTCCTTCAGCCGGGGCCGGCAACCGCCACCGGGCGAGGGGAGCGGATCATGCCACTGCCCCCGTTCGACTTGCTCCGCAGCTGCGCTCTGCTGATGTTTCGACCGGGATTCGGGGTCGCAACCCCTTGGGCATTCAAACATCTCGCACAATTTCCTGACCTGCAGAACGGCACGCATGGCAAAGTTGCCCAAGCGGTGGTCGCCTTCTCGGGAAATGATCTCTCGCTGGCAGCCAGCCATCTGTTCAACAGTCTTGAGGTCCCCGTGATGTCGAAGTATCCGGTCCTCGGAATCTACCAAGAGGTCCTGCGATCGCTGGGAGCGGTCGGAACACTGATGTCCGGGAGCGGCTCGACAACATTTGCACTGTTCCCGGAACTACGGCAGGCCGAGTCCGCCTCAGAACAATTCCGACGGCGAGTTGGCCCGGAAGGCTGGTTGGCAGTGGTCAATCTTTGAACCACCGAGCCCCAGGCGAGCTCCCAACAAACGAAGGGGACGAATGGTGCGCGGGGCGGGGGTCGAAACCACGAAGGAGGATTTTGGGGACGGCGTGAAGGTGCGAAATGATGCACGGAAAGGCCGTAAAAATTGATGATTCTGCGTTTCAGAAGTCCAAGGCATTCAATCGCAACAAGGCAGGTTCTTGCAGATTTTGACGAATTCCCTGTCCCAAATTGTCACCAACTTTTGAGGGCCAGATGGACCGAGCAGCCCCCCCGGGGGGGGAGGACAAATTGCGACAGGGCCAGGTGAGCCGATGGATTTTGATGGGACGATTTTTTTACCAAAGGGGCCGAACAGCCGGCCGAAGGATTTGACTGAGGCGGGTGCCTGAGGTGCGGTTGCGCCATGCTCTTCACCATCGAGGGCGCGCGTTTGGCGGCATTGGCGGATGCGGTCCGGTTGCTTTCCACCGGCGGTCGGCAGCGAACCGGCAAAGTCCTGGTGTGGGCCTGTGACGCACGGGTGTTCCTGCGGGTCAACACCACGATCGCGGGCGAGGAGGCGCTGGTGCTGCGTGACGGCGGATGCATCATTCAACTCTCGGACCTGCTGGAACTGCTGACGCTGTATGCGCGTCGCCCGAACCTCACGATGAGCGCCGATATTGGTGGGGCACGAATTGAGACAGCGGCGGTGCGTTGCTGGGACTACACCGACAAGGTGCAGCCGCCGGGTGAGTTTGCCGTGGGACGGGTAGTGGATTTGCCCGTTGCCGCCGGGGCGGGCGGGAGCAAACCGCCGGCGCGTTCGGCTTTACCTTGACCCCATCCGTCCGCAATCGTCGCGCCATGTCCCTCGGTGAAGCCGACACCCGAGCCAAACTGATTGACCCCAAGATTCGCGAACGGGGTTGGACGGAGGATCATCTCAAGCGCGAGGTCACCGCCGGCACGGTGGTCATCGTGAACGGCAAGCCGCGGAAGAAGCGGCAGGGCCGCATGGACTACACCCTTCGCCTGAAAGTGGAGGGATTCACCCAACCGCTCGCCGTCGCGGTGCTGGAGGCGAAGGCCGAAAACCTCCCGCCCGCCCACGGCTTGCAGCAGGCCAAGGGCTATCTGGACGCCTGCAAGCGGCTGAACGTCGCCTTCGCCTTCGCCAGCAACGGGCATCTGTTCGTCGAGTTCGACAGCTTCACCGGCCTCACCACCGCGCCGCGACCGCTGTCGGAGTTTCCCACAACCGACGAACTGCGCGCCCGCTACGAGGCCGGACGCGGGTTCAAGCTGACTGATGCCGTCGCCAAGCCGCTGCTGACTCCCTACCAAGGCGGCGAAACATCCCGGCGCTACTACCAGGACGCCGCGCTACGGGCCGTGCTGGAAAAGCTGGCCCGCTGCGAACTGGCGGGCACCGACCGTCGCGCCCTCCTTTCGCTCGCCACCGGTGCGGGCAAGACGTTCATCGCCGTGCATCTGCTCCGGCGGCTGGCGGACGCGGGCCAGCTTCAGCGGGCACTGTTCGTCTGTGACCGCGACGCGCTTCGCGGGCAGGGACTCGGGGCAATGATGAACGTGTTCGGCTCCGATGCCGCCGAAGTTTACCGGGAGAAGGACGGCAAAAACCACGCCCGCAACGCCCGCATCCACGTCGCCACCTACCAGACGCTCGACCAGGACGGCACCGACGGCGCGAACCTGCTCGCCGAGTTCTACCCGGAGAATTACTTCTCCCACATCATCATTGATGAGTGCCACCGCTCCGCGTGGACCAAGTGGTTCGAGGTGCTGAAGCGCAATCCCAAGGCCGCCCACATCGGCCTGACGGCGACGCCCCGCCGCCTCCAAGAGCTGACCGGCCGTAACGCCAAGCCCGGCTTTGCCGGTCCTGGCGAATCGGAGGAAGGCGACGCGCGGTTGCTGGCCGACAACCTCAAGTATTTCGGCGAACCCGTTTACGAATACGGCATCGGGCAGGGCATCGAAGACGGCTATCTCGCCGCGTGTGAGATCTTCCGCTTCGACCTGTTCCACGACAACAAAGCCGTCAACGAACGCGACACCCCGATCACGAAGGCCGAACTTGCCACCAAGACCCTGACCCACGCCGACACCGGGGCGCCCGTGGCGGCGGATTCGATGCGTGACGCCTACGGCGCGCCCGACATCGAGGAACGCATCACACTGCCCGAGCGCGTGGCGGCCATGACGCAGGATTTCTTCAACCACTTGCTCGCCACGGGCGGGCCGGAGCAGAAGACGATCCTGTTCTGCGCCCGGGACCGCCATGCCGACGCGGTGGCGACGGCGATGAACAACCTCTACGCACAGTGGTGCGCGGCCAATGGCAAGCCCCGGCTGGATCACTACGCCTTCAAATGCACTGGCAGCGCCGGCGGCGCCGACATGATCCCCGACCTGGCCGGCTCGCAGAGATCGCACTTCATCGCGACCACGGTAAACCTGCTGGAATACGGCGTGGACGTGCCGTGCGTCCGCAATATCGGCTTCTTCAAATACGTCCGTTCGCCGATCACGTTTTACCAGATGGTCGGGCGCGGCACCCGGCTGGATGCGGCCACCGACAAGCTGATGTTCCGCGTGTATGACTACACCGACGCCACCCGGCTCTTCGGCGAGGCGTTCATCACCAAGGTGAAGCCGCGCGACAGCGACGGACCGGATAATCCGCCGCCCCCACCGGACCCCGTGGTGCAGGTCGAGGGCGTCGAGGTGGAGGTGAGACCGGCCGGGCGTTTCATCCTGACGCAGGTGGATGGCCGGGCGATGCCCGTGACGGTGGAGGAATACCGGGAGCGGATGGCGGCGAAACTGGTCCGGGCCGCCCCGTCTCTGGACGTGTTCCGGCAACGATGGGTTCAGCCCGCGGAACGGCGCGACCTGATCGCCGCGCTGCCCCAGTTGGGCCGTTCCGCCCTGGTGCTCCAAGCGTTAGACCAGATGCAGGCTTACGACCTGTTCGACGTGCTGGCGGAGGTCGGCTACGGGCTGGCCCCGCGCACGCGCGTCGAGCGGGCCGACGCCTTCAACTACAAGCACGCCGCCTGGCTGCGCAGCCTGCCGCCGCCCGCCGCCGGCACGCTCCGTGCCGTGGCGCAGCAGTTCGCCCGCGCCGGCACCGACGGGCTGGAAAGCCGCGAGCTGTGGGAACTGCCCGAAGTGCGCCGGGAAGGCGGCCTGGCCGCCCTGCGGACGCTGGGCAAACCGTCGGCGGTGTTGCTCGACGCCAAGGAACGGATGTTTGCCGCATGATCGCGAGTGCGGACGGCTGCCGGGCGGGCTGGGTGGTGGCCATGACGGCACGCTGGCCGGCACGCAACACCCCACGCTTGGAGCTCTGCGCCGGGTTGGCCGACTTGCTTCGGCTCACGCACGGTTGCCAAGCGGTGGTGGTGGACATCCCGCTGGGACTCCCCCAGGACGGACAAAGGCGCGAAGGCGATGCGCTCGCGAAGAAGCTGTTGGGGCGGAATCATCCGAGGGTATTCTTTACGCCACCGCGCAGCCTGCTGGATTCATCCGATTATCAGGAATTCAACCGGGAGCACCGGCGGCAGTTCGCGGGCAAGGGCATTTCCCAGCAGGCGTTCTGCCTGCTGCCCAAACTGCGGGAAGCTGACCAAGCGATGACGGCGCAACGGCAGAGTATCGTTCGGGAGTTCCATCCCGAGCTGGTGTGGCAGCGGCTCGCCGGAGAACCCTTGCCTTCCAAGCACAAGCCGGGAGGGCTGGCGGCCCGCTGGCGGTTGCTGAAGGGACTGGTTCCCGATCACGCTCGTTTGCGGGCATGGCGCACGGAAGCGGGAAGCGCCGTGAAGGAAGATGACCTGTTGGATGCGCTGGTGGGGCTGGACTTGGCGCACCGGCTGGCCACCAATCCGGCGCGGGCAACCTGTTTGCCCGGGACCCCGCCGCGGGATGCACGCGGCTTGCGGATGGAGATTTGGTTTTGAACGACACGACAACAACGCGGGAACTGCCGAAAGGGTGGCGGTGGGTGAAACTGGGAGATGTCCTTCAAGATGCCCGCAACGGGCTTTACAAACCCGATTCGTTTTACGGTCGCGGCACCCGAATCTTGAAGATGTTCAACATCGGGCGCCTTGATGGAACTTGGAACCTCAATTCGGTTGATTTGGTGGAATTGACCGATCCGGAGATGGCGGACTACCGGTTGGACCTTGGCGACATTCTGCTTAACCGGGTAAACAGCCGGGAACTCGTCGGAAAGTGCGCCGTGGTGGATGAGCAAACGCGCGGGGCCGTATTTGAAAGCAAGAACATCAGGGTCCGGGTTGATGCAGCTCAGGTGGTTCCCGAATGGGCTGCTGCTTGGCTAAATTCCGTCGGTGGCCGGCTGCAAATTGATTCACGGCTGAAGCAGATTGTTGGGCAGGCGACGGTCAATCGTTCCGACTTGAACTCACTTGCGCTTCCGCTTCCGCCGCTGGCGGAGCAGCGGCGGATTGCGGGGGTGTTGCGGGAGCAGATGGGGGCGGTGGCGCGGGCACGGGCCGCCTTGGAAGCCCAACTCGCCGCCGCCGAAGCCCTGCCCGCCGCTTACCTCCGCGACGTATTCCAAAGCCCCCAAGCCCAAAGCTGGCCGCGAAGGCGATTGGGCGACCTGTTGAAACTGCGGAAAGACGTGGTTCACCCACGAGACAAGCCGAGTGGAGCCGCCACCTTTGTTGGACTGGAGCACATTGAACGAGACACCGGCCGACGAATTGGCAACCTCAAACTTGAGCAGTCCGAACTGACTGGCCGAAAGCCACAGTTTCAAAAGGGTGACATCGTTTACGGCTATCTCAGGCCCTACTTGAACAAGGTGTGGAAAGCCGAATTCGACGGGCTCTGTTCGGTGGACCAATACGTTTACGCAGTGAAGCCGGACGCCGACACCGATTTTATCGTCTCTTACATGCGGAGTCCGGTTTATCTTGAACGAGCGCCGATTGACGCCACGCCGGGCCAACTGCCGCGCATCCGCACGGAGGAAGTCGCCTCTGTCGAAATCAATCTGCCGTCGCTCCCCGAGCAACGCGCCATCGCCGCCCGTCTGGCCACCGACCTCGCCGCATTCACGCGCCTACGCCTGACCCTGACGGACCAACTGGCGGCCGTGGAGCGGCTGCCCGCCGCGCTGCTCCGCCGCGCCTTCGCCGGGGAGATTTGAGGCATTGCCGCCGGGGAAAGGCTTGTCACCTCGGCGTGCGTTCGCATCCTCGCGGCGGCCGACAATTCCCCAACCCTAGACGCAAGCATGGAGCTTCCGATCCTGAGCAAGCTGAGAGAAGGCGTGCAGTTCGATTTCGCCACACTGGCGGACAGCTTCGACGATACGGAGTCCTTCTGGGAAGAGTGGTGGGACGCGGCCGATCCCGAAGCCATCGCCCGTCCGGAAATTATCGAGAAGGACGACCCGATCCTGACCGAAACGATCCACAAGGGAACGGTGGACCTATTGGCCTACCATGAGCGCTTCCATGAATTTCTTATCAGGGCCATCGAGGGAAATCGGCTTCCCGCCATCAACGGGCTCCCTCGGGCGGAGTTCCGCGAACGGTTGCTGCGAATTGTGGCCTGCAACTCCAAGCCTTCTGTCGATCGGCCTCAAATCGTCTTCGCGGGTGGCGGCTACGGAAGCGGCAAAACAACGGTGCTGATTGAACTCGCCCGGGACGGCGTGATTCCCGTCGGACGGGAGCACATGGTCGGGGTGGATTATTTCAAACTGCACGTCCCGGAGTTCAGCCTGATTCAGTCCGTAGGGGACGGCCGCGCCAGCGGGACCGTGCAAAAGGAATGCAAGGAACTGGCCGACAACCTGTTTCCGTTCCTGATCGAGAACCGGCGTTCCTTCGTTTGGGATTCGTCCATGTCGAATCGGGAAGAGTCCCTTCGGCGCATCGGCATGGCAGAAGCGGCCGGTTACGAGCTCACTTTGGTCGCCGTGCTGACGCCCTTAAAATTGGCTATTCGCCAAGCCATGCAGCGCGCGCGACTGACCAAACGATTCCCCAACGCCAAGGCCCTGCCGGAGTCCAACCGAGCCTTCAAAGCAGCTTTCCATGAATATGTTCCGCTGTTTGACGAGGTAATCGCGTTTGCCCGGGACGAAGCCTTGAGCGATGATCCGTTCCGAGTAGCTACCAAGTCGGGGAAGGCAAATGCGCTTGCTCCGGTTGACAGCAATCTTTTAACTCAGGCGCTCTCGCACTGAGCGAACACGACAAAACCATGAAGACCACCGCGAAGCTCCAGACCATTGATGAGGTCTGCGGCAAGCCAGCCGGCTCGTTTCAGCAATCGCTGAAGGAGAAGGAGGCTTACCTGAAGAACCTAGAGCAGAAACGCAAGGATCGCATCAAGGCGTCCCGCGTTCCCGCCCAGCAGATGGCTTGGGCGGCTTAAGATTTTCCTTTCGCTGAAGGGCGCT
>OFDN01000749.1_pt1 | contig 24513 bp, 24 predicted proteins | sample 1520971 | NCBI WGS metagenome assembly OFDN01 (sample SAMEA94257418, study PRJEB24077) | hot springs metagenome | biome: Aquatic biome; feature: Geographical feature; material: Water | place: India | collected 2012-06-12 | depth 5 m
GATAACCCTCGCCGACTTCGAGCATGTGCACCTTGATGCCCGGTTCGACCTCGATCAGGTAGCTCTTGTAATCCGGGGTCACGAACTTCTGCGCGTAGTCGGGCAGCGGGAAACCCTCGAACGTGCCCGAGGCCGTAGTGACCTTGCCCACCCCGCTAGGGGTGACGATCGACCCGTCTCGAGTGATCGCGAATGCGCCCGCTACCGCTGCAGCGCCCAGCGCGCCCGCGCCGATCAGGATTGTCTCAACCATGCCTTGCTCCCGCTTGATCGTCTCGACCCTGCGCCGTCAGTGCGCCTGTTGGCCGACTTGGGGCGTTTGGCGCGCTGCGAGGTAGAGCAGGCCCACAAACGCCAGTTCCGGAATGACGCGCTCGGGATGAACCGGCGCGCCGTGGAGCAGGGTCGCGGCGATCCGGCCGAGCGCGAAGAACCCGAACAGCATCATCGCCGGGTAGAACCACACACGTTCCTTGCGGATCAGGCCAAGCGCCAGGCAGACCGCGATGGTCAGCGCCCAACTGGCCGAGTGGCCGGTCAGAGAGCTCAGCCCCAGCCCGCTCTCGGGAAACCGGTAGCCAAAGAAGGCCGCGGCGCGATCGGGGTTCGTCATCGTGCGGATACCCAGAAACCCGAACAGGATCGCCAGCACCACCGGCGGCACGCTAACCGCCCATTTCAGAACCTTTGCCATCATTCATCCCGTTCGATTGGCCCGACGTTGGATCGGGCTCTCGCGGATTAATATGAGACATTAGATCGCCCCGGGCAATCGCTAATTTCGAAAGGACAATCGCGGTGACCCTTGCCCGACTAATGTATTCGATTAATGATGCGCATCAGCCGCAGCAAGCCAGTGTCGGCGATTCGAACGGAGCATGCCCATGCACACACCCATCCGCATTCTTGCCGCAGCCGCTCTGGCTGGCGCCGGTTCCACGGTAGCCGCCCAGCCCTCGGCGGAGCAGCTCGAAAAGGTTCGCAACATCCTCACCGAAGCCGATGTCAATGGCGACGGCAGGGTCACCCGTCGCGAATATGACGCGCACCGCGCCGACATCTTCGCCAAGCTCGATCGCAACGGCAACGGCGTGGCGAGCGCGGATGACGCGCCCAAGATCCGGATCGCCAAGAAGAAGTTCACCGAAAAGCTCGAACAGGTTCTGGCGATGGCCGACAAGAACGGCGACGGATTGCTGTCCCGCGCCGAATGGGACCAGCCCGAGCGCGATATCTTCACCCTGATCGATCAGGACGAGGACGGCGTAATCATCCTCGCCGACCTGCCAGTGCTCTGACCATCCCGGCCCTGCGAGACCCGGGGCCGTGTCGTGAAACAGCATGCTATTGCTGATCGGGACGCGCCGAATCCCCTGTCGGCGCGTCCCGATCGCTTTCAGCCCCTACTTGTAGCGAGCATCCAGCTGCGCCTTGAGCTGGGCGAAGGTCACGTAACCGTCCTTGTCGGTATCGATCGTCTTGAAGTTCGCTACGACACGGGTCATGCCGCCGTCCTTGGCTTCCTGCAGGGTCAGCTTGCCGTCGCCGTTCTTGTCGGCTGCCTTGAACTTCGAGGTCAGGTGCGACAGCGCCATGTCGTAGCTCTGGGCCTGAGCGGCGGGGGCAAGGGCCAGCGATAAGGCTGCAAGCGTGGCCATCCGGTATATCGGCTTCATAGGTCATTCTCCTTCAAGGGGTCAGGGGCGGGGTAAGCGAAAAGGCGGCAGCGGATCGGTCGCTGCCTCACATCAACCGGCTTCGGTCGATCGTCTTGCTGCCGGTGGGCAGCGAGAACATCATGCCGTCCTCGCCGACCACGATCGGGCCGGAAAAGCGGCTTTCGGCATCGCCGAGGAAGGCGGCGTAGAGCCACCGGCTCGGCAAGGGCGGGACGAGATGGCTCAGCACCAGCATCCCGGCCCCTGCGGCCTGCGCGCTTTCGGCGGCCTCCTCGGGCGAGGTGTGGTAATCCTGAATGTCGTGCATGATCTTGGCAGCACCGGCCTGGCCGTCCGCACCTGCGGCCGCTTCCATCTTCTGGACCAGTCCGGGGTTCAGCGCCTCGTGCACGAGGATGTCGACGCCCTTGCACACGGCTTCGAGATTGGGCGATTTCTTGGTGTCGCCGCTGATGCACAGCGAGCGCCCCTTGTAGTCGAAGCGGTAGCCGACCGAGGGCTTGATCGGATCATGGTTGACCGTGAAGGCGGTGATCTTCACCCCGTCACGCTCGAGCACCACCGTCGCCGGGCCGGTCATCGCGAAGGGGCGCGCGATGCCGCCTGCGCCGCCCGGCGGGACGACCGCGGTGCCATGATGGGCGATGCGATAGGTGTTGTCGGTCGCGTAGGCCGCGTTGAACCCGTCCACGATCGCCTCGACCCCGGTCGGGCCATAGACCGGGAGCGGCGCGGTGCTCGATCCGCGGGTCCAGTGGAACAGCATCAACGGGCCGAAGCCGTCGATATGGTCGGAATGGAAATGCGTCAGCAGCAGTCCGTCGGCCTTGCCGGGGCTTAGCCCCATGACATTGAGCGTCTCGGCCCCGCCTTCGCCGATATCGACGATGAACATCTGGTTGCCGGCGACGACCACGTTGCAGGGCCCGGCGCGGTCGAGATTGGGCATGGGAGAGCCGGTACCGCACAGGCCCACGTGGAGGCCATCACCCAGCGCGGCGAGATTGTCGACGCCCATGCGCTGCGCAGTGCCGCGCTCGAACAGCCACGTGCCGATCCACGCCTGAAACGCATAGGCTGCCACGCCCCCGATGAGAACGAGGGCGAGTGCCGTCAGTCCGATCCTTTTCAACCAGGTCACGAGTCGGTTCCTTCCATGCGGGCAGCGCACCAGCTTGAGTCCGCCCATAACGAGGCGAACTAATACCATGCATTAACGGCCAATCAAGAACCGCAGAAAATCGCACGGGGCCGCGTGGGGGCTGCTCGGCTGGCGTGTCTCCAACGCCCAACGCCGCCGGATCATGCGCCGGAGCGGCGAGGCATCCGGCGCAGCAGCCTGATCAGGCCCCAGACGACCAGCCCGGCCAGCAGCACCAATCCCGCCATCACGCTGTAAAGCCAGGGATAGTTCGCGAGCATCTGAACGATGTTGTTTTTGGCGGTCTGCTTCACCGAGTCATAACCCTCGGGCATCGCCAGCACGCCCACGCGCCCGGCATAGGCGTCATACTCGGCCACCATGTCGGTCAGGAGCTGGGGCCGGGCCACGCTGAGATCGGTGGTTTCTCCGGGGTCGCGGGCGAGATCGAACAGCCGCCAGCGGCCATCGCCCAAGGGAAGCACGCTGCGGGTGATCTTGAAATCGCCCCGGTAGAGCGCGGTGTTGCCCGATACCTCGATCACCCGCACCTCGTCCTTGGCATAGGCGCTCGTCGCCTTCCCCGCGAGGACGGGGAGCAGGCTGCGTCCGGTGACGGGGCGGGCACCCTGATCGTCACTGCCGAGCGGCGCGCCGATCCATTCGAGCAGCGTGGGGGCGATGTCGGTCATCATCGCCGGGCTGTCGATGCGCGCCGCCTCGAGGCCCGGACCGGCGATGACCAGCGGAACGCGCACGCCGCCCTCGGTGGCGTAGAACTTGAACCAAGCGCCTGGCGTTGCGGTGGCTGCCGCCCATTCGGGGCCGATAAAGCCCCAGCTCCCGCGCCCGCCCATGCCCTTGAGCCCAACGTGATAGCCGGCCACACGGTGCCAGGCGCTGAGCGAGGCATTGTCGTCGCCGCGCGAGGGCTCGGGCCCGTTGTCCGAGGCAAGCACGAAGATCGTGTTGTCATACTGGCCACTGGCCTTGAGGTGATCGATCAGGCGCCCGACATTGGCATCCATCGCCTCGAGCATCGCGGCATGCACCTCCATGCGCGCTGCATAGAGTGCGCGATCCGCGTCACTCAGGTCGCTCCAGCTGCGATAGCCCGGCGGCAGGTCCGCCATCGCCGCGCCCGGCGGCACTAGCCCGAGCGCCTCGGCGCGCTGCTGCCGCTCGCGCCGCAACACGTCCCAGCCCGCGTCATAACGGCCCTTGTACTTGGCGATCAGCTCCGCCGGGGCCTGCACCGGGATGTGAACCGCCTGAAACGGCAGATAGGCGAAGAACGGCTTCGATGGGTCGGTCTCGCGCAGATAGGCGATCATCTTGTCGACGATGAAGCGCGAGGAATAGAAGTTGTCGGGCAGATCGGCCTCGACCCCGTCCTCGTACCAGGGCGCGTCCTTGTAATAGGGGATGTAGGCCTTCTTCTCCCAGTTATCCGCCCCCGATGCGGCGAGCGCGAAGGAGCGATCAAAGCCATGCGCCCGGGGCATCGCCCCGGCCTCTTCCCCCAGGTGCCACTTGCCGACCATCAGCGTGCTATAACCGAGCTTGCGCAGCCGATCGGCCAGCGTGAGCACCCCGGGTTCGAGCGCCATGGTATAGCCCGGCCTGCCGCGCTGCTCGCTCGGGAGCACCTCGGGGATCGTCGCGAAACCGGTCAGGTGGTTGTCCATCCCGGTGAGCAGCATGGCGCGCGAGGGCGAGCACAGCGGGGAGGCGCGGAACTGCGTGAACATCGCGCCGCGCGCGGCGAGGGCATCCATGTTGGGCGTGTGCGCTTCCCCGCCGTAGGCGCCGAAATCCATGAGCCCTGCATCATCGGCAAGGATCACGACGACATTGGGGCGGGGCCGAGCCGTGTCCGCGGACGTGGCCGGCGGAACAGCCGCGCCGGTGAGCAGCGCAGCCGCCAATACCGCCGCCAGCACGCCATACCTCGCCGTTGCCCGCATTCTCCGCATCGCTCCCCCTCACCGTCATCGATAGAACACCGTGCAACCGCGCCGCGAGTAGCAGCGGCGCGGGGCGGTTCATCGATCAAAACTAATGGCAAACATTATGCCAATAGTCCAGCGCCGGTCGAGACTGCGCCGGAGACGGCAGGCATGGCGCGGCGCTGCATAGCCGCCGCCGAGCCCGCGCTGCGCAGCAACGCGGCGGCACCGCTGCTGCCCTAATCCCCTGCGAAGTCTCCCGGCGTGCCGTGGTGCGGGGCCTCGTGCGTGGCCCAGTCGGCGCGGCCCGGCGGGGGTGCGGGCGGGCCTGCGGGGCCGGCCGGTTCGCTCGGCTCGCCGGTGCGCAGGCGGTGGAGGTGGACCTTGGCGATCATGTTGGCCGCAATCGGCGCGGTGACGAACAGGAACACCGAGATCAGCAGCTCGTGCGTGGTCCACTCCCCCTCGCCCAGCTGGAACCACACCACCGAGGCGACCAGCATCGCGCCCATCCCGAGCGTGCTCGCCTTGGTGGGGCCGTGGAGCCGCTCCATCAGCGAGGGCAGGCGCACCAGTCCCCAGCTGCCGACCAGCGCGAAGCCGCTGCCGAGCACGATCAGCGCGGCGGCGAGCAGCTCGGCGAAGACGGGGGCGGCGGGGCTCATTCGATGATGTCCCCACGCAGCAGGAACTTGGCGTAGGCGACGGTGCCGACGAAGCCCACCATCGCCAGCAGCAGCGCCGCCTCGAACGCGGTGCCGCTGCCCCCGGCGATCCCGGCGAGCACGATCAGGCCGATGGTGTTGATCACCATCGTGTCGAGCGCGAGGATCCGGTCCGTCACCCCCGGCCCCTTGAACAGCCGCCACAGGTTCATCGCCAGCGCGAGGCCCAGGCCTGCGAAGCCGAAGGCGAGCGCCGCCTCGAGCACCCCTTCCGTCATGGGAAGATCTCCTTGAGCCGCGCCTCGTAGCGCGCCTTGACCTTGGCGATCTCGGCGGCGGGATCGGGGGCGTGGAGCGCGTGGACGAGGAGGTACTTGCCGCAAGCCGAGACATCGGCCGAGACCGTGCCCGGCGTCAGGCTGATGGTGCCGGCAAACACGGTGATCGCCTCGGGGCTGGGAAGCTCCAGCGGGATCGTCAGCCAAGCGGGGCGAAGGTCGCGGTTGGGCTTGAACAGGATAATCGCGGCGACCTGGAAGTTGGCCACCACGATGTCCCACAGCACCAGCCCGGCATAGGCAAGCGCAGGCAGGAACCGCACCTTCGGGCGGCCCGGCCACCAGGGCGCGGTGAAGATCGGCACCGCCACCCCCACCACCAGGCCGAGGAACAGCGTGCCGACGGTGAGGTCGTTCACCATCACCATCCACATGACCACCAGCAGCGCGGTAAGCCCGGGGTGCGGGAGCAGGCGGCGGATCATCGGGGGCCCTCCGTCAGCACCGCCGCCGCGCTTTGCGCAGGCGCAAGCACTTGTGCAGCGGCAGCATTCGCATAGTCGCTCACAGCTCCCGCGCCAGCCGAGAGCGCGGCGAGACAGGCGAGCGCCAGCGCGGGCGCGGCAAGGTCGAGCCGGGTGTCGGGCAGCGGCGGGGCCTCGCACCCTTCGGCGGTCTTCCAGAAGATCACGCTCCCCGCGCGGGCGAAGCCGATGACGCCGATGAAGGTCGTGCCGAGGATCACGCTCCACGCCCAGCCCCAGTTCGGCAGCGCCGCGACCGATTGCAGGATCAAGAGCTTGCCGATGAAGCCCGAGAGCGGCGGCAGGCCGGTGGTGGCGATCGCGGCGGCCATGAACAGCAGCGCCGCGCGCCCGCGCCCGCCGAAGGCCGGGCCGGGGCTCGTGGCATCGCCGAAGCTCCCGCGCCGCCGCGCGACGATGTCGGCGACGAGGAACAGCGCGGCGCCCGCGAGGGTCGAATGGACGAGGTAGTAGAGGCCTGCGCCGAGGCTCGCCCCGCTCCAACCGGCGACCGCGATCAGCAGCGTGCCGGTCGATCCGATGATGGTATAGGCGGCTTGCTCGGCAAGGCTGCGCGCGGCGAACACTCCGGCAAAGCCGATGCAGGCACTCACCAACGCGGCCGGGAGCAGCCACGGCGCCGGCGCCCAGGCCGCCGCGCCCGCGCCCTCGCCGAACACCTGCGGCACGACCCGGATCAGCGAATAGACCCCGACCTTGGTCATGATCGCGAACAGCGCCGCCACCGCGGGCGTGGCGGCCGCATAGGTGCGCGGCAGCCACAGGTGCAGCGGCACCACCGCCGCCTTCAGCGCGAAGACACTCGCCAGCAACAGCGCCGCGATCCGCAGCAGGCCCTGATCCTCTGGGGCAACCTCGCGCACTCTGAGGCCCATGTCGGCCATGTTGAGCGTGCCGGTCAGCGCATAAAGCATCCCCAGCGCGATCAGGAACAGCGCCGATCCCACGAGGTTCACCACCACATATTGCACGCCCGCTTTCAGCCGCGCGGGGCCCTGCCCGTGGAGCATCAGTCCGTAGGAGGCGATCAGCAGCACCTCGAAGAAGACGAAGAGGTTGAACAGGTCGCCGGTCAGGAAGGCGCCATTGAGGCCCATCAGCTGGAAGTGGAACAGCGGGTGGAAGTGCCAGCCCTTGCGGTCGGCGCGGGTGATGACGGCGTGGATGAGGACGATCAGCGCGAGCACCGCGGTCAGCACCAGCATCAGCGCCGCGAGCCGGTCGGCGACCAGCACGATCCCGAAAGGCGCGGGCCATGAGCCGAGGGCATAGGCAAGGGTCGTCCCCCCGCTCACCCGCGCCATCAGCAGCAGGGCGACAGCGAGCTGCGCCAGACAGGCGGCAAAGCCGATGCCCACCGCCAGCGCCCGCCGCCGCCGCATCACCAGCAGCGCGAAAGGCGCCGCGAGCGCGGGGATCGCGACCGGCAGGATCGGGAGATGATCGGCGAGGCTCACGGCTCGGCTCCCTCCCCGTCCGCCAAACCGTCCTGCTCGTCGCAGGGCACCCGGTCGCCATCGACATGGTCGCTGCCGGTCTCGAGGAAGCTCCGAAGCGCGAGGATCACCACGAAGGCGGTCATGCCGAAGGTGATGACGATCGCGGTCAGCACCAGCGCCTGCGGCAGGGGATCGGTATACTCGCTCACAGCCTTGTCCCAGATCGGCGGGCGGTTCAGCACCAGCCGGCCACTCGCAAACAGGAACAGGTTCACCGCATAGGAGATCAGCGTCAGCCCCAGCACCACCTGAAAGGTGCGCGCCCTGAGCGCGAGGAAGATCCCGCCTGCGACCAGCACGCCGATGGCGCTGGCGACGAGGAATTCGTAGCTCATGGCGCGCCCTCCACTTCTCCGGCGGCGCGCGCGGCCCGGGTGGCCACGTGGCTGAGCTGCGCCAGCGCCAGCATCACCGCGCCGAGCACGGTCAGGAACACGCCGGTGTCGAACAGCATCGCGCTCGCCAGCTCGAACTTGCCGATCAGCGGCAGGCTGAAATAGTCGAACCAGCTGGTGAGGAACGGCGCGCCCAGCACCATCGCGCCGAGCCCGGTCGCCATCGCCACCAGCACGCCCCAGCCGATGAGGTTGTGCTCGCCGAAGGGCTTTCTCGCGTCCGACCAGTCGAAGCCGGCGGCGAGGTACTGGACGAGGAAGGCGATCGCCACCACCAGCGCGGCGATGAAGCCGCCGCCGGGCTGGTTGTGGCCGCGCAGGAACAGGTAAATGCCCACCGCCAGCGTCAGCGGCAGGATGATCCGGCTGGCGGCGACCAGCATCATCGGATGGCGCTCGGGCGAATGCGGCATGTCGGCGCGCCATGCCCGCAGCCGCGCGCCCGATGCGCCAACCCCCGCAGTGTCGAGCAGCGCGAAGATCCCCAGCCCCGCGATCCCCAGCACGATGATCTCGCCCAAGGTATCGTAGGCACGGAAATCGACGAGGATGACGTTGACGACATTGGTCCCCCCGCCCCCCGGCTTGGCGTTGGCGAGGTGGAAGGCGGCGATGCTCGCCCCCGGATCGCGGGTCAGCATCGCCCAGGCGATCCCGCTGACCAGCAGACCGCCCGCGATGGCGATGGCAGCATCGCGGGTCTTGCGCGCGCGGCTCGAGATCACCGGCGGCTGCTTGGGGAGCAGGTTCAGCGCGAGCAGCATCAGCAGCACCGTCACTGCCTCGACCGAAATCTGTGTCAGCGCGAGATCGGGTGCGGAGAGCACCGCGAAGGCGAGGCTGACGACAAGGCCGATGACGCTGACATAGATCAGCGCGCGCAGGCGGTTGTGCGATTCCAGCGCGACCGCCAGCGTCGCGGCGATCAGCAGCACCCAGGCGGCCATCGCCGGAAGGTTTGCCGGGAGCCCCGCGCGCGTGCCGGTCAGCACCCCGCCGCCGGTCAGCGCACCCTCGATCACCAGCAGGATCGTGACCGCAAAGCTCGCCAGCAGCATGCGTTGGAGCGAGGGTGTGTGGGTGGCGACCAGCGCCTTCCTCGTCCAGCGGTCGGCGAGGCCGAGCGCGGTCTCGAACATCCGCTTGGCATCGGGCAGCGAAGCGCGCTCCCACAGGGCGAGGAGGCCCTTATGCCGCCACAGCAGCGCCGCTCCGCCCGCGACCGCAGCCACGCTGAGGATCAGCGCAAGGTTGACCCCGTGCCACAGGCCCAGCTCGACCTCGGGCGGGGCGCTCCCCGTGACGGCGCCCGTGACCGCGCTCACCAGCGGCGCGGCGAGCCACATCGGAACAAGGCCGAGCAGCACCGCCAGCGCGGTCAGCAGCGCAGGCGCGGCCCACATCGCGGGGGAAGGATCATGCGCGCGCGCGAAGGGCCCGGCCTCGCGCGGCTTTCCGGCGAACAGGTGCGCGGCAAAGCGCAGCGAGTAGGCTACCGAGAAGGTGGCACCCACCGTCGCCAGCGCCGGGAGCAGCCAGGCAATCCCGAACAGCGCCAGCTTGGGCGTCTCGTAGAGCATCGCCTCCTTGGAAATGAACCCGCCCAGCGGCGGCAGCCCCGCCATCGAGGCGGCGGCGAGCGTCGCGACCAGCGCGGTGACCGGCATCGCCTTGGCGAGCCCGCCAAGCCGGCGGATGTCGCGCGTCCCGCTCTCGTGCTCGACAATCCCGGCGCTCATGAACAGCGCGGCCTTGAAGGCGGCGTGGTTGAGGATGTGCAGCACCGCCGCCAGCGCCGCGGTCTCGCGGCTGAAGCCGAGCAGCATCACCAGCATGCCGAGCTGCGAAATGGTCGAATAGGCGAGGATCGATTTGAGGTCGTGCCGGAACAGCGCCACCGTGGCGCCGACGACCATCGTGACGAGGCCGATGCTGGTGACGGTGACGGTGTAGAGTTCCGTCCCCGCCAGCACCGGCCACAACCGCGCGAGCAGGAACACGCCCGCCTTCACCATCGTCGCCGAATGGAGATAGGCACTCACCGGAGTCGGCGCGGCCATCGCGTGGGGGAGCCAGAAGTGGAACGGGAACTGCGCCGACTTGGTGAAGCAGCCGATGAGGATCAGCCCCAGCATCAGCGGGTAGAGCCGCGAAGCGCGCACCACGTCGCCCCGCGCGAGGATCGTGGGCAAGTCGAAGCTCCCGGCGATCAGCCCGAGCAGCACCATCCCGCCGATCAGCGCGAGGCCCCCGCCCCCGGTCACCGCCAGCGCCATGCGCGCGCCCTGCCGGGCCTCGGCCTTGTGCTGCCAGAAGCCGATCAGGAGGAAGGAGGCGAGGCTGGTCAGCTCCCAGAACACCAGCAGCAGCAGGACATTGCCCGCGATCACGATCCCCAGCATCGCGCCCTGGAACAACATCAGGCTGGCGAAGAACCTTCCCGTGTCCTCGTTCTCGTAGAGATAGCTGTGCGCGAAGATCACCACGAGGAGGCCGATGCCGAGGATCAGCAGGCCGAACATCCAACCCAAGGGATCGACCATCAGGGTGAGATCGAGGCCAAGGGCAGGCACCCATTCCCACCGGGCCAAGGGCGGCTCTCCCCCGAGCGCAGGCGCTGCAAGGCTCGCCAGCAGCGCGAGGCCCGCGGCGCTCGCTCCGCCCGCCAGCCCCGCATGCACCGCACGCGGCGCGCCGTCCAACAGCGCGATGGCGAGCGCAGCGGCAAAGGGAAGCAGGGCCAGCGTCAGAAGCGTCATGGCGATAGCCATAGGCGGCGTCTCGGATCCTTGCGCTAATGGGGTTCAGGTTACACGGGCGCGGGAGGCAGTGCCCGCCCTCGGGCATAGCCGAGGGGTCTTCGACAACACAACCAAAACCGGACCCTTGCCGGCCGACGGGGAGGGGTCAGTCGCCCTCGAACGCCATCAGCGCGGATACGGTGATGCCCGCCTGGCGCAGCCGCTCGGCCCCGCCGAGGTCGGGCAGGTCGATCACGAACAGCGCGTGGGTCACGACCGCGCCGGCCTTGCGCAGCAGCTCGGCCGAGGCGAGCGCGGTGCCTCCGGTGGCGATGAGATCGTCGACGATCACGACCTGCTGGCCGGGCAGAACCGCGCCCGGGTCCATCTCGAGCCGGTCGGTGCCATATTCGAGCGCGTAGTCGATGCCGATAGTGTCGATCGGCAGCTTGCCGGGCTTCCTCACCGGCACGAAGCCGAGCCCGAGCTGCACCGCGACCGCCGCGCCGAAGATGAAGCCGCGCGCTTCCATCCCGGCGATCTTGTGCGCCCCCGCAGCGCCGGCGGCCGCGGCGAGGTGATGGACGCTCGCCGCCATGCCCTGATGGTGGCCGATCAGCGTGGTGATGTCGCGGAACTGGATCCCCGGATGCGGAAAGTCCGGCACGGTGCGCACAAGCGCCTTGAGCTCTTCAGGAGAGAGATGCGGTGCAGTCATGTCGGCGTGGCCCCTTTCGGTCCCCTCAAAGCAGAGCGCCCCGCCATCCGCAAGGGATGACGGGGCGCCCGATGTATTGAACCGCGTGAAAGCCTTACTTCTTCTTCGGCTTCATGCCGGCCCAGATCTGCTTGTAGCTGAGGAAGGCCAGCGTGGTCGCGAACAGCAGGAAGCCCAGCACGAACCACCCGGTCTGGCGCCGCTCGACGAGCTTGGGCTCGGCGGTCCAGGTCAGGAAGGCGGCGACGTCCTTCGACATCTGCGCCACGGTGGCCTTGGTGCCGTCGGCATAGGTCACCTGATCATCGCTCAGCGGCGGGGGCATGGCGATGTTGACGTTGGGGAAGTGCTTGTTGAAGTAGAGGCCGTCGGGCGTCTCGAAGCCGACCTTGGCGGCCTTGGCGGGGTCCGCCTCGCCGTAGCCCACCAGCAGGTCGTAGATGTAGTTCGACCCGTCGTGACGCGCCTTGGCCATCAGCGAGAGATCGGGCGGGATCGCGTTGTTGTTCGCGGCCGCGGCGGCGATGGCGTTGGGGAAGGGCGAGGGGAAGTAGTCGGTCGGCTCGCCCGGACGGGTGGTCGCCTCGCCGGTGGCGGGGTCGATGCCCGGAACGGTCCAGGTCGCCGCCTCGGCGTCAACCTCGGCGTCGGTGTAGCCGAGCTGCTTGAGGTCGCGGAAAGCGACGAACTTGAGGCTGTGGCACGCCTTGCAGACTTCCTTGTAGACCTGATAGCCGCGCTGCAGCTGCGCCATGTCCCACTTGCCGAAGGCGCCGTCGAAGGCGAAGCCGCCCTCGGGACCGTGGCCGTGCTCGTAGAAGGCATAGGACGGCTGCTTTTCCGGCGCCGGGCCGAAGGCGTAGTTGTAGACACCGGGCAGGAGCGACCACAGCACCAGCACCGCGGTGATGGCGAGGCCTGCGAGGATGCCTCCGAGACGAATAGTCATGACCGAGCTCTTTCTCGTTATCGGTTCAGATTGCTTGGGCTGGGTCCCGGCCGATCACTCGGCCGGTTGCAGCGAGCCGTCGGTGGCGGTGCCGGGCAGGCCCTCGACAACGCTTTCGGGATCGACCTTGCCGCCGCCCGAGGTGCTGCCGGGCTTGGTTCCGCCGAGCACGGCTTCGGTGATCGAGAACGGCAGCGGCTTGGGCACTTCGATCTGGCTGATGATCGGCAGGATCACCAGGAAGTGCAGGAAGTAGTACGCCGTGGCGATCTGGCTGAGGACCACGAAGGGCTCCTCGGCCGGGGCGCCGCCGCAGTAGAACAGCACCGCCATCGCCGGGATCAGGCCGAACCAGAAGAACTTGCGGAACAGCGGGCGGTAATGGCCCGAGCGCACCGGGCTCTTGTCGAGCCAGGGCAGGACGAACCACAGCAGGATCGAGCCGAACATCGCGATCACCCCGAGCAGCTTCGCCGGGATCAGGGTGATGCCGGTGAAGGGGATGGTGAGATCGCCGGTGAAGGCGCGCAGGATCGCGTAGAACGGCCAGAAGTACCATTCGGGCACGATGTGCGCCGGGGTCGAGAGCGGGTTCGCCTCGATGTAGTTGTCCGGGTGGCCGAGCGCGTTGGGCAGGAAGAACACCATCGCGGTGAACAGGATCAACGCCACGCCGAGGCCGAAGCCGTCCTTGGCGGTGTAGTAGGGGTGGAACGGCACGGTGTCCGATTCCTGCTTCACTTCAACGCCGGTCGGGTTGGACGAGCCGGGGATGTGCAGCGCCCAGATGTGCAGGATCACCACGCCCGCGATCACGAAGGGCAGCAGGAAGTGCAAGCTGAAGAAGCGGTTGAGCGCGGCGTTGTCGGGCGCGAAGCCGCCCAGCAGCCACACCTGCAGCGGCTCACCCACCAGCGGGATCGCCGAGAACAGGCCGGTGATCACCTGCGCGCCCCAGAAGCTCATCTGGCCCCACGGCAGCACGTAGCCCATGAAGGCGGTCGCCATCATGAGCAGGAAGATCACCACGCCCAGCAGCCAGATCATCTCGCGCGGGGCCTTGTAGGAGGAATAGAAGAACCCGCGGAAGATGTGCAGGTAGATCACGATGAAGAAGAAGCTCGCCCCGTTGGCGTGAGCGTAGCGAAGCATCCAGCCGTAGTTCACGTCGCGCATGATGTGCTCGACCGTGGCGAAGGCGACGAGGCCGTTGGCCGCATAGTGCATCGCCAGGACGACGCCGGTGACGATCTGAACCACCAGGAAGAAGCCGGCGAGCACGCCGAAGTTCCACATGTAGTTGAGGTTGCGCGGCACCGGATAACCGGCCCCGACCGCGTTGTAGACGAGGCGCGGCAGCGGCAGCTTCTCGTCAATCCACTTGGTGAAGGCGGACTGCGGTTCGTATTGCTTGGCCCAGGCGAAACTCATGGCGTTCTCTCGGCTTGATCGGATGAAAGGTCAGGCGATTATTGTGTCGGATCAGATACGCGCGATCACCCGACCCGGATGACGGTGTCGGAAGTGAACTCGTATACGGGCACCAGCAGGTTCTTGGGCGCCGGACCCTTGCGGATACGGCCCGCGACATCGTAGTGCGAGCCGTGGCAGGGGCAGAAATAGCCGCCGAACTCGCCCTTGTTCTCGCCCTCGGCAGCGCCCAGCGGCACGCAGCCCAGGTGGGTGCAAACGCCCATGGTGACCAGCAGGTCCTCGTGCCCGGTCTTGGTACGCTCGGCGAGCGTCGCGGGATCGCGCATGTCGGACGCGTCATCGGCCTTGGCCTTGGCGATTTCCTCGGAGGTGAGGCGCTTCACGAACAGCGGCTGCTTGCGGAAGGTGGCCTTGATCGACTGGCCCGGCTGGATCGCGCTGACATCGACTTCGGTGGTGCTCGCGGCGAGCACGTCCTGCGAGGGCGCCATCTGGCTGATCAGCGGAAACAGGACCGAAGCCCCGCCCACGCCCGCAGTGCCGAGCGCGGCGATGTGGATCCAGTCGCGGCGGCGCACGCCCTCATCGGCGGTGGAGACTTCGGTGGTAGCGGCCGTGTCATTAGCCATTTCGTCTTGCCCTGCTCGTTTTGCCGCGCCGGAATGAGCCTGCGCGGCGTGGTGTTGCGTTGCGGGGCGCGAAAGCCCCTGAGCCTATCCGTCGATTGGTCCCTGCTTCATGGCCGTGTGCCCCTTGCGGCGAACCCGGCCTGAAACTTGGGCGGGGCAATTAACGGCAATCCTGCGAGATTCCAACCGTGTTTTAGTCAAGCCGCGTTCGCCGCCGTGCAAGGCCGGATCAGGGCAGCGCGATCATGCTGATCTGCCGACCATAATTCGCCTCGCCGCCCTGCGTGGAGCGTCTGTGGGAGTGGTAACGCGCGACGTGTGAGAATGTATCCCGGGCAATATCCGCAAATTTCCCGATATCCGCGTCGACAAGCCGGGCGGCGATGAATCCCGGCAGATCGAAGTGCCAGCGCGCCACACCCTCGCGTTCGGGCGCGGGAGCGAAGAAGCGCTCGGCGGCGGCCGGGAAGCGGTCGCGGAAGGGCGCGTCGACCTCGTAGCTCGCCTGCGCGATGGTCGGCCCGAGCACGGCAACGATATGGGCGCGCCTGGCCCCCAGCGCCTCCATCGCGGCGATGGTGTTCTCGAGCACGCCGTCCACCGCGCCGCGCCAGCCCGCGTGGGCTGCGCCGACCACGCCTGCCGCGCGGTCGGCGAAGAGGATCGGGCCGCAGTCCGCGGTGACGATCCCGAGCACGATCCCGGGCGTGGCGGTGACGACCGCATCGCCGACCGGGCGGCCCTCTGCGCCATCATCCCACGCCCCGGTGACCGTCACGACATCGGGCGAATGCACCTGATGCGGGGCGGCGAGGGTGCCGCCGGGGCGGATCGCCCCGGCCGCCGCCGCCCGCAGCGCGCGGACGCCCTCGCCTTCGCCGGGCCCGCCGAAGCCGAACTGCTGCGCGCCGCCCGCGCTGCCGAAGAAGCCGTGCGGCACGCCTTCGAGCAGCGGGTGGGTTTCGATCTGGAACTCCACCCGGTCAGCCCTCGAGCGAGCGGCTGACCTGCTCGAAGGTGTCGCGCGAGAGATTGCCCGCGGCGAGGATCCGCTCGAGCTCCGCCTTCATCAGCGCCGCGCGGCCCTCTTCGATCCGCCGCCAGCGCCCGAGCGAGGGCACGAAGCGCGCGGCGGTCTGCGGGTTGATCGGATCGAGCGCGAGGATCACGTCGGCGACCATCCGGTAGCCCTCGCCAGTCGCCTTGTGGAACGCCTTGGGATTGCCCGCGAAGGCCATGTGCAGCGAGCGCACGCGGTTGGGGTTCTTGAGCGTGAAGTCGGGATGTTCGGCCAAGGCCCGGACATGCGCGATGACATCGGGGTGGAGCGATAGCGCCTGCAGCGTGAACCACTTGTCGACCACCAGCGCATTGTCCCTGTAGCGCTCGTAGAAGGCGGCGAGCTTGTCCTCGCGATGCGGGGTGTCGAGCCCGCACAGCACCATCAGCGCCCCCTGGCGGTCGGTCATGTTGTCCGCCGCATCGAACTGCGCCGCGGCGAGCTCTGCCGCCATGGCCGGGTCGGCGGCGGCAATCAGGCCAAGCGCGATGGTCTTGACCTTGCGCGCCCCGCGCCCTGCCGGATCGCCCTGCGCGACGCCCGAGGCCCGCGCATGGAGCGCCGCAAGCTCGCCCGCGAGCGCGGTGCCGATCGCGGCCTTGAGCCCCTCGCGCGCGGCATGGATCGCGCCCGGATCGGCCTTGCGCTCCCCGGTCGCCATCGCCTCGAACAGGTAGGTTTCGGAAGGCAGCACCAGCAATTCGCCGCGCATCGCATCCTCGAGCGCGTTGTCGGCGAGGCTCGCGCGGAAGGCGCCGATGATCGCCGCCTCGCCCGCCGCCTGCTCGTCGGCCGGGAGCGCACCGCTCGCCGCAGCGACGAGATGGCCGACCGCGAGCTCCTGCAAGGCCTCCGAGCGCGCGAAGGGATCATCGTCATGCGCCGCAAGGAACACCAGATCCTCGCGCGCCAGCGCCCGCTCGATCACGACCGGCGCGGTGAAGCCGCGGTTGATCGAGACCACCGGATCGCCGCCCGCGAGCGGCAGATCGACGGTCTGCTGCTCCTCCTCCAGCACCACCAGCCGCTCGGCCCCGAGCACGCCGGAACGCGCATGCACCGCGAGTTTGAGCGGGATCGGCATCGGCAGCTTCTCGGGCTGGCCGGGCGTGGCCGGGACGGTCTGCTTGAGGGTGAGCTTGAGCGTGTCGCCCGCGACCGTCTGCGACACGGCGACGCGCGGCGTGCCCGCCTGTGAATACCAGCGGCGGAAGGCGGTGAGGTCGATCCCCGCCCCGTCCTCGATCGCCTTGACGAAATCCTCGCAGGTCGCCGCCTCGCCGTCGTGGCGGTCGAAATAGAGGTCGCATCCGGCCCGGAACCGCGCCTCGCCCACCATCGAGCGCATCATGCGGATCACCTCGGCGCCCTTGTTGTAGACGGTGGCCGTGTAGAAGTTGCTGATCTCGCGGTAGCTGTCGGGCCGGATCGGGTGCGCGAGCGGCCCGGCATCCTCGGGGAACTGCGCGGCGCGCAGGATGCGCACATCCTCGATCCGCTTGACCGCTTGCCCACGCATGTCCTGGCTGAACAGCTGGTCGCGCAGCACCGTGAAGCCTTCCTTGAGGCTGAGCTGGAACCAGTCGCGGCAGGTCACGCGGTTGCCCGACCAGTTGTGGAAATATTCGTGCGCGATCACGCCCTCGACCGCGTCGAAATCGGCATCGGTCGCGGTGTCGGGGTCGGCCAGCACGTATTTGGTGTTGAAGACGTTGAGCCCCTTGTTCTCCATCGCCCCCATGTTGAAGTCGGAGACGGCGACGATGTTGTAGAGATCGAGGTCGTATTCGCGGCCGAAGGTGTCCTCGTCCCACTTCATCGAGCGGTGCAGGCTTTCGAGCGCATGGTCGGTGCGCGCGAGGTCTTCCGCCCGCACCCAGACATTGCATTCGACTACGCGGCCCGAGCGGGTGGTGAAGGGTTTCGAATTCGCCACCAGATCGCCCGCGACCAGCGCGAAGAGGTAGGAGGGCTTGGGCCAGGGGTCGTGCCACTCGGCCCAGTGGGTGCCGTCAGGATTCTCGCCCGCGGCCGTGCGGTTGCCGTTGCACAACAGGATCGGGAAGGCGGCCTTGTCGCCCTCCATCCTGACCGCATAGGTCGATAGCACGTCGGGCCGGTCGGGGAAGAAGGTGATCCGGCGGAAACCCTCCGATTCGCACTGGGTCCAGAGCATCCCGTTCGAGGCGTAGAGGCCCATCAGCTGGGTGTTGGCGCTGGGATCGATCTGCGTGACGATTTCGACCATGTGCCTGTCCCCCGGCAGGGTGACGACGAGGTCGGGCCCGTCCATCCGCCACGCGGCAGCCGCGCCGTCGACCATCACGCTGGTCGCGGTGAGGCTGTCGCCGTTGAGGCGCAGCTCGTGCGTCGGCGCGGCGGCGGGATTGCGCTCGACCGCAAGCGTCGCGGTGACGCGGGTCGCCTCCAGCCCCAGCCGGAAATCGAGCTGCGTCGTCGGGACGCGCCACGCGAAGGGCGCATAATCCTCGCGCCGGATCACCGGCGGCTCGTGCGGAGTGGGCGCGGCGTCCGCGATTTCGGGGTTGCCGTCGGGGGTGGTGGGGGTGGTTGCGATATCCATGCGGCCCGATTTAGGTTGTATTGGGCGCGGGGCCAATCATTAGGTTGCTCTTATGGGACAATTGCTGATCTTCGGTCTCGGCTACACCGCCGGGCGCATCGCCATCGCCATGCAGTCGCAGGGCTGGCAGGTGCGCGCGACCGGGAGCGCGGGCGACCTCGCCTTCGCAGACCGCGAGGCGGTGCTGGCGGCGCTGGGCGCGGCGAGCCACGTCCTCTCCTCGGTGCCGCCGGAGCGAGCAGGCGGCGACCCGGTGCTGGAGGCCTGTGGCGAGGCCCTGCAAGGCAAGGCGCTGTTTTACCTCTCCTCGACCGGCGTCTATGGCGACCGCGCAGGCGCATGGGTGGACGAGACGACGCCGACCATCGCACAAAGTGGGGAAGGCCGTCGCAATGCGCGGGCCGAGGCCGACCTCGCATGGCTGACCATGGGCGCACGGGTGTTCCGCCTGCCGGGGATCTATGGGCCGGGCCGCTCGGCACTTGACCGGGTGAAGGCGGGCAAGGCGCGGCGGATCGACGTGCCGGGGCAGGTCTTCAGCCGCGTCCATGTCGAGGATATCGCCAGCGGGGTGGTCGCCGCGCTGGTCGGAGATGCGCCGAGCGGGGCCTACAACCTCGGCGACGACTACCCGTGCAGCGGCAACGAAGTCACCGAACATGCCTGCCGGTTGCTCGGCCTGCCGCTGCCGCCGATGGAGACACTCGAGGAAGCGAACCTCTCCGAAATGGCGCGCGGCTTCTACATGGAGAACCGCCGCGTCGCCAACGGCAAGGCAAGGCGCGTGCTGGGGTGGTCGCCAAAGTACCCTACCTATGTGGAAGGGTTGGCAGGACTTCTCTAGCTCGTCATCGCGCGGAGCGGAGCGACGCGGCAATCCATGGAACGCCCGTTCCGCTGTGGGCGACCGCAGTCGATGGATTGGTAGGCCTACGGCCAGCTTCGCTCGCGATGACGAACGCAGGGCCTAGCGCCGCAGCGCGCCCGACTGCTGCACCTGCACCGCCTTCACCCGCCGCGCCCGCAATGCCAGACCCATGCCGAGCAGCGCCAGCGCCATCCCGCTCGCCGAGAGCAGGTCCCAGCGAAAGTCCTCGAACAGGGTCGACAGAAGCATCGCCACGCACACGGTGACGATCGCGTTGTAGGCGGTCTTGCCCGCCCCGATCTCGCGGACGAGGTTGTAGTGCAGCGGGAAGGTGACGACCGAACCGATGATCGCGAGGTAGGCCGTCCCCGCCCAGAACTGCCACGCTGTCGGCACCTGCGGCGGGCCGGCGGTCAGCAGGGCAAAGCCGAAATCGAAAATCGTGCCGTAAAGCATCGCCCAGGCGAGCAGGCTCACCATCGGCACCTTGCGTCCGGTGGGATTGGCCTGCACCACGTTGGCGATCGAGGCGGCAAGCATCCCGCCGATGGCGAGCACGATGCCCAGCGCCACGTCGCCGCCGAGCGGGGCCGCGTTCCATTCGTGCACCAGCAGCAGCGAAACCCCCGCGATGGCGACCAGGCTCCCGCCGATGAAGCCGCCCTGCACCCGCTCGCCGATGAACACCCGCGCGAAGATCGCGTTGGGCACCATCAGCAGCGCGAACATCACCGCGACGATGCCGGAGGTGATGTGCTGCTCGGAATGGTAGACGAACAGGAAGTTGCCCGAGAACTGCGCGATCCCGACCCCGAGCGCGAGAACGTGCTCGGTCCGCGACAGCCTCAGCCGGTTGCCCATCGCCAGCGCGAGGGCGAACAGCGCCGGGGTCGCCAGCATGAAGCGGTAGAACACGCCCCATGCAGCGGGCACGCCCGCGATCTGTCCGGTGATGACGAACCAGGTCGAGCCCCAGATCGTCCCGGTCAGCATGAACGGAACCAGCACCCGCGGGCTCAGCATCGCGGGCGCAGGCGGCGGCGCGAGGGTCATAGCGCGGCAATCGCCTTGCCGAGCGCGGCGGCATCCTCGGGACGGGTGTTCCAGGCGGTGACGAAGCGCGCGCTGTCGGCGCCCCAGTCGTAGAAGGCGAAGTCCTGCGCGCGAAGCGTCTCACGCTCCGCCGCAGTCAGGCGCACGAACAGCTCGTTGGCCTCGACCGGGTGGAGCAGCCGGTCGGCGCAGCCTGCGGCCACTTCCTGCGCGGCGGCATTGGCGTGCGCGGCATTGGCGAGCCACAGGTCGCCGTCCAGCATCGCGAGGATCTGTGCGGCGAGATAGCGACCCTTGCATTGCAGGTGCCCGGCGCGCTTGCGGCGGTAGCGGACTTCCATGGCACGCTCGGGATCGAACAGCACCACAGCCTCGGCCCCCATGCCGCCGTTCTTGATGAAGCCGAAGGCGAGGCTGTCCACCGGGCCGCTCGCCGCCCGCGCCGCCTCCGCCGCCGAGCCGCCGAGGAAGGCCGCCGCATTGGCGAAGCGCGCCCCGTCCATGTGGAGGCCGAGGCGGCGCTCCTTGGCGAAGGCCCCCAGCGCCGCCAGTTCGGCGGGGCTGTAGCTGCGGCCATATTCGGAGGCCTGGGTGATCGCGATGGCGTGGGGCTGCACCTGATGGACATCGTCGCGGATCGGATCGATCAGCGCGGCGATGCCCTCCGGCGTCAGCTTCGCGCCCTCGCCCCCGAAACCGTCATCCACCAGCATCAGCTTGGCACCGTGGAGGAAGAAGCCCGGCGCGCCGCCCTCGTCGACCTCGATATGCGCCTCGCGGTGGCACACGACCCCGCCGTGGGGCTGGACCAGCGTGCCCAGCGCCAGGCAGTTCGCCGCCGTCCCCGTCGCCACCCACAGCCCGGCGCATTCTCGCCCGAACAGCGCGGTGAAGCGGGCGTCGAGCTCGGCCGAGAGGCGGTCCCCGTCGTACGGGTTGTCCGGCTGGTCGGCAGCGCGCATCGCCTCCCACAGCTTGGGGTGGACGGCAGCGGCATTGTCGGACAGGAAGGGCTTGGCGAGGGTCATTTCGGCACGCCCTTAACCTTACATTCGGGCGTGGCAAGCCGGAGGAGCAACCGATGGACGAAGAAAGCGCAAAGCCGACAATAACCCATCATGTCGCAGGCCAAGGCGGCCGCTATGTCGCCGTGGTCGAGGGGTCGCCGGAAGAAGGCTATCTCGAATGGGAGCCGGGTGGCAGCCGCGATGGCAAGGAGATCCGCGTCGCCGCGCACACCATCGTCCCGCGCGCCATCGGCGGGCGCGGCGTGGCTGGCGCGCTGGTGGATCGGCTGGTCGAGGACGCCGGGCGGCAGGGCTTCCTGATCCGCCCCGATTGCTCCTACGTTGCGAGGAAGTTTTCCGAGAACCCTGACTGGGCCGCGCTCAAGGCCTGAGGAGCAGGCGGGGCATCAAGCTGCGAGTAATCGGTCGCGGTGATCGTCTCCATCACCTGCGCACGAAGCGCGCGCGCGTCCTCGATCGGCACGCCGCGCATCGCGAAGCTGCCCCCGGCGAGCCCCAAGTGCACCGTCGCATAACCACGCAGCCGCGCCACCGGCCCCTGCGCGATCTCGACCGAATGCAGCTTCAGCCGCGTCGCGATTTCCTGCCGGGGCGAGAGGAAGCCGTGGCTGGCATAGACCTGCTTGTCGTCGATCGCGTGGCGGCGGAACTCCCAGGCATAGAGGTTGGCGCCCACCGCCAGCACCGCGAGGCCAAGCGGGATCAGGAACAGGCCGGTGGGCGCAAGGATCGCGGTCGCGATCGCCGCAGCCGCGAAAATCGCCGCATCGCGGATCGCCAGATCGGTGCGGTGGCGGGTGCTGGCGCGCTGCCAGCGGGTGGCCTCGCCCGGCAGGCGGAAGCCGGATGCCGCGACGATCGGCGCGATCTCCTCCATGGTCGCGAAGGGCGCGACGACGTGGCTCTGCTCCTTGTCGTCCTGCGCGAGACTGACGAAGCGCAGCGAGTGCCAGCCGAAACGGTAGCGCACCGCGCCGGTGCCGATCACCAGCCCCTGCACGCGGTGGGCGGGCATGACCACATCGGTGCGGGTGAAGAGCCCGCGCTGGCGCCGGAAGCCGCGTGCCGAGCGGGTGAGGGTGAAGCCCCAATCGCGCAAGGCCGTGCGCACCACCCCGGTCACCGAGCCGACGACCAGCAAGCCGATGATCCCGGCCACCGCGCCGAAGACTTGTGCCTCGCGACCGAGCGTGGCGACCGTGCTGCCCTGTTCCTTGAGCCAGCCGTACCAGACGTCGATATCGGTGACATTGTCGAGATACTGCAGCGCGCCGCCGAGCACCGCGAAAACCGCGAGCGAGAATTCGAACAGGCCGAAGGTCAGAAGCCGCCCCGGCCCCATGGCGAACAGCACCTCACCCGCGTCGTCAGCAACGCGCGCGGGCGCGGGCGCGGCGGGGTCGGTAGACACGGCGGCTAAGCTCTCCGCCTCGTCCTCGCGCCGCTCGCGCACCAGCTGGCGCAGCGCCTCGCCCTCGGCGGCGGTGAGGTACTGGAGCGCCATGTCATCCGCCCCGCCCGCCCCGGTCTCGAACTTGACCGCGACCAGCCCCAGCAGGCGCGGCAGCGGCTTGGCCTCGAGGCTGACGTCCTGGATCCGCTCGAACGGCACCGAGCGGGCGGCGCGGCTGACGATACCGCTCTCGACCCGGATGTCGGTCTCGGAGATGGTGTAGGTGAGCCGCCGCCAGCCGATATAGCTCGTCGCCACGCCGATCGCGAACGCCGCGAGGCCAACGCCCAGCGCGACGAGGAACCGCCCGCCACCGCCGATGCCGGAAAAGGCGATGGCGATGGCCGGGATCACCGCGCTGCGGATCGCCCCGAGCGCGCCGATGACGACGCCGAGCGGCGCGGTGCGGCGGGTGTCGCTCATGCCCGGGGCCTCACATGGTCTCGCGGCGGATATGCGCGCGGATCTCCTCGCGCATTTCGCGTGCCAGCCCCTCGCCGAGGCCCGGCAGGGAGACGCTGGCATTGTGGTTGCCCGCGGTGTGGAGCGTCAGCGTGGCGATGCCGAAGAACCGCTCGAGCGGGCCCTGCGCCACGTCGATATGCTGCACCCGGCCGAAGGGCACGACCGTGTCCGAACGGAACATCAGACCGCGCACCACGCGCAGACGGTCGGCGCTGATCTGGTAGCCGCGGGCGTTGTAACGGGTCTGGGGAATGCGAATGATCAGCGCCAGCGCGATCAGCAGCACGGGGCCGGCGATGATGCCGCTCGGGAACAGCCCCTCGCCCTTGACGGCGGTCTCCAGCACCAGCGCGCCGACCAGGAACGGGATCGACGACAGCGTCGCCTGCACGCGCAGGACATGCGAATAGTTGGGGTGGAGCTTCGTCAGCGCGTCATCATCGCCGGGCGGCTGGGGCAGGGGCGTCTGGTCCATGGTGCCTTATCTGCGCAATACAGCCGCCGCGCGCAAGCCGCTTTTCCGCCCCTTTCCTAGCGCATTTAGGAGGGCGACGCGCGGGGCTCGGCCTCCTAGAACGCCCGAACGTCCACTCCGGGAGAGAGAACCTCATGATCACGCTCCATTCCAGCCTCGGCCCCAACCCCCGCCTGGTGCGGATGTTCATGATCGAGAAGGGCCTCGAGGAGGGCCGCGATTTCGCCCGCGTGCATTACGACATCATCACCGGGCAGAACCGGCAGGACGCGGGCTACATGGCGAGGAACCCGCAAGGCACCACCCCGACGCTCGAGCTGGAGGACGGCACCTGCCTCACCGAAAGCTGGCCGATCTGCGAATATGTCGAGGAGCTGCACCCGGCCCCCAACCTGTTCGGCGAGACTGCGGTGGAGCGGGCGACGGTGAGGAAGTGGGCGCGGCTGTTCGATCAGGAGGTGGTGGTGCCGATGACGATGGGCTTCCGCGCCGGCGCGGGCCGCCCGATGTTCGAGCCGCGCATGACCGTCGTCTCGACCGGAGCGGGGGCGGAACTCTCGGGACTCGCGGACGAGAAGTGGCGGCTGTTCGACGGCTACCTCGGCGAGAAGGACAACATCGCGCTCGGCCGCTTCACCTTTGCCGACCTGATCATGTTCGCCTTCGCCAATTTCGGTTTCACGGTGGGGTGGAAGCTTCCGCAAGGCACCGACAACCTTGCGCGCTTCGTCGCCACGCACAACCAGCGGCCGTGTGCGGCGATCTGGAAGCAGGCCGAATAGGGCGCGGCTGGCATGGCGGCTTTCGTGACAGAGCAGAAAAACCTGCCGTTCGGGAAGCGACCCCGTTGCGGTCATAGATTTCTCTCCCCTTGCGGGAGAGATACGAAGACTTGGCAGCTTGCT
>OFDN01000750.1_pt1 | contig 24497 bp, 26 predicted proteins | sample 1520971 | NCBI WGS metagenome assembly OFDN01 (sample SAMEA94257418, study PRJEB24077) | hot springs metagenome | biome: Aquatic biome; feature: Geographical feature; material: Water | place: India | collected 2012-06-12 | depth 5 m
AAGCTCTTGTGTCAAAGTGATGTTTGCGTCTTCGTTATTCTCAATGTGAATATTTATTAATCTCCAAAGTGTAAGCAATACACTTGCGTTATACTTTATCTCTACCATTTTTGGGTCCATATTTCCCCAAAAATCAGCGTTTGACAATCGAAAGAAAGGGTCATCCCACCTTCCTCCGCCATAAATTTTTCTAATAAGTAATTCAATTTTATAAGGATCCATATATTTAAGAATTAAATTGATTTTCTAGTTGTTGAACCACTTGGATAAGTTTTTCTGCATGGTTGTATAGGTCATCCAGTTTGTTGATCTCATATCTGACTTCTTTCTTGTCAGCTTCAATGAATGCAATTGACTTTTTGAATGGACTGAAATATAGTCGACAGATAGTTTTTCTCTGGTGATCATCCAATGAAATTCCAAAGTAGGAAATTACATCACGATATGTAATTCTGTTAGCAGCTACTGTCTGTCTAAGAATGGATTTGACAATCATGTATCCTTCCAGTTCTTCTTCAGTAGTTTCAATCTTTTTTTCTACTGGTACATTGGTTTGCTCTGCTGCGGTAGATGCAGGAGCTTCATTTTCTTTTTCCTTTTTCAGTGCGGAATTCAAACGTTCAGTTACCAACTCACTATTGTATTGTTGAATTGATTTTTTCAGTAGCTCTGTGAACTGCTCCAGTACCTTAGCAGTAACCACACTTGAATATACTTGTCTTGCGAAGTGTCTCACGAAGTCCGGTGATGGATCAGTAAACTCTTTTTGAATGAGGTGCTTTAATTCGTTGAGGTATTTTAACTCACTAGCAGAATTGATGATCTTGTCCACATCAAAAGTGACCTTATGAAACTTCTTCAATTCTTCTATTTGTGAATCCTTGATCTCCTGAATGTTGAATTCAAGGAATGGCTTGCTGTCCATTTTGTTCTGCTCAACTAGATCAGTGTAGAATCGGTAGTTAATACCATTTGTAAGAAGTCCAAATTTAGCCTTAGAAACATGAAAGTATCTGAGTAGTTGTCCATCGTGAACATCAAGATTTTGCGCCCAGTGCTTGCACTCTATCAGGAGTGTTGGATGACCATCTTTGAAAATTGCATAGTCAATCTTCTCTCCTTTTTTTAGACCAATATCAGAAATGAATTCTGGAACTACTTCCATCGGATTGAAAACATCATATCCAAGGGCCTTAATGAATGGCATGATGAAAGCATTTTTAGTAGCTTCCTCTGTGTGAATCTGCTCTTTGAGTCGTGGAACTCTCTCTCCAAGAACTTTAATCTCGTCTTTGAAATCCATAAAGTGTGTTATAGGTTTTAATTATACCCAAATATATAAATATTGGGCAGTTTGCCCCCTTAAAATTGCTTATCCATGCTCCTACTTTTGGCGAAAAAGGGGAGAAAAGTGAAAGAAAAAGCATTTCAGAGCATCATTGAGGCCTTTACAAAAGGTCGAAAGCATGAGCACTATGACCATGCAAAAAAGTACGCTGAAAAGCTAAAAGAACTCACTATTTCAGACGGAGAGGCGGCAAAGGCCCTACTTTCTAAACTTACTACAAGAGAAACGGAAGAGGAGCTCAACCAGAGAAAGAATCTCACAAAACTGATTTCAGGATCTATCATCAATAAAATTGAGGTGCCATTTGCAAAGGCAGATCGCACTGAGGGTATCAGTCTTTCTTTCGAAGTCGACAAGGCAATCAAAGATTCCTATCCTGAGCTCACAGATTCATTTGATGGAAGAAAATCTATTTCGGATTATTTATTCGAGACAGTCCGGAGATACCGTAGAATTGATCCTAATGCATTCCTTGTTATTGAAATTTCACAGTTCGATTCCAATAAGGAAAAGCCAAAATCACTTCCAATAATTTTTAAGTCCAGCGAGGTTGTTGATTTTCAATTCAACAATGAGGTCTTGGAGTTTGTGGTTACTACCAGAGGTAACAGATTTATGGCATACTTCAAGGGTGGTAGCTTTTTACTTGAACCAACTGAAGCAAAAGGATCAGCGCTTCAAGAAGAATACTCATACAGCACTTATGCAGGTTCTTTGAAAGATGGAATCACACTTTCTTTAAATAGCAAAGACTTCTTCATCAAAGAATTTGATAATGGCAGCAAAGGAGAGTTAATACAGGCTGAAAGAATTGGATATGTTCCAGATGAAAGAACAGATGGAAATACTTGCGTCACTCACTGGCATCCTGCATTGTCGCGTATTGAGCGCACCATCATCGCGAATTCTGAAAGCGATCTAACACATGCGCTGCACGTCTTTGCTCAGAAATTAATCATGACTGAGCCATGCAAAGGATATCACAACGGTGATACTCACATGAATTGTTCTGGTGGTTTTACGCAAGGTACTGAGCAAGTATGCAAGAATTGCGGTGGTTCAGGTCAACAGCCAATGCACAAGTCATCGCAAGATGTCATCTATGTGAAGATGGGCAAGGATAGTCAGGACACTCCAGACATTGATAAGATTGTGAAGTACATCCGTCCGGATTTGGAGACGGCAAAGTACCTGGAGGAGTTTCTCGATAAACAATCACAAGAATGTTTGCGCGATGTATTCGCTGGAAACTCTTTCAGTACTCCAAGTGCAGAACAGACGGCCACATTCGTTCAAGTAAACTACGAAAGCATCTATGATGCAGTCACTCCATATTGTAAAAAGACCTCTCAACTATTTGAATTCTGTGCGGAACTCCGTGCATCAATTGAGATGGACAAGAGCATCAAGGTTGACCATCAGTATCCAAAGGATTTGGAGATCGAGACAATGGCAGAATTGGTATCTCAATACAAGAATTCAGAAGGAGCACCTTCAGAGGTTCGCCGAAGAATCCGTGAGAGAATCATCCGAAGATCATTGAACAATCAACCAATGGCGTCTCAACGTGCATTGGTGAAAATGATGCATGAGCCATTCGCGGATAAAACGGAATCAGAAAAAGCATCCATCATCGCAAGCAATCTAGTGCCAACAGAGAAGAAGGTGCTATATGCTAACTATGATGATATCATGAATTACCTGATTGAGCAGTCCTCAAGTTTTGTGCTTATGACTTTCGCAAAACGTCAAGAGTTGATCGATGCTGAAGTGAAGAGAATTATGTCGAATTTGAATCAGTCCATTCCTCTTGAATAATGAAGGGAGATAAGGAATTCGACAGAGCTGCAAAGCTCCTGAAGGAAATGGAGGAGGTGATTGGTAAGCAATTGACGCAATCACAGAAAGTGCTTGCAATCAAATTGGCTGATGCAATCAGTGGTAGTGCTAACAATGGAAAGATTACCAAGGGTGCCAATCTTTCTAGGGTGTTGGAGAAAGGATACTATGAATTTGAAAGGGAGGAATTGCCAAAGGTTATAAAAGTGCTTGTTCAGCACTTGGTGGATATTCTCGATGCGAATAAGACCTATCTCACAGCGGTGAGTGGTAAGCAAGTAAGTGACGATTCAAAGTTTGAAATATTGAAGCGACTTGGAGTTGATGCCAACAAATCAACTTTTAAGTTGATCGCTGGAGGATACCTGGAGAGTTTGGTTTACAATGCTGAAACGTTGAATTCCGTAAAGCGAGTAATACTCAATTCAGTATTTGGTGATGTGGAACTTTCAAGTGTGCTCAAACAGACCAGAGCAATTATTGAAGGAACAAAAGGACAGGAAGGAAGGCTTGCGCGATACTTCAGAACGTTCGCTTATGATGTGCTCCAAAGAGCATCTCGATTTCAGTTGAATGTGGTATCAAAAGAGATTGGCCTACATGCATTCATATACGGGGGAACGGTGATCGAGAACACAAGGCCGTTTTGTAAAGAGCGTGCCGGTAAAGTTTTCACCAGAGAAGAAGCATTAGAGTGGAAGGATTTGGAGTGGTCAGGCAAGAATGAAGACTACGATCCATTCCGTGATGCGGGTGGTCATCAGTGCAGGCATAATTTGAGATGGATTACAGCTGCTGAAGCAGTGAGGAGAAGACCAGAATTGGCTAATTATTTTAAAAACAAATAGGCATGTCAGAAATTAGAAAAACAGTATTCACGCGAGACGGTGTTGACCGTGAATACACCGATCATGAGATCCATGTATTTCAACCAGAACAAAATGGTTGGACCAAAAAAGAGGTGAATGAACTTGACGCTGCTGCTGCTGAAGCTGCTGCCAAGGCTGAAAAGCTAGAGCAGGACAAACAAGCACAATTGGCCGCTGAAGAGGCAGAGAAGAAAGCTGCTGCTGAAGCTGCTGCCAAGGCTGCGAGTGAATCAGGTTCAGGCAACTCTGGTGAAGGTGTATTAAGCATTGAAGGTAAAACTTCAAAAGACTTCAAAGGAACAGATGTTGAGGCATTGACTCCACTATTGAAGTCTCTAACTATTGAGCAACTGGAAGCATTCTTCGCCAACGAAGATCGCCAGTTCATGAACAAGTTGCATAACGATCTTAAAGTTGTAGGAGAGTAAAACAATGGGAAAGAAAATTGCACCAACGTTGTCTGGGCGAGTAATCGTTAAGAATCACAGAAATGGTTCAACACAAATCGTCAATATCAAGGACGGAAAATGGTTTGATCCAAACAACGGAAAAGAGTGGCCTGATAACTTGAAAAAGTTGTACGGTGTGACAGAACAGATCGCTTCTGAACCAACAAAAGAAGCGAAAGCAGTTGTCGAAGACAATAAATCAAACGGAGGAGAAAAGTCTTAATTGGGCGATTTCCCCCTTTGAACAAGGATTTTAAACAAAATACATTTGTAACACATTCAAAAAAATGAATGAAATTTTAAGCACCCTCAGCAAGGTGTTAAACGTGGCTGAATCGGAGCTTTCATCCGCTCTAATGGATGGAGAAAAAGTCAAGGCAGGAGCTGCTAAGTTCATTGAAGACAAATTCGCTGCTAAGATTACTGCTATTACTGAAGAGCAAAAGCAGAAATTTGAAGAAGTGAAAAAGAACATTGAAGGCAAGACCAAGAAGGAAACTGCTGAAATGTTTGAAAAATATCTTCGTGAAAAATATGCGCTTCCAACTGACAAAATAGGTGAAGACCTTTTGAAAGAATTGGACGCAAAGGTTGAGACTTTCAAGACTGCTAAAACAGATCCTGAGAAAGTTCGTGCATCAGAAACCTACTTGCAAGACATCACTGAGCTCAAGAAGCAAATTGATGCTGCGAAGGAAGAAGCTGCAAAGCCTTTCAAAACAGAACTTGAAAATCTTAAGGAGTCAATCCAGAAGGAAAAAGTTCAAGGTTCAGTGCTCAAAAAGGTTGAAGACGAAATTGCCAAGCTAGCAATCCGCGATGATCTTCCAAAGGAAACATTGGATGCGATCATCAATACTGCAAAGCAATCTGTATTGGCTGGAGGAACATACAAAATTCTTGAGAATGGAGAGATCATCGTTGTCGATGAATCAGGACAAATCAAGAAGGACGGTCTTGGAAATCCAGTTGGATTAGATTCAATCATCAACACTCATATCAAAGTCATCCCTACGAAAGCTGCAAGCGATAAAGGCAGTGCAGGAAGTGGTGGTGCAGGAGGTAAAGGTGGTGGTGCAGTAGTGTGGAGCGGTCCTCTTCCAAAGGATCACAGTGAAATGACCAAGATGCTTTCTGAACTTAGCTCAGAAGTGAGATCAGGTAAAAAGACTATGGAGGATATGAAAGCGGCAGAAACGGCATTTGTTACTCACCTAACAGAACAGAAACAATAATTTTTTAATCATTTACAATTATGCCGAACGGAATAATTACAGCATCTGAACTTCTTGCAACGCAAGCGAAGATGTCAGTTTTGTTGGCCGACAAATCCTCTCCTGTTAACCGCCTTTACGCTAAGAAGCAGTGGGCTTTTGTTGAGTCATTGATGAACGAACAAACAGTTGTTCCTTCACAAGTTCAGGAGTCTGGAAAAGACTTCTCGGTTGATATCACTTGGCCAGAACTTACTGGTGTTACTGCCGAATCAGGTAAGAACACTTGTGACCTTGGTGACGGTGAAAAACTTGGAACTTACAAGAAGACATACAAAATCACGGATTCAGACAAGCTCAGTACTCCAGTGGTTATTGATGAAGCTGACTTGGTAAGTAACATTTACACGAAAGAGGAATTGCTTGCACAAGCACTTTTGCAGATCGATGCTGCGATGCTTGATCGTCTTCAAGCAAAAGCACTAGCATTCGTGGATGCTAACATTTCTAGTGGTGCTGCCAACGGAAATGGCTACACTACCAACGCAACTGGTATCATCGTGCCCGCTGCAAGCTACAATGAGGATTTGATGGCCGATATTGAAATGGCAGCAGCTATGAATTATCTGGGATCTTACTTCCTTGTGACTGGTCCCGACTTCATGCGTAGAGCTATCCTTGCAAATGCAAAACAAGGAAACTTTGACGGTAAAGGTGCTTTTGCTTTGTTGACAGGTCAGAATTTCTACTTTGATCCTTTCAATTTGGCAACAGTAGCGAACAGACCAATCTATCAGATCTCTAACAATGTATTTTGTTGGGTGAAGAAGAATGAGCATACAAACGCAATTCAGCAGATTGCTTCTGACAAGTTCAAGTACACTGTGAACTCTGCGTTGATGCCAGGTCTTACTTATGATATCATCGAAGAGCGTTCTTGCTCTGATGGTAACAAGACAAGTTACAAGTTTGCCGGCCAGTTGAGAAACCAATTGTTCTTGCACCCACAATCAGTGAATGCACCGAACAACAAAGGAATCATCAAGTGGATTAAAGAAGTAGCTTAAAAAATTTTGAGCGAATAATGTGTAAAAAAGGTGTTCGATGTAACAATCAAACACCTTTTTTTATGTAATATTACACCATAATTACACAATAAGACAATGGATGACTGTTTGAAAGACTTGGTGGGTGTTAGTCAAATCGACTGTTCTTGCTATGGCGATTCAGGTGAAGCGAACAGCCCTGCTAATCTATATTACCTAGATTCTGTCATCAATCTCAAGCTGGCTGAATGGATTGAGTGTGGTGATGACTCCATGTGGTCAAGACTTGTAAGAACGAAGCAAAGAGCGATACAGAATTTCAAGTTGGATTTTGATGCATATCTCAGAGAATCACATTTTGTGCTGAACAACTACAATGGCACACTCGGTGATCCGCTGCTTAGAGATGCTGTTGTGAATTCTCAGTTCCGTGGATTCAGAATCAAATCCAAGAATCTCAAAGGTTCTTATTTGTCATTTAATCAACTCGAATTCTACTCGACCAATAAAGCAACATATCAGTTGAATATTGTTACCAGTGATGGTCTAATCAATAAGACGATTGATATTGAATTCGGTAATGATGATGTGAATAAGTGGGTGAGCAAGACGATTGAGCCAGTAACCATTCCACTATTCAATGACTATGAGGATGAACCAATGATTTATATCTATTGGAACAATCCTGATGCGGGAATCAACAAACGCAATTGCCCTACTTGCAGTGGAAAACTTCCTTTCGATTCTTACTATACAATTGATGGAATTCACTCTGACAATCCAGAGTCATGGAGCTTTAACGAATATCAGCATGGCATCCGTTTAAAGGTCGACACTACATGTGGACCAGAGTTCGGGTTTTGTAATGCGAGCACATACGGTAAAGCACATCTGGCTGTGGCTATTGCTCATCGCTGGGCGGTAGACATTATTGATGACATTCTCAGAGATCCTGAGCCAAATAAATGGACGATGCTAGGTCTTGAGGAACTGGCAATTCTTCGAAAGTCAATCATGAAAAGTGATGTCGGTGATTCCGGTCCTTACTATTCAAACATCCGTGGTGCTGCATCGCACTTGAATTTCGGTGCATGCTTCAGATGTTCTCCAGTAATCAATAAATCATTCATCTCACGATGACACTTGCTCAATTCGCCACCTTATTCAATCGATCAGTGAATGATCTCGAAAGAGATATGCCAAAGCTGCTCGCAGGAATGGCCAATGACACGATTGCATTGGTGCAGGAGAGAATTCAGACTAAGGGTATGAGTGCGAATGGAGCGCGTTTAAAAGCCTATACGATTGCTTATGAGAAGTTCAAGAAGAACCCTCGAAAATATAAAAGAGGTCAAGAGCTAGGACTTGCATCTTCAAGATTCACAGGAGTAACTGACTACACTCTCACAGGTCGTATGTGGGCAGATATCAGAGTGCTAAGGTTAGATTCTAACGGTTCATCAATTCGTGCGATTGTAGGTGCTTCAAAATCGGAAAACATCTCAAAGTTAAAAGCACTGAAGAAGAGAGATGGGGTAAATCCATTGATGCCCACTGAGCAGGAGATTCAAATCGGAAAGGAAAATTTGAAAGCAAATATTTTGAGTTATTTCAATTATATACAATGAAGTTAAAACACCTCATTCTATCCATCATGGCACTAGGTGTCCTCATGGTAGCGTTTGATTCCTGCACGAAAGCAGAAGAAAAAGAGTTGGCAACAAATGAAATCGCAGTTCTTTCTCCACAAGAAAAAGCTGATTTGATTTTGAACAACGTATCTCAGGCATCACTTGCATTTGCAGATGGTGATCGAGAGGATTCAATGATTTTGACAGAAGCACAATTCACGGAAATATGTGCGATGGAAGATGCACATGTCAATATTTGGCGCGATGAAGACCTACGAACAGTTTTACCAGTAGGAACACGCAACAATATTCCCTTTGAAGATAAATTACTTTTTCTCAGACAGTTTATTCCTGCCAGTATTCGAAGAGTGGAAGATGGTGGTACAACTGAAACATATCAAGTTCGAAATGGTAATGCGTGGTTCGATACGAATCCAGATATTATTGCTCAAGTTATAGCAGCAAGTGGAACGATTGTCGGTACTAAATCATCCTTGAATCTTTGGCGTCCTGCTGGAGATACCGGTGCAGTTACTTACCATGATGTTGCGAGGGCTATTCTTGGAAATATTCAGAATGGAATTTTTGATGTAGCTCTGGAGTATGATCCAACATCAGTAGTATTTGAATTTCAAGTCTCAGGAGGAAATTGGCTAATAGCTGCTGATATAATCTATACGAATCCACAAACAGGACAAACAGAGACTTTGCAATATGGTAGTTCAAGTGCGAATGGTCCACTTATTTGGAATCCAACTTTGAATTCACCAGTTGATGATGATGTTATTGAAGGGCCATTACCGTCTGGGGTATTAAGCCTTTCTGCAAATGGTCTGGTGCCACCTGCACTAATCGATTAGTTTAAGTGTTGAGCGCACTCATGCGCATGGTTTTGGTTAGTGGGGCGGTGTAATAGCCGCTCCATTTTTGGCGATAATGTCTGAAGAGGGAAGGTATCCAATGCAATAGCAAAGGAATATTCGGAGTTCGACTCTCCGTATCGCCACATGGTTTCAATTTTATGCAATGCCTTGAAGGAGATTATTGATGCTCCTTACTTGGATAAAAAATACGGACTTGTTTTCGCTGCCAAAGGAAAAGGCAGTGGAGGAAATGCTATTGTTTTTCCAATTGAGAATGGAGAGAAGACTTGTGAGTTAAGCAGAGCTGCAGTTCCGGACGCGAAGTACCGTGCACTTTCTTATTTTGAAAGCAATGTACCAACGACATCAATAAAAGTTGGTGAAGGGAAACTCTACATCAGCTATTTGTCATTTGTTGTATGGATGAACACTGATAAGATCAATTTTGAAGATGAGTTCATCGCTGACAAAATAATGAGTGATCTGGAGAGAAAAATTTCTTCCATCAAGAACATGAGTTTCGATGGTGGATCAATTTCCAAAGCAATGGTTTCTAAGCTTCACTCAAAGTCACACGACATATTTGCGAAGTACACCTATCCTGATAAAAGCAAGTACCTGGCAAATCCATACAATGCAATCAAGTTGGATTTTGAAATTCACTATTCCTTGACTTGCGGTGATGTGATCATTAACCCTAAAAACTGCTAATATGAATACAATCATTATTTTTTTACTTCTATGTCCGTTCGCTGCATTCGGTTGGGTTCAAAAAGTTAGTGAAGAAGGAAATCTATTTGGATTCATTAGAAAGTTTAATCTTCCTGAATTCATAAAAAAGCCTTTGTACAAATGTACTGGGTGTGTAGGTGGTCAAATGGCTCTATGGGTATATGTGATAATCAGTGTGGATGCTATTCCTCAAATCGTGTGGACCATTTACGTAGGGATTTTATGCATTCTTGCAGCCATAGGGTTGGCACTAATTATAGAAATCAAAGCCTTAAAATAATATGTTGAAAGAATTCAAATGGGAGGATGCAGTCCAAGGAAAAATCGTTGGTTTTTCTGGTGAAGAGTATGTAATGGAAAGTGAATTAAGCGCTGAACGTTACTACAAGCTACAACAGTACATTCTTGAAATGTACACTGGAAGAGATGCTCCAGATATCATTGCGAAAATCGCGCGTGCATATCAGGCTTTAAACGATGGAAAGGGGCCAAGGTTGGCAGATGCTAGTGTTGAGTTGAATGACTTGATGAATGGTCTTCAGTCATGGGGATCTCAATCAAAGAAAGCCATCATGTGTGTATGCTTATTCATGAATCGAAAATCGGATGCTTACGAAAAGAGGGTTCGTTTTGATGAATCAGACCTGATGTTAAAGGTTGCCGATTTGGAGGCGGTTTATGGCATTCAGGGTTTTTCCAATGCTCTGACAAATATTACAGCTGGATTGAAAAAGAGCTAGTCAAACAAGAGTTGATTGTTCCACCGAAAAACGTGAGTTCGGTTTCAGTTGGGGTGTCAGAGCAGGTAAAAGAGCTATTGAGTGGAATGCATGAAGCATTCTTTTTACTAGGAGGTGCAGATCCTTTACAATATGAAGCAATCAGGAAGATGGAGGTGTTCACATTTTTCAGATTTCTGAATTCAAAGAAGCAGTTGATCAAGTCTAAAAGAAAGAAGAAATGAGTGAAGAAATAAACATACCATTCAATATTACTGGTGAATGGATTGAAAATTTGAAAGCTGCAAACGAAGCACTTCAACAAGCTGCTGCGAACGTAGAGGAATTATCTGCTGCGGAGAAGAAGAATCTTGAGGTTGTTTCCAAGAATGTTAACATCAACAAGCAAGCTGCCGAGGGATACAAAGCACGAGAGAAGCAAGTGGAAGTTGCTAATCGTGTAGCTGCTGCTTACGAGAAAGTGAACAAATCTTTATCAGGAGACAAGATCGCTGCCGCATTCGATAAAATAAATAAATCCAGTTCAGGCACTCTTCAAACCTTCGAAGAAATCGAAGCTGAAGCAAAGATTCTACAACAGGCAATTTTGAACACAAGTGGTGATCTCCAAGAGCAAGCACGATTGATTCAGGATTTTGCCAATAAGCTATCACCTGAGCAACAAGTCGCATTTTTTGCAGGTGCCGGTGAAGCGGTGAATGGTCTTAATGATGATCTGGAAGGTCTCGATCAGACAGCGCAAAAGCCAAAGAGAAGACTTCGAGAATTGAAAGAGCAATTGTCTCAGATGGATGAGACTGATCCTGGCTTTTTGAGACTTGCAACTGAGGCAGCAGAATTGGAGGACAAGATCGGAGATGTTCGAGCAAGAGTATCAAACCTTGCTGCTGATGGTAAAAACTTGAATGGTATTATCAGTGCTGTCGAAGGAATAACTGGTGCGTTCGCTGTTGGTCAAGGTGCAATTGCTTTGTTTGGCGATGAAAGTGAAGAGCTGCAGAAGTCACTTCTGAAAGTACAAGCGGTGATGGCCATTCTTGGAGGATTGCAAGCTATTCAGAATACACTTCTCGAAGAGTCCGCTGCAAAGTCTCTTCTATATGCTAATGCTCAAAAGTTGGTGGCATTTACCACTGGTAGCGCAAGTGCGGCAACAAATGTTCTCAGAACTGCATTAGTGGCCACTGGAATAGGGGCCTTGGTAGTTGCTGTTGGTTTACTCGCTGCGAATTGGGAAGAGGTCACAGATGCCATTAGAGGCACAACCGCTCAACAGAGATTGTATAGCGACATTCAAAAAGAAGCAATCAAGAGTTATGCTTCAGAGAAAGTTGAGTTGGATCAGTTGGTGAGAAGGTATAAGGAAAATGCTGAAAATCTTGAGGGCCGAAAGTCGGTAATTGAGGAATTGCAAAAATTGAATCCAAAATATTTCGGAGCACTAACAGCAGAAAAAACCACATACGATCAGTTAAAGACATCAGTTGATGGCTATGTTTCGTCATTAAGAAATAAGGCAGTTCAAGAAGCTGGCTTGACGAAATTGACAGAAATAGAGGTGCAAAAGCTTGAAAAAGAACAAAAGAAACTTGATTTCATTCAGAGAATGTCCACAAAAGACGCGGATGGTTTTGGTGGACCAGAAAGAATGAAGATATTTATTGATTCCCAAATAAAAAAGTATGACGAAGAATTGAAACAGTTTGATATTGAAGCTGAAAAAATTCAAAGTCTCATCAATAAAAACCAAGTTCCTCTTGACATTTTTACCGATACCAACAAGGAAGGTTCAGCGGCTGAAGATGCTGCAAAAAAAGCTCAGGATTTAGCAAAACAGGCGATTGAAGATAGAAAACGTGAAGCTGAAGAATCAAGAAAGTTAGCAGAGGAGCAATTAGCAGGACTTGATAATTTTTATTCAGAATTACTCGATCTTCAGAACTCATACGATGAGAAGAGACGGACTAGTTTAGTGGGAGAGGACCTAATTCTCGAACAGTCTGCACTCAACGATGAATTGATTTCACTTCAAGAGCAGCAGCTAAAGGCTGAGTTGGATGGATTGAATATCTCAGAAGAGCAGAAGAAAGCTGCGATTGAAAATATAGATAATGCCATCGCTGGTCTTCGTGCTGAAAATATCAGAGAAACCAACGCGCAATTAGCTGAGCTTCGAAAGGAGGAAACAGCAAAGCAGAGAGAAGAGCTTCAGAAGAGCTATGATGATAGAGAAACTCTTGAAAGAGCGAATACCGAGAAATTATTAAACTCCAGGAGAAATAATTTTGCAACCGAAGAGGAATTTGAAAATTACAAAGCGGAGCAATTACTTCTATTCGATATTCAGGCCGCTAAGGAAAGAGTTGATTTTCTCAAGAGAAACGGAGAGGAAGAGAATAAGATTCTGATTGCTCAACTTGAGGCTACCATTGGCAACATGGAGCAGCAGTTGGCAACAACCGAACCTGCTGATCAGAATTTTCTTCAAAAGCTTTTCGGTCTAGATAATGAAAGTTTTGCTGATTCAAGACAAATCCTATCAGGTGTAGTTTCCGATACTATTGCGCTAATCAATCAGGTTACTCAAGCACGGATTGAAGCGAGTCAGAGGGTAATCGATCAATTAGATCGACAAATTTCTGCTCAAGAATCTGCTGTCAATGAGGAAAAGGAACTGCAAGAAAAAGGCTTGGCAAATTCTGTCCAAAGCTCTCAAGCTGCACTTGAAGAATTGAAAAAGCAACGTGAGAGTGCAATCGCTGAACAAGAGAAGCTCAGAAAGAGACAAGCAACTATTGAAGCATTGCAACAAGCTGGTGCACTCGTGACCAGTGCCACTCAAATGTTCGCTTCTCAGGCTCCAAAAGGATTGGTGGGTGTTGCGTTGGCCATTGGTGCTATTTCTACAATTTTTGCCTACATCCAAAAAGTAAAAGCGGATGCGGCAAAGACAACGATCAAAGCCCGTCGAGGTCTTGTTGGTGACAATTTGAAATTGATTACTGGAAGATCGCACGAAAGAGGAGGAGAGCGATTGTTAGATCACGTTGAGGTGGAGGATAAAGAGTTGGTTGGAGTGCTTTCCAGAGAGGCCACGGCCAAGTATGGTGACGATTTCAAGAAGATGGTACTCGACATGAATAAGGGAAGATTTTCACCAAACTCAGGAGCTCTGATGCTTGCTCGAGATCCTGAAATGAAAGAAGCTATTCAGAGAGAAAGACAAATATCCGCTGCACGCAATTCAGCATTCATTGAGATGGTGGGATTAAAGTCTGAAATCAAATCCTTGAAAAGTGAATTATCATCTATCAAAGGAGAGATACAGAATTGGCCAAAGACCTACACCGATGAGACTGGTGCCACAGTGACCAAGATGGGATCGAAAACGATTCGAAGAAAGAAGACATCATAAATTGAAAGAGCCCTCCACGCTGAGGGCTCTTTCGGTTAGACAAATAGCTATGGCCTTACCATTTCTATTCTATTTCAAAAATACTCATTATCGAGTTGTTATCATCTAATTTCGAAATCTTCGAAATCAATGAATTGAGCTTAGACGATTATTGGTAAAGTAGTAGGCTCTTTTTCCAATGTTCCATACTTCTGCACTTTGTGATCCGGCACGTGCATTAATATTTTCATCAGGCTTTCCCAGAATGATGGCACACAATGCTTTTTTCATTCCAATTTCTACCTTTGAGTTAAGTAGGTTATCCGCAAACTTGGCACCATGCTTTTTGATGAGATCATTATATTCTTCACAATAGTAATAGCCCTTGCTGTAAGTGAATAGGGCGTCATAGGGCACGGTTATTCTGTTTTTGGTAGCATCCTCTAGTCTCAATACAATTCCTCCTTCCAGATCGCTTATTTCAATTGATTTGCAATACCAATATGGATTTTGAGTGTTGATCACCGTCGAATCTTTGATCAGATGAGATTTTACTACTATGCATTGGTTTTCTAGTTCCTTAGCTTTCTTTTTGAGAAATCCTTCGGTAAAAAAAGGGAACTGTTCTTCGCTTGCAGATGTGGAGTAGGCGTAGGTTAATATCTCCTTTTCATCTGAAAGTACTAATCCAATTGTGAAATATCCTTCTTGCTTAATAACATCAACCACTTTGAATTTCCTGAGTTTTAATTTTTCCTCTTTAGTGAATCCAAGCTTGTCACCATAGTAGGAATTATTTGGACTGAAGTCGGTAGTTCTTCCTGAGTAGAATCCTGAATATCCAGAATTATTGAATGCAGAGTCTAAGGGACGAACGATCAATGATAGATTGATATACAACTCATACTGTTCTTTCAAGTAATTAGAGGTGCTGTCGTAGGTGGTTGGATCCTGAGATGAGCACAGAATTGAAATCAGCAGTACTGTCGATGTTAAAATAGCTTTCATATATCAAAAGTATTGATTTTTAATTTATGTGATGATAACTAATGAGTTGCCGCTGTAAGACACAAAAAAACCCTCATGAGAGGGTTTTAAAATTCACTAATCAAGTTTTGATTTTAGTATTCTATCCAGCAGATGATCACTGACTAGACTTAAAATACTTACTATTTTTTCATGGTTATCCACATCATATAAAACGCAATACCTTCCACAGTTTTTATAATACTGTCCAAGTTGCAGATATTTCAATGGTTTTCCCACACTTAACGGATCCTGAGATATTTGTACAATATCACCGTCAATTCTATCTTTATGCTTTGCTAGACTATTAACCTTATACCTCTCATCTAAAAAGTTCTTCGATATTTTCAGTTTGTACATAAATCATTTCTTTAAGAGTGAGATTGCTTTATCAGCGGTAAGTGCTTTTACATTTTTCATTTCTTCACGAGCCTGATTAATCTCAAATGAAAGAACGATGAAATCAATCAATGCTTGACACTTATCACTTGCTTCTTTGATATTCTTGTCTAAAACTGATGAGGTAGAACCTAGGTTAGTCGCTTCTTTTTTGGTTTTATGCAATGAAGTAACAGCCGCAAGGGAAAAAATCAAAGTTTCCGCTGCTTTTTTATCGTTGTACTTATTGCTTTTAGTAATAGTATCAAACAGTTCGTTGACAGTACTGAGAATTCCGTTAACTGTGTCGTTTAATTTCTTTTCGTAATCTGGAGTTTTAACTTCTTTTTTTGTAGGTACTGTTTTAAAAAATGGTAGTAGGATGCTCTCTTGCTTTGACAATGTTAGAGTCATGTTTTTAATGTGTGTGTAGGGGTAAATATTTATAGTTTAGGGAGTAGCGAATTCCAAATTATCACTTACCTACTTCGTCGGTATTTAAGTAAGTAAACGACGTTTGTTTTGATCAGAAGAGAAGCATTAAATATGCCGACAAATTGATCTAACTCATGGGCATGACAAATCGCAGCCGTGGCTTTGATATCGCTTGATTTCATTTTAGTAGACATTTGTTTTGTTGATCCGAAGCACAAATACACTCTCACTTTGGTTATTTGTTGCAATCGGTAACAAAAAAACTCAAATGGCAAAGGACAGTTGATAAATATATTTAACACACAATACGCTTACTAACAATCTGATAATTAAATAATTAAATAAATTGTATAGGTTGAAAACATGCTTGTTCGGCTATTGACTTTGTGAATTATTTTGTTTTGCGCGTTGATTTTTAACGAATTAACTCAGAGGACATTTTGAACCGAAATTTATTTAAAAAGAAAAAGCCCCATCGATTGGGGCTTTTCCTTGAACAACTATCAAGACTGGCAATCTCAAATAGTAAGACTTCAAATTTAGATTCTCAAGTGAACATTTTTATGTAATATGTAACAATTTTATTCACAATCGTGTGTAAGTTTGTTACATGTATCGCTTCAGAATAAATCCTGCTACCGACAACGTCGAATTCAGTCCATCTAACAAAGTTGATCTCACAAAGACCAACAAGAAAGAGCCTAACGGTAATGGTGCTTGGTATTACGAGTATTCACTGAGTGATATCATTGTCAATGCTAAAACTTCAAAGGCGGCCTATGATTATTTGATTGGCTTGGTTCAGGATGAACTTGTTTCAGAGGAAGGGAATTGCGCTGAACATTATTTAGTGGTTGAGAAGCTGAAGAATAGTTCATGGTTTGTGGCGTATCAAGGAGCTTTCAGCATCCGTGATTGTGAGGTCGATTACAACAAGTGCTATGTGAAATTCAAGACAGAGGTAGTAGATGACTATCGCTGCTTCCTTGGCAATACCGATACTGATTTCAACATTCTTACGATTCCTGAAACTGTCACTTTATCGAGCAGCCTTGCTCTGTCATACAACATCGGTTTCGTTTTCACTTTTCAGAAAGATGGTTTTCCTAGAATACCTCCAACAACACCAGCACCATACACTGGTGTCTATTGGTTTGTAGACGATCAGGAGTTTCCTAATTATGTTGGAACAGATAATTACTATTTGAATTTATGGGGATATTACTGGCAGCTGACCGACTGTATCAATGGAGTGCCTCAGCCTCCAACGGGTGGTGGTGAAGGAACTAGTTGGATAAACTGGACTGAGCTTACAACTGGAAATGAGTGTAACCCAAACGGAACAACTGAGTGGAGGTTATCAATTTTTGTAAACCCAGGTTTCAATAACTATGCTCAGATAGGTGGTTTTTCTCTTGCTGCTCCGGCTACCGCAGGAGTGAATTCCTTGCAGTCTGTGAATACAGTTGGAGTGTATGGCCCACCCACAGCATACGGGGTTCAATACCTTGCAAATCCATCGGTGAGTTTGTCATTTGATAATGGTGTTAAACTGTTGGATGTTATTCAGCGATTGGTGCAGAATGCTTGCCCATCCATTGAGTTTGTTCAATCTACTTTTTTCACTGCACTGGTTAATCCAGTTACGAATGGACCAAACTACTGGAGGAATCCAGTGCTTTACCAAATTACCGATATCAAGACTCCAGATTCAGATGAGAACGCGAGCAGATGCTTTGTCACCTTCGATAAACTCATGGGAGACTTGAATAAGATGTTTGATCTATGGTGGAGAATTGAAGATGGATTATTCATCTTGGAACATGAATCATATTTCAGTGGTGTAGCTCCAACTGATTTATCAAGTATTAAAGGATTTGAGAGGTTCACATTTATCAAGGATACGATGGAGGGATCTCGAGAGTTTGTATCACGAGCTCAGAACAATATTGATTTCGTAGGTATGGATATTGTGTATCAACGTCCATGCGTTAATACTGAGCGGAAAACGATCAATCTTGAATTATTGTGTGCTGATATCGACTTCATCAGATCGCACCCAGATGATACACCGAATGATGCAGTGGTGATTGTAGCGCGTGATGGAGGAGTAATGATTGAGCAAATAGGTTTGATTGGTGGTGTTCTTGCCGCCAATGCACCAATGAGCTGGGCGAACATTCATCCAAACTTTCACAGACACAATGCAAATACCTTGAATGGTACCATCAATGGAAGCGAAGGTGATGTGGATGAAACAACATTTATTCAGACCGTTCCAACGAGGGAATCAAATATTACGGTCACTGATTGTGACATAACTATTGATGAGAAGAAGCCCATTAAAACACGATTAGGTGTAGGGCAAATTGACCAATTAAAAATTAATCTTCAGACGGGAGTTTCTGAAATAAAGTATTCGCTATGATCAATGACTTCATGACTAAACTGCCTTTTTTCGTTTTAAAAGGCAATATTCAAGTAAAGGATATGGTGTTCTGGCAGCGCAATAGAACAGTGTGCGCTGATTCTATCAAGCCCGTTCTTACGCCCAATGACTTTTGGCCAGAGTTTGTTTTCAAAAGACCAATCAGCCTTGACGGGCCAACTGGATTTACAGTTTACAGAATGCAAGGTGGTGAACTAGTTTATCTTACTTTCTTGGTTACATCTAGCTTAATCTCATGTGATGTGAGTGACGGCTTAGAGACTTTTAATACCATTACTTTCAATGGTGCTATAGGCGCTGATCTGCAATGTGGTACTCAGTATTGCTATGTTGTGGAATTTTCGGATGGTTCAAAGTATTACAGTGAACTTTTCGAAGCTACTGGATTTCCATTTAGTAAGCTACCTTCAAAGTATAGTTTGATCACCTACACTTCGAGCTGTGCAAATCAAGGTATTCCATATTCGATCAATGGATTATTGCATCGTCTCTGGATTCCTGCGGAGCCATTACATACAGAGATTGAAACGAATATTGAGACAACTGAAGACAACAATGGAGTAGTGCTTTCTTCATCAGAAACGATTGAGAAGAAGCACAAACTTGTAATAGGCCAAGCAACATCGAACTTATACGATGCATTGAGTAGCATTCTTCATTACGTGAAGGATTCAAAGTGTACTGTTGAATTTGCGTTCGGTAATAATCAGGAAAGTGCGTACATGAGAAATGTGACTTCATTCGATCTTGATAAACCTGATTATGGCACGGATGAGTGTATGCCGGTAGTGAAGTTCAATGTGTCAATTCAAGAACAAAATAGAGAGGTTGGGTGCTGCGATGATACTCCAGTTTGTTTTGCGGATAAAAATTTTGGACTTCCAGAAGTTATTATATTCAGCGGTAACAGAATCAAATTCAAATATCCAGTTGATACTGAGCCAGTGCAGGAATGTTTTGCAGTTTGCGAATGGAGGATTGGTACTTCAGGTCCTTTTCAGTCACAAACAGTGCTAAGATCGGGATTGACAGTCGAGGGATTCAATACTCCAGTATTGACCTCAGGCTCTTACCAATGTCGAATTTCCTTCCGTCCAAGTCAACCGAATTGCCAATCAAATCCCAGCCTAACTCAGACGATAGTTGTTCCGTAAAAAATAATTGTGTAATTATTATGTATTAAATGTGTAATATGTAATAAAATAACTATATTTGTGTCATCAATAAACAACACAATGACACAAGAATTATCTAAAACAGAACAAATCGTCGAGAAGATTCGCGAGTTTGTTTTTTGCGAAAGCGATGGAAGATTTTGGAAAGAATTTCTTCACTTAAATGGAATTATTCAAGTAGAAGGATCCGTTCAATTTTATACCGATGGAGATTTTAAAAATTTACACATCGAAGTTCTTTGGTCCGACAATGACGATGATTCCAAAGTTGTAAGATGTCACTGGATCGAAAGATTATTGGAGGGAAGACTATGAGTCTTCCTCTTACCATTTGTGAAGAGATGGAGGTGTTCTCCATCTCTCTTCTCGAACCACTGATCATTCCCAGTGGCAAGGTGTATCACCTGGAATATGGAATGGAAATAGTTGTTCATAATGATGTCATAGTTGACGCTTATCGAAACGAAAGATCCACTCACAGAATAATCGCATGTTTCGCCACAATTGATCTAAAAGTGCTGAAAGTAATGGCATTAAATAAAAACATCAGAGGTCAAATAGACATTATCACAGTGACGCGCAATGCTGTGAATAACCAGAATTAGACAGGTCTCAAAAAGCCTATTATCTTTGTCTTAGATAACTACACACATTGTAGTTGTTTATTGACCATCAGGGGCTTGCTTATGCAGGCCCCTTTTGGTTTTATGAATTGGGCAGTTATCCCCTTTTTATTGAAGAGGTTGTGTAATTCTTTTGTGTACGTAAATAAGTTTCACGAATAATTACACAAACATGTGTCCACTACCAGATTGCGATAATGAAGGTTGCTTCTCCATTCCACCAGCAATGGATAATTTCAACTGTGCTCCGACTACAACTGACGGAGAAGTCACTGAAATCCTTATGACTGCAACTCCATTCACAACTGCTGAAATGGGTTCCGCTGTTGATTTTGCAGCACGGATCGACAATACTATGGCTGTTGATACTTCTGTTGTTCGTTTGAAGGTTACCGGTAATTTGGTAGAGCCAGAAGTGACAGAAACAGAAGTTGAGGGAGGTGTGACGGTGGTTTCCGCACGTAAAAAGTTTGCAGTGAATTTCGAGTTTATGAATGACTCAGCAAACAACTACGAAGCTGCACGATACCTAATGCATTGTTCTAAGCCAATGATTGTTTACTTCGTGATGGGAGGAAGAATCTATGGCGGTACAGTGAATGTTGAAGATGGTATCCCTACGGTGGTATCAATCAAGCCATCCTCTGAGGGCCGTGATTCATTCTTGAAGTACGTAGGTGCGTTTTCATGGAGAGCAACAACTCTACCAATGAGATCAAATTATCTACTTGCAAGCTAATGACTCAGCATCATTACAGTAGAGAAAAATCAAAAGCCGACCAAGTTGTCGGCTTTTCTTATATCGATGTAAATGATTCAATTGTAAAAGGTCTTGGTGATGGTGTGGCAGATGATAATGTGACCAAGGTTGATATTCCTGCAAATGCTACTGGTGCGATTCTATACGTTGAGATTTCTTCTGGGGAATTAAGAGTGAGCGATAACGGTGGTGTTCCCAGTTCTACTTCCAAAAGAGGTAGACCAGTCACGAAAACGGGTACTATGATTTACCTAGGAATTTCATCGACTTATAAGGGTTCAATTGCAGGATTAGATAATTGCAAGATGATTTGTTCAGCCGGTACGACTGCACGAGTTCAAGTAACATACGTTAGAAATGTGGATCGTTGAGCCAGAAGAAGAAAATACAGGAATCGTTTTATCTGGCATTCAATACCAGAGAATTCATCCTGCTCAGTACACGAGCTACACTAGTGGTGATATAGGTTGGTGCGTTCAGAATGGTAGGTATGATTGGGCAAATGTGCCTTATCCAGAATATACCCAAAGATTGGATTATTCGGTAGCTGCAGATTGGTTTTATAGGCTTCAATTCAATAATGCATTTGGCAATAAGTACAGATTCACTAATTCAGCAGGAGTTCAGGCGGGGGATGGAAGACTAGGATTTGCATCGGGAACATATATCATTGATCACTTGACTGGATTTGCCTATTGGAGTGATTCAATTGGCGCACAAGCAAGTCATACGGCTGCGATGATCGCTGCACGGGATAGCACACAATCTGGATTTACTGATTGGATGCCATTGACCAGAGAGGTGTTCTTCAGTACTGTGATTTCAAATTCAACATTCATCAATGCTCAGTCACCATTTAAGTTGGCAGCTGCTCAGAATACTTGGTTTGGGGAAACACTTGAGAATTCAACGGGAAATGCTTGGCGATTAGCTACGGGTGGTCAGACTACTGCTGCAAACGCTAAGACAACAACTGGAATACACTTATTTATTTGGAGAGTTCATTACAAGTAATCATGGGAGTAAAGTTTCAGAAAATAGGAATTGTGACAGTTGGGATGGGAAATCCTGATGATCCATCACAGCATATCAATTTGAAGAATCCAATCGGTACTCCTATTGATATAACCGTGAACATGCAGACTTACGAATGTAGAATGTCTGTTCATGCGGAGGATGAGGATGGAAGGAATTCGGTGGTTCGCGAATATCCAATTCCATTGGACCAACAAGCAATCATGGCTTTTATGATGAGCTTCTTTAGCGAGCACGTTCGAAGAATTGCACGTGACAATTATGATGAATTCAAGGATTTAATTGAAGTTACAGATCAACCGGCAAACAATGGATAATCACGAAAATATCAATGTTATTTTCAAAATGATAGTTGGTACCATCACCAGCTTTTCACTTTACATATACTCAGTAATCGGGGCTGTGAATGTTCCTTCAGCGCTGCACGACACAAGCACAATAGCTCAAGAAATAGCTCCAATACTTTCATGTATTGCTGCTGTTGTCACAATAATTCTAGGAATTCGATCACATAGAAAAAAACACAAGTCATGAAAAAAATTAAAAAGGTTTTAACCACAGTTTGGAACACTACCAAGTCAATCATCAAGAGATTCCCAGAGACTCTTGCAATTCCGTTCGTATTGCTTCTAGTGCTGAATGCAGGATGGTTCATTAGAGAAAATATCGACGAGACTGCGGGTGTCTTGGATCCTGCCTATCTGCAATCAATCGTTTATGCATCACTAGCATTGTTGGTTGGTTCATTTATGGCCTTCATCGGAATCAAATTAAACTTCAAAAACTCATGGAAAGCTTACATCAAATCTCAGGATACCTCAGAGGCACTTTCATCAAACGAGCGATTCTCGTTGCAGTGGTTCTTTGTAATCTTCATTTCAATAATGCTGGTCTTTGCTGTCCTAGTCAGCGCGTTTGCATAATTCAAACGGCTGTTGCTGATCTTGGAATTCGTGAAGTAGGGGGTAACAATAAAGGACCAGAGGTTGAGGCAATTCTAAGACATGCGGGAATGCCCGCAGGATCAAATTGGTGCAGCGCTTGGGTGATGCGTGTACTCGATCGCTGCAATATCAAGCATACTGTTAATGCTTGGTCTCCAACATCAACACCATTATCAAAGTGCATTTATCAGAGAGGAAAGAATCAAAAATTTAAGGCCGAACCTGCGGATGTATTTTCTCTCTACTATTCCAATCTTGGAAGAATAGGGCACACTGGATTTATTGCGGAATACAAGGGTGGTGATTCAGTTTATACCTATGAAGCGAATACCAATGCGGGCGGTACCAGAGATTCTAATTCAGGCGATTTAATCATGAAAAAGAGAAGACCAATCAAATCCATTTATCGAGTCGCGAAGTGGGTTGATTAGGCCGTTAATGCTCGCTCAAGGTCTTCGGTGTAGGTTTCAAGGTATCTGCTTAGAGTCTTGAAGTTGGATATACCGGTAAGTTTCATCACCACAGCAGGAGCGATGCCCTTGTTCAATAAAATAGATATGAAGGTTCGTCTTCCACAGTGAAAGGTCAGGTACTTGTGTACAGGGCCTTTTTTTATTCTCTCAGTTGATCCACTGAATCGAGTGAGGGATATGTTGCGATCAAGTCCTGCGATTCGTGCAATCTCCTTCAATTCACGATCAATGTACTGTGATGTGATTGGAGTGATTTTGTAGTTGAGCTTTTCCAGACAAGTCTTGGCGTATTCTGGATATCCAACAAATGGAATGGTCACATAAAGATTCTGCTTTCTCATCTTCTTTACTTCAAAACGCCACTGATTATTGATGATGTCAGTTTTCTTGAATGAAATGACATCCGAGTATCTCGCTCCAGTGTGGCACGAGAAGAGGAATAGCCATCTGATTCGGTCATGGAATTCGGATAACTCTACATCTTTCAATTTCTCAATTTCATCTGGTAAAAGTGCAATTACATCTTGTTTCTCTGGCTTTGATGGACCGATCTTGTCTTGTTCCCAAATCATATTGGTATGGTAGCCTCTCAAGCGGGCCCACTTCATGAAGGTCTTAATGAACGTGATTCTTTTGGCGATGGTGCTATTCAGCATTTCGGAATCAATAAGAGACTGCACGTAGCGATCACCCCACGAGTGATCCATCGACTCAAATGTTGGAACAGGGTTCATCTCCTCAAAGGTCTTTCGGATGAGCTTGTATCTTGTCAATTGAGCGCGGCCACACGTTTGACTTTTGGCCATGATGAATTGATCCATGATTTCCAGAATGCCATTTCCCTTCTTGCCTTTGATGATTTCCTCAATTTCGGATACAATCTCTGGCCACTGAGCTGCAGATCGAGAAATGAATACCTTGTTGACTTCGGTTTCAATTCTGATCAATTCTTGGTTAATCTCCAGGTGATTTGTTTCCGCAAGTTTCACCCGTTGCTTTTCATTCATCCAATTTTTCGCCATCAGAGAAATGCCAAGTGAGAATTTCTTTTTTTCAGTCTGTGATCGACTGGCA
>OFDN01000753.1_pt1 | contig 24447 bp, 25 predicted proteins | sample 1520971 | NCBI WGS metagenome assembly OFDN01 (sample SAMEA94257418, study PRJEB24077) | hot springs metagenome | biome: Aquatic biome; feature: Geographical feature; material: Water | place: India | collected 2012-06-12 | depth 5 m
AGGCCGCCCTTACGGGCAAGCCAGATCAGATGTCACCTATCCGTGCATCAGTCCCAAGGCTGCCGCTGAGCTCGCGAAGGATATCGGGGCCACGGCCATCCGTCTCGACTCGTGGAGCTTCAATGTGGATGCGCATAACTTCTTCGTGTCACAGGGATTCGCCCCCATCAACGTGGTCTTCGAGCGCCCGCTAGAGGAAGGCTTGCGGGACTCGAACTGAACCATGCAGGAGTGATCGCCACGTCATGTTCATCCCCCGTAGAACGGCCGCAGCTCAACCACGCGGTTGCAGGCGCGCGACCCCTCGGCCGCGAGCGCGAGCGCCGCATCCCGGTCAGGCGCCTCGATGATCCAGAATCCCGAGACGTACCGCTCGGTGTCGTGAAGCGGGCCCGGCGTGATGAGCCCCGCTCCCCCGCGGTTGTCGACAACAGTGGATGCTCGGGGCGACGACAAGCCTTCCGCCATGATCAGCTGGCCGGCGCTCTGGAGGCGCGCGTTGAAGGCGTCGATCGCCGCCATCTCGTCGCCCGCACCCGAGCCCGATTCACTGTCGATGACGTTCAGCACGTACTTCATCGTCTGTCCGTCTCTCCTCACCTATCCAGCACGGGGCTACCATGCCACCATGGCCACCCCGCCCGCCACCCTCGAGCGCGTCGCCCGCATGTCGTTCGCCTCGGTGTACCCGCTTTACGTCGCGAAGGTCGAGAAGAAGGGCCGCACCAGCGCGGAGCTCGACGAGGTCATCCGGTGGCTCACCGGCCTCGATGACGCGGCGATCGCTCGCCACCTCGCCGCGCAGTCGACGTTCGCAGAGTTCTTCGACGACGCCGACCTCCACCCGAATGCGAGCCTCATCACCGGCGTCATCTGCGGCGTGCGCGTCGAGGAGATCGAGGAGCCACTGATGCAGAAGGTGCGCTACCTCGACAAGCTCGTCGACGAGCTCGCCAAGGGCCGTCCGATGCAGAAGGTTCTGCGCGCTCCCGTGGCGTGACCGTCACTATGCGATGCCCCTGCCTGAGCGGCCTGCCGTACGCCGAGTGCTGCGAGCCGCTGCACCGCGGTGACGCTGCCGCGCCCACGGCCGAGCAGCTGATGCGCTCGCGCTTCAGTGCCTTCGCCGTGGGCGACGCCGCCTACCTGCTCGCGACGTGGCATCCGCGAACGCGGCCGACGAGCCTCGCGCTCGACCCTGACCTGCGGTGGTACCGGCTCGACATCCTCGACCGAACGGCGGGCGGCCCCCTCGACGCTGAGGGCGAAGTCGAGTTCGAGGCCTACTGGCGCTCCCCCGACGACCGCGGCTCGCAGCGCGAGCGCAGTCGATTCGTGCGCGAGAGCGGACGGTGGTACTACCTCGACGCGCTCGCGTGACCCGCGGCGGTGAGCGTCGCGGCGTCGAGGCCCCCCGCGAGGTCGCGCCAGAGGTCGCTCGCCGACTCGAGACCGATCGAGAGGCGCACGATGCCGGCCCCCGGGCGGGCATCCGGCGCCACCGGGCGGTGCGTGAGCGATGCGGGATGCTGAACCAGCGAGTCCACGCCCCCCAGGGACACGGCGTGGGTGAACAGGTGCAGCCCGCCGATGAACCGCTCGGCCGCGGCGTACCCGCCCTCGAGCTCGACCGTCACCATGGCGCCCGGGCCGCGCAGCTGGGTGCCGAGCAGCCCGCGCGGATCAGCGCCCGGCAGCCCCGGGTAGTGCACGCGCGCGACCGCAGGGTGCTCGGTCAGCAGCAGAGCCAGCTCCCCCGCCGTCGCCTGCTGGGCGCGCACCCGCAGAGCGAGGGTCGGCAGGCCGCGATGCAGCAGGTACGCCCCGAGCGGGTGCAGCAGCCCACCCGTGATCGCCCGCACCGGGCGGATCGCCGTCGCCCACTCGGCACTGCCGGCCACCACTCCCCCCATCGCATCGCCGTGGCCACCGAGGTACTTCGTGGCGCTGTGCAGCACGAGCGCCGCACCGTGCGCGAGCGGGTTCTGCAGCACTGGGGTTGCGAAGGTGCTGTCGACCATCACCGGAACGTCGCCCGCGGCCGCGACCACCGGGGCGATGTCGATGAGCTCGAGCGTGGGGTTGCACGGCGTCTCCATCACGACGAGGCAGGTGTCGGCGCGCACCGCGTCACCCACCTCATCGGGCGCGCAGTAGGTGGTCTCGGTGCCGAGCAGGCCCGACGCCAGCAGATGGTCGGTGCCGCCGTATAGCGGGCGCACGGCGACGACATGGCGCCCCCGACCGCGGTTCATCGCCGCGAGCAGCACCGCGCTCACGGCCGCCATGCCCGTGCCGAAGGCCACGGCCTCCTGCGCGCCCTCCAGCGCGGCGAGAGCGGTCTCGAACCGGGCGACGGTCGGGTTCCAGAGGCGGGCGTAGACGCTGCCGCCCTCGGTCGGATGCCCTCCGGTCGCGATCGCCTCGTACGACCCTCCCCCGACCTCGATGTCGGGCAGCGGATTCGTGGTCGACAGATCGATCGGCAGGGCGTGCACACCGAGCGCCGCGAGGTCGTCGCGCCCCGCGTGCACGGCGCGCGTCTCGAAATCCTCGGCGCTGAGCATGGGCCCATGGTGGCGTGCCCTGCGGCAAAAGACTACACAAACCGAAGAACCCGCGGGTATTGACTGCTCTGGCGCGCATGCTTCATGCTGACGGGATGCCCGCCCCGAGCTCGGCGCAGAACGCGCGCCCCGCATCCCTCGACGCCGTCGACCTCACGCTGCTCGCCGAGCTGGAGCGCAACGGGCGCCTCACCAACGCTGCGCTCGCCGAGCGCGCCGGCATCGCCGAGTCGACCTGCACGCAGCGGCTGCGCACGCTGCGCGACCGCGGCGTGATCCGTGCCTTCCGGGCCGACATCGACCCCGCCGCGCTCGGCCTCGGCCTGCAGGCCCTCATCACGGTGCGTCTCGGAACCCACGGGCGCGAGCAGGTGCGCAGCTTCGAGCAGCGGGTGCGGTCACTGCCCCCAGTGCTCACCGCGTTCCACGTCGCGGGCGCCGACGACTACCTGCTGCACGTCGCGGTGCCTGACGCCGCCGCGCTGCGCGAGCTCGTGCTCGAGCACCTCACGACCCAGCCGCACGTGCGGCACGTCGAGACGCAGCTCGTGTTCGAGGTGATCGACGGGCCGGGGCTCGTCGCCGCCGGTCAGTCGGTGTAGCGGCCCGTCGCCGCCGACCACTGCTCGAGCTTCGCCGCGGCGGCGCCCGAGTCGATCGCGGCCTCCGCGACGGTGAGCTGCTCGGCCAGACGCTCGAGCAGCGGGCGGCGCAACTGGTCGGGATCCTCGGCCAAGCGGAACGACACCAGTCCAGCGGCGGCGTTGAGCAGCACGATGTCGCGCACGGGCCCCTTCTCGCCGGCGAGCACCGCGCGGGCCAGGCCGGCATTGTGGTCGGGCGTCGAGCCGAGGATGTCGTCGATCTGCGCCGTCGGGATGCCCAGTTCGCGCGGGTCGAGATCGTGCTCGGTGACGAATCCGCGCGAGATCTCCCAGATGTGGCTGTGACCGGTGGTCGTGATCTTGTCGATGCCGTCGTCGCCGCGGTAGACGAGCGCCGTCGCGCCCCGCGTGCGGAAGACACCCACGACGAGCGGCACCCGGTCAAGGCTCGCGACCCCGACGGCCGAGGCCTCGGGACGGGCGGGATTGCAGAGCGGGCCGAGGATGTTGAACACGGTCGAGATGCCCAGCTGGCGGCGCGGAGGGCCGGCGTGGCGGAAGCCCGGGTGGAAGACCGCGGCATTCAGGTAGGTGAGACCGACCTCGTCGAACACGGCCGCGACCTGCTCGGGCTCGAGATCGATGTCGACGCCCAGGTGCTGCAGCACATCCGAGGCGCCGGACGACGAGCTCGCCGCGCGATTGCCGTGCTTGGCGACCGGCACGCCCGTGGCCGCCACGACGATCGACGCGATCGAGGAGACGTTGACGACGGCGCCGTACGGGTCTCCCCCGGTGCCGACGATGTCGAGCACCATGGCCGGGATCTCGAGGGAGCGGGCGTGCCGCAGCGCAGCATCCCGGAAGCCCACGATCTCATCGACCGTCTCGCCCTTCGCCCGCAGCGCGACCAGGAATGCCCCCAGCTGGGCCTCGGTCGCCTCGCCCGACACCACCTGCTCCATCGCCCAGGTGGCCTCCGCGATCGAGAGATCGTCGCCATCAAGCATGCGGGTGAGGAGGCGGGGCCACGAGGGAGCGGTCGACATGCTCCGATGCTACTTTCTCGCCCGAATCGGGGGTGTCGGCGGGCCGGACCATCAGTTTCATCGGTCATAATGAACGGGTGACCAGTACCTCGCTTTCGAGCTCGCTCAGCGCGCCCACGATCAACAGACCCAACGTCGTCGCCGTCGGCACGATCGTCTGGCTGGGAAGCGAGGTGATGTTCTTCGCCGGCCTGTTCGCCATCTACTTCACCCTGCGGTCGACCTCGCCGCAGCTGTGGGAGCAGGGCACCGAGCTCTTCAACATCCCCTTCGCGACGGTCAACACGATCATCCTCGTGCTGTCGAGCGTGACCTGCCAGTTCGGCGTCTTCGCGGCCGAGCGCCTGCAGGCCCGACGCACCGGCTGGAGCCCGCTCAAGTGGGGCATGGTCGAGTGGTTCTTCGTGACCTACGCGATGGGCGCGGTCTTCGTCGTCGGTCAGATCTACGAGTACTCGATCCTGGTCAGCGAGTACGTCACGCTCAACTCCGACGCCTTCGGCTCGGCCTTCTACCTCACCACGGGTTTCCACGGCCTCCACGTCACGGGCGGTCTGATCGCGTTCCTCCTGGTGATCGGCCGCGCATACGCCGTGAAGACCTTCACTCACCGCGATGCGACCAGCGCAATCGTGGTCTCCTATTACTGGCACTTCGTTGACGTGGTCTGGATCGGCCTGTTCCTCGTCATCTACGTCCTCCAATGATCCGCAGAATCGAGACGAACCGAACCATGGCTTCCTCCTCCCCCGCCTCTGCCCGCCGCGTCGGCCGCCGATCCCCCCTGGCCACGACCGCCCTGCTGGTCGTCGGACTGCTCGCCACGGGCGGTGCGTACGCGCTCGCGACCACGACCGCCACGGCCGAGACGACCGCTGCCAGCGCCCAGCTGATCGACGAGGGCGGCAAGCTGTTCGCCGCGAACTGCGCGAGCTGCCACGGTCTGGACGCCCAAGGCACCGCGGCCGGCCCCACGCTGATTGGTGCGGGTGCGCTCGCCGTCGACTTCCAGGTCGGCACCGGCCGCATGCCGATGGCGGCGTCGGGACCCCAGGCGGAGAAGAAGCCCGTGCAGTTCACGCAGGCGCAGATCGACGCCATGGCCGCGTGGGTCGCCGACCTGGCCCCCGGCCCGGCTGTGCCGGCCGACCGCTTCATCGCCGGTGACGGCGACGCCGCGAACGGTGCCGAGCTGTTCCGGATCAACTGCGCGATGTGCCACAACGTCGCGGGTGCCGGTGGCGCCCTGACTGAGGGCAAGTGGGCTCCCGGCCTCGCCGGTGTCGACCCGGTGCACATCTACGGCGCCATGGTCACCGGCCCGCAGAACATGCCGGTGTTCAGCGACCTGAACCTCACGCCCGAGGAGAAGAACGACATCATCACCTACCTGCTGTACGTCGAGGAGAATCCCTCGGTCGGCGGGTGGGACCTCGGCTCGCTGGGCCCCGTATCGGAGGGCCTCTTCATCTGGATCTTCGGCCTCGGCGCGCTGATCGGCGTCACGATCTGGCTCACCGCGAAGTCCAACTAGGCCTGAACGTCCTCGAGGAAAGGAACACCATTGGCTGAGGCACACGACGGCACGAGCGGCGAGATCGCCGGCAAGGCTGTCGCCCCGCAGCAGGACCACTCCGCGCCGCCGCCCGCGGTAGCCGTGGTCCGGGCCGACCGCATCCCGAACCCGGGCTTCCCGCCCGAGCGGCTGCGCGTCACCGACCTCGACCCGAAGAAGGAGAAGCAGGCCGAGCGCACGATCAGCGCCCTGTTCTTCCTCTCGATCATCGGCAGCGTGCTCGCCGTCGTCGCCTACATCGTCTTCCCGATCGATGAGCTCGACCCGTCGACGATCCGCCTGAACAACATGTTCCTCGGCATCGGCATCACGCTCGGTCTTCTGGGCGTCGGCATCGGCGCGGTGCACTGGTCGAAGGCCCTCATGCACGGTCACGAGCAGGTCGAGCAGCGTCACCCGACCCGCGGGTCCGACGAAGCGCGCGAGCGGTCGGTCGAGATCTTCCGCGAGGCGAACGCCGAGTCGGGCTTCACCCGCCGCACCCTCGTGCGCAACTCTCTCATCGGTGCGGTGGTGGCGACCCCGATCCCGGCGATCGCGCTGTTCCGCGACCTCGCGCCGGCGGAGGACCCGGTGGCGCTGCTCAAGCACACCATGTGGGACACCGGCGTGCGCCTGGCCCGCGACCCCTCCGGCACGCCAATCAAGGCGTCCGAGGTGACCATCGGCTCGGCGTTCCACGTGATCCCCGAGGGCCTCGCCGAGCTCGAGTCGCACCGCCTCGAGGAGAAGGCCAAGGCCGCTGTGCTCCTCATGCGGCTCCCGGTCGACGAGCTCAACGAGCGCGAGGACCGCGCCGGATGGTCCTACGACGGCATCGTCGCCTACTCCAAGATCTGTACGCACGTCGGGTGTCCCGTCGCGCTGTACGAGCAGCAGACGCACAACCTGCTGTGCCCGTGCCACCAGTCGCAGTTCGACGTCGCCAACCACTGCGCCGTCATCTTCGGTCCGGCGGCACGACCCCTCCCCCAGCTCCCGATCACTGTGGATGAAGAGGGTTACCTCGTCGCGCAGAGCGACTTCACCGAACCTGTGGGTCCGAGCTTCTGGGAGCGTGCACTGTGAGTACCACCACGACCCCGCCGGCATCGGCGACCGAGACCGCGCCCGGGCGCGGCATGCGGTTCACGAGCTGGGCGGCCAACTACGTCGACGAGCGCACGAGCGCGTCGACCGCTGTGAAGGCGCTGGGGCGCAAGATCTTCCCCGACCACTGGTCGTTCATGCTGGGTGAGGTCGCGCTCTACAGCTTCATCGTGATCCTGCTCAGCGGCACCTTCCTCACCTTCTTCTTCGACCCGTCGATGACCGAGGTCGAGTACGAGGGCTCGTACGTGCCCCTGCAGGGCATCCCGATGTCGGTGGCGTACCACTCGGCCCTCGACATCTCGTTCGAGATCCGCGGCGGCCTCCTGATGCGTCAGGTGCACCACTGGGCCGCTCTGCTCTTCGTCGCCGCGATCGGCCTGCACATGCTCCGCGTGTTCTTCACCGGCGCGTTCCGCAAGCCCCGCGAGTTCAACTGGGTGATCGGCTTCCTGCTGTTCGTGATGGCGATGGCTCTGGGCTTCACCGGCTACTCGCTGCCGGACGACCTGCTCTCGGGCAACGGCCTGCGCATCATCGACGGCATGATCAAGGCCGTGCCGGTGGCCGGCGCTTGGATCTCGTACCTGCTCTTCGGCGACGAGTTCCCCGGTACCGACATCATCCCGCGCCTCTACGTGCTGCACATCATGCTGCTGCCCGCGATCACCATCGCTCTTATCGGCATCCACATGGTGCTGCTGATCGTCAACAAGCACACGCAGTTCGCGGCCCCGGGTCGCACCAACGACAACGTCGTGGGCGCGCCCGTGCTGCCGGCCTTCGCGGCCAAGGCGGGGGGCTTCTTCTTCATCGTGTTCGGCGTGATCGTGCTGATCGCCTCGTTCTTCACGATCAACCCGATCTGGAACTACGGCCCCTACGACCCCTCCCCGGTGTCGGCAGGAACGCAGCCCGACTGGTACATCGGCTTCGCGGATGGCGCTCTGCGCCTGATTCCGCCGAACCTCGACTGGGTCGACCCGTTCGGCTTCACCTGGCCGTTCGGTGTGCTGATCCCGCTCGTCGGCCTGCTCGTGTTCCTCGCTGCCGTCGCGCTGTACCCGTTCTTCGAGGCATGGGTGACGGGCGACAAGCGCGAGCACCACATCGCCGAGCGTCCGCGCAACGCGCCGGTGCGCACCGCGATCGGTGCGGCGGGCGTCACGTTCTACGCGGCCCTGTGGGCAGCGGCGAGCTCCGACCTCATCGCGACGCACTTCCGCCTCTCGATCGAGGGCGTGATCCACGCTCTGCAGTTCGCGACGGTCGTGGGCCCGTTCATCGCCTTCTCCATCACGAAGCGCGTCTGCCTGGCCCTGCAGCGCAAGGATCGCGAGATCGCCCTGCACGGCTTCGAGTCGGGTCGCGTCGTGCGCCTTCCGGGCGGCGAGTACATCGAGGTGCACGAGCAGCTCGATGACTTCGAGCGGTGGCGTCTCGTCAGCTTCGACGAGTACCAGCCGCTGATGATCCGTCCGAACGACGACGGCAAGATCACCGTCTCGCAGCGGGTGCGCGCCGGCCTCTCGCGGTGGTTCTTCGAAGACCGCATCGCGCCGGTCACGCAGAACGAGCTGGAGTCGCAGAAGCACTAGCGGCGTCGAATGCACGAAGGCCCTGTTCCCCTCGGGGGGGCAGGGCCTTCGTCGTGCGAACAGCGCGCCCGTTCGCGGGGCCACCGTCACTGCCTCCGTCGCGGAGACAGGTGCAGCAGCCCGCCGCGTCAGCGAGGGCGGGCCTCCCACTCACGGCGCAGGAGCGCGAAGCGCTCGAGCGTGGTCCACTCCCCTTTGAACCAGTCGCCCTCGAGCACGCTGCCCTCGTGCCGCAGTCCGACCCGCCGCGCGAGCCGCAGCACTGCATCGTTGCGGGGATCGCCCTGCATGACGACCCGGTGGGAGCCCTGCACCTCCATCAGCCACGCGATCACCGTGGTGAGCGCCTCCTGGGCGTAGCCCTGCCCCTGGTGCGCCGGGGCGAGTGTCACCCCGAGCTCGTACGTGCCCGGCTGCACCGCGTCGACCCCGACCGCGACGTCACCGACGAGCACCTCGCCGTCGACCGGGTCGGCGACGAGGAGGGCGAGCTGCATCCAGCCGCCGGGCGTCGGGAGGTGTGCGCGCGGCTGGTCGGCGAGCAGAGCGTCGGCGTCCGCGGCGGAGTAGTCGGTCGTCCATGTCTGATGGCGCGCCACGTCCGCGACACGTCGATAGGCGACGAAGGCGTCGCGCTCGGCCGCGGAGAGCATCCGGATCAGGAGCCGCGAACTGCGGATGGGTAACGTCATGGAGCGATCGTACGGGGCCGCTGGGAGGCCCTGCGCGGGCCGATGGGGTCAGAAGACCCGGCGCATGTACTCCGCGCTCTGGGTGTAGCCCAGACGGTCGTAGAAGCCGCCAGCGCGGCGCGCCGCGACCGTGAGCTGGCGCACACCGCGCCGGATGCACTCCGCCTCGACCTCGTGCACGAGAGCCGTGCCGAGATCGAGCCCTCGGGCATCCTCGTCCACCGCGATCTCCTGCAGCTGGGCCGAGAGGCCGTTCGTCGAGAGCAGGCGGGCGATCGTGGTCAACGCGTAGCCGCGCACCGAGCCGGCGTCGTCCTCGGCGACGAGGAGGTGCACATCGCTGCCCGCCCCGGCGACGATCTCACCGAAGGCCTCGTCGAACGCTGCGCGCACCGGCACGAAGGTCGCCCCGAGCTGACGGACGAGCTCGAAGACCGCGTCGGCGTCCTCCGCCCGCGCGGGGCGCACGACGGCCATGCTCAGCGCCCGAAGTTGCCGCGGTAGTACTCGAAGACCCAGCCCACGAGCGCCACGAGCACGAGCGGCACCGCGTACGCGACGATCCAGAACGAGATCGACAGGCCCAGGAACGCGATGGCCGCAGCACCCGCGAGGGCCACCGGCCACCAGCTCCACGGGGAGAAGAAGCCCTGCTCGGCCTCACCATCATCGATGTCGGCGTCGAGGCGGTCCTCCGCGAGCTCCCCGCCCTGGTTGCGGTAGACGAGTCGCAGATAGAACGCGATGAACACCGAGAGCACGGTGCACAGACCGATGGCCACCGCACCGACCCACTCCACCTGACCGGTGTCGAGGATCGCCCACACCACGTAGACCGCGGTGAGGAGGGCGAAGAACGCGGCGAGAATCCAGAAGAGGTTGATGTTGGTCTTCATCGTTCTGCCTACTTCGCGGTGTCGTCGGCGCGCGCACCGGTGCCGGCGGTGACGCCGAGCGGCAGGCTCGCCTCAGGGTGGTTGAGGTCGAAGGCGGGCGATTCCGAGCGGATGCGCGGGATCGACGTGAAGTTGTGGCGCGGCGGCGGGCAGGAAGTCGCCCACTCGAGCGAACGGCCGTAGCCCCACGGGTCGTTGACCGTCACCTTGGGTGCGCGGCGCGCGGTGATGTACACGTTCAGCAGGAACGGGATCATCGAGGCGGCGAGCAAGATCGAGCCGAAGGTCGACAGCTGGTTCATCCAGGTGAAGCCGTCTTCGACCAGATAGGTCGCGTAGCGGCGGGGCATGCCCACGACGCCGAGCCAGTGCTGCACGAGGAAGGTCGCGTGGAAGCCGATGAACAGCGTCCAGAAGTGGATCATGCCGAGGCGCTCGTTGAGCATCTTGCCCGTCCACTTCGGCCACCAGAAGTAGAAGCCGGCGAACATCGCGAAGACGACCGTGCCGAAGACCACGTAGTGGAAGTGGGCGACGACGAAGTACGAGTCGGAGACCGCGAAGTCGAGCGGCGGCGAGGCCAGGATCACGCCGGTGAGGCCACCGAAGACGAAGGTGATGAGGAAGCCGAGAGTGAAGACCATCGGCGTCTCGAACGTCACCGAACCCCGCCACATCGTGCCGATCCAGTTGAAGATCTTCACACCCGTCGGCACGGCGATGAGCATCGTCATGAGAGCGAAGAACGGAAGCAGAACCGAACCGGTGACGTACATGTGGTGCGCCCACACGGTCACCGACAGGGCAGCGATGGCGATCGTCGCGTAGACGAGGGTCTTGTAGCCGAAGATCGGCTTGCGGCTGAACACCGGGATGATCTCCGACACGATGCCGAAGAACGGCAGCGCCAGGATGTACACCTCGGGGTGGCCGAAGAACCAGAACAGGTGCTGCCAAAGAATCGCACCTCCCGTCTCCGCTGCGAAGATTTGCGAACCAAACATTCGGTCAGAGCCCAGAGCGAAGAGTGCGGCGGCGAGCACCGGGAAGGCCATGAGCACGAGCAACGAGGTCACGAGCGTGTTCCACGTGAAGATCGGCATGCGCCACATCGTCATGCCGGGCGCGCGCATCGTGATGATGGTCGTGATGAAGTTGACGGCGCCGAGAATGGTGCCGAAGCCGCTCAGCGTGAGCCCGAAGACCCACATATTGCCGCCGAGCCCTGGTGTGAAGGTCTGACTCGAGAGAGGCGCATAGGCGAACCAGCCGAACGAGGCGGCGCCCTGCGGAGTGAGGAAGCCGGCGACCGCGATGAGCGAGCCGAACGAGTACAGCCAGTAGGCGAAGGCGTTGAGCCGAGGGAACGCGACGTCGGGCGCACCGATCTGCAAGGGCATGAGCACATTGGCGAAGCCGGCGAAGAGGGGCGTCGCGAACATGAGCAGCATGATCGTGCCGTGCATCGTGAAGAGCTGGTTGTACTGCTCTTTCGTCGCGACGATCTCGAGGCCCGGGGCAAAGAGCTGCGCGCGGATGACGAGCGCCATGACGCCGCCGATGAGGAAGTACACGAACGACGTGAGCAGGTACATGTACCCGATCGTCTTGTGGTCGGTCGTCGTGATCCAGCCGACGAAGACGTTGCCCTTGCGGCGGACGGTCGGCGAGACGTGCTCGGGCGCGGGGCCGGAGACGCTGGGACGAGGTGCGGTCGTGGTCATGAGCCGCCTACTCCTCTTCTTCAGTCGTGCCGGTGGTACCCGGCAGGTTCGTGTTCGCGTTGAACTCAGGACCGAGGCGGCCGACGTTGCCCTCGGCCCGCAGCGACTCGATGTAGGCGTCGTACTCCGCCTGCGAGACGACCTCGACGTTGAAGAGCATGAGCGAGTGGTACTCGCCGCACAGCTCGGCACACTTGCCGGCGTACGTGCCCTCCTTCTCCGGGATGAAGTACCAGTAGTTGGTCTTCGCCGGGATCATGTCCTTCTTGTAGAGAAAGTCGACGATCCAGAAGGAGTGGATGACGTCGCGCGACTCGATGAGGATCTCGACCTTCTTGCCCACGGGAAGGTAGAGGGTCGGAAGCGTGCTGGCGTCGATCGTGTTGTTGGGGCCGGTCTCCTGAGCCTGGATGCCCTGGTAGTAGACGCCGTCGGTGACGTAGTTGAAGTCCCAGGCCCAGCGCTTGCCGTAGACCTCGATGGTGACGTCGGGGTCGGCGAGGGGCGCCTCGATCTCCTGCTGGTCGCGCGCGGTGAACGCGAAGAAGCCGAGCACGAGGATCAGCGGCACGACCGTGTAGAACACCTCGATGGGCATGTTGTAGCGCAGCTGCACCGGCAGACCGGTCTGGCCCTTGCGGCGGCGGTAGACGATCGCGGCCCAGATGATGAGGCCCCACGTGATCACGCCGACCACGAGCAGCACGATCCAGGAGGTGACCCAGAGACCGATGACGCGGTCGACCTGGTTGGTGGTGCCGGGCTCGGTCGGCAACCAGCCGAGCTGCATCTGCGTCGTGCAGCCCGCGAGGGCCACAGTGGTGATCAGGGCGAGCGGGATCGCCGTCAATCGAAGGCGTCGGTTGGAGCGCACCGGAGACCTCTCGTGGGGGTGAGCGGGGAACATCGTCAGTCTACGTCACCGGCAGGTGGGCGACCGCCGTTCGACGCTCCGAAACAACTCCCAAAACGCCGATGAGCGGGGTCAGCCGGAGGGCTCGACCCCGCTCATCGCGGGCGGGAGGGGTGACGGCTCAGTGGAAGCTGTCGCCGCAGGCGCAACTGCCCTGCGCGTTCGGGTTGTCGATGGTGAACCCCTGCTTCTGGATGCTGTCTTCGAAGTCGATCGAGGCACCGTCGAGGTAGGGCACGCTCATCTTGTCGACGACGACCTCGACACCATCGAAGTCGCGGAGGGCATCGCCGTCGAGCACGCGCTCGTCGAAGTAGAGCTGGTAGATGAGGCCCGAGCAGCCGCCGGGCTGCACAGCGAGACGGAGGCGCAGGTCGTCGCGGCCCTCCTGCTCGAGCAGCGACTTCACCTTCGCGGCGGCCGCGTCGGTGAGCACGACGCCGTGCGCGGCGTCGGTGGCCGAAGGGGTGAGAGCGGTGTCGGTCATGGGTGCTCCTCGCAGATGGGTGACTGCCCCCAGTGTACGACGGGCGGCTGGATGCGCGATGGAGGTCGGCAGAGCATCCCCCGCCGAACGAACCGAGGCCCGATCAGCCCGCGTCGGCGCGGGCGTTCAGCCGCGCGAGCAGCAGCGCCTCGGTGAGGATGGCCCGCTGCAGCGCGCCGAGATGCAGCGACTCGTCAGGGCTGTGCGCGCGGGTGTGCGGGTCTTCGACCCCGGTGACGAGCACCTGCGCCTCGGGGAACACCTCGGCGAGCTGCGCGATGAACGGGATCGAGCCCCCGACGCCCACGCGCATGGGCTCTTCCGCCCACGCCTCGCGCATCGAGGCCAGCGCGTCGTCGACGGCCCAGCCGCCCGCGTCCACGAGGAAGGGCTCGCCGAGGTCGATGGCGCCGAACTCGAGGTGGGCGCCGAAGGGCGCGTGCTGCCGCAGATGGCGCTCGACGGCGGCGAACGCATCGGCGGCCCGCTGGCCCGGAGCGATGCGCACGCTGATCTTGACCCGCACCGACGGGGCGAGCGTGTTCGAGGCGTTCTGCACGCTCGGGGCATCGATGCCGGTCACGGTGATGGCCGGCTGGGCCCAGAGCCGGTGCAGCAGCTCGCCGCGGCCGATCGGGGTGACGCCCTCGAGCAGACCGGCCTCGTCGCGCAGGCGCTGCTCGGTCATGGCCGGAACCGTCTGCTCGTGGCTGGTCAGCCCCTCGACGGCGACCGAGCCGTCGGCGTCGTGCAGGGTCGAGAGCAGGCGGATGGCCGCGAGCATCGCATCCGGCACCGCTCCCCCGAGCATGCCCGAGTGCGAGGCGTGGGCGAGCGTCGAGACCGTCAGCGTGAAGGTCGCGTTGCCGCGCAGGCCGACGGTGAGCGAGGGGGTCGTCGTGCTCCAGTTGTCGGAGTCGGCCACGACGATGACGTCGGCCGCGAGCCAGGCGCGATGCCGCTCGAGCAGGGCGCCGAACGACCGCGAGCCGAACTCCTCCTCGCCCTCGATGAAGACCGCGATGCCGAGGTCGAGATCGTCGACCGCCGACGCGAGAGCACGGATGGCCGCGACGTGCGCGATCACGCCGGCCTTGTCGTCGGCGACCCCGCGCGCATACAGCCGGTCGCCGCGGAGGGTGGGCTCGAACGGCGGCGAGCTCCAGTCGGAGTCGTTGCCGGGCGGCTGCACATCGTGGTGCGCGTAGAGCAGCACCGTGGGCCGCCCCGCGCGCGCCGCCCGCCGGGCCAGCACCGCGGGCTGCCCGAGAGCGCCGTCGGGCGTCGGGGCGCGATCGACGCGCACCTCGTCGAAGACCCCGAGCTCCGTCAGCAGGGCCGCGGTGCGTTCGGCCGACTGCTGCACGTGCGCCGGATCGAAGCCGTCCCAGGACACCGAGGGGATGCGCACGAGCTCGCTGAGCTCGGCGATCGCCTGCGGGAGGCCCTGCTGCACGAGAGCCCGCAAGGCCTCGCGCTGCGCGGCGGCGAGGGCGTCGGGAGCGGGGCTGGCGTCGGGCGTCATGCCGGTAATCTTAAGGCTCTCTCCGACTCGGAAGGATGTGCCGCCGTGGCCGCCCGCGACAACGCCAACCCCTCCCCCAGCGCCGCCGAGCAGGCGACAGCCGATGCGATCGCCGCCGCCGAGGCGATCGGCAAGGGGCGCCCGACCCCGACGCGCAAGGAGCGCGAGGCGGCCCGGAAGCGGCCGCTCGTGCCCAACGACCGCAAGCAGGCGGCGAAGGAGCACCGCGAGAAGATGAACGCCGCGCGCGAGCGGGCGCGCATCGGCATGGCGAACGGCGAGGAGAAGTACCTCCCGCAGCGCGACCGCGGCCCGCAGAAGCGCTGGGTGCGCGACTACGTCGACGCGCGCATCTCGATCGGCGAGTTCCTGATCCCGGTGATGTTCGTCGTCATCATCCTGACGTTCATCCCCTCGGTCGAGGCGCAGACGATCTCGATCTTGGCGCTGTGGGCCTTCTTCCTCGTCGCGGTGCTCGACTCGACGCTGCTCGGCTTCATCGTGCACCGCAAGCTCGTCAAGAAGCACGGGGCCGACAAGGTCGAGAAGGTGCGCTGGTACGCGGCCATGCGCTCGCTGCAGCTGCGCGCTCTGCGCCTGCCGAAGCCGCAGGTCAAGCGCGGGCAATTCCCCGAGTAGCGCGCGCGGCCAGACCCCGCGTCACCTGCCGCGCCCACAGCGGGCCGCGGTACAGGAACGCGGTGTAGCCCTGCACGAGCGTGGCGCCCGCCGCCAGTCGCTCGGCCGCGTCGTCAGCGGTGTCGATGCCCCCCACCGCGATCACGCAGAACCCGCTCGGCACGGCCGCGCGCACCCGGCGCAGCACGGCCAGCGCGCGGTCGCGCAGCGGCGCGCCACTGAGCCCGCCGGCCCCGGCCGCCTCCACGAGCGCCGGTTCGGACACCAGCCCCTCGCGGCCGATCGTCGTGTTGGTCGCGATGATGCCGGCCAGCCCCAGCTCGACCGCGAGGGCGCACACCGCATCGATCGCGTCATCATCGAGGTCGGGGGCGATCTTCACGAGCACCGGGGTCGCACCGGCCTCGGCGAGCACGGCGGCGAGCAGCGGGCGCAGCAGCGCCTCGTCCTGGAGCCCGCGCAGCCCGGGCGTGTTGGGCGAGCTGACATTCACGGCGAGGTAGTCGGCGACCGGCGCGAGCAGGCGCGCGGATTCGCGGTAGTCGGCCACCGCATCCTCGACCGCCACGACGCGGCTCTTGCCGATGTTCGCGCCGATGATCGCCCGGGATGACCGTCGACGCTCGCGCGCGACGCGCTCGGCGGCCGCGGCGGCACCTCCGTTGTTGAAGCCCATGCGGTTGATCACCGCGCGGTCGTCGACGAGGCGGAACAGGCGCGGGCGGGGGTTGCCCTCCTGCGGGATGGCGGTCACCGTGCCGATCTCGACGTGACCGAACCCGAGGGCCCAGAGGCCACGGATGCTCCGCGCATCCTTGTCGAACCCGGCAGCCATGCCGAACGGCGACTCGAAGCGCAGGCCGAGGGCCTCGACCGCGAGAGCCGGGTCGGGCCGGGTGAACCGACGCACGAGCCCGGTCAGCCCGAGCGCGGGGATCGCGCGGATCACCGCCACGGCGAGATGGTGCGCGCGCTCGGGGTCGAGACGTCGGAGGACGGTGCGGAACAGCAGCTCGTACACGGGGCCGCTCAGGCCTCGTCGGTCGCGGCCGCGCCGTGGTCGTGGCGCAGCTGCGCGATGGCGAGCTCGAAGTCGTCGAGGTTCTCGAACGCCTGATAGACGCTGGCGAAGCGCAGGTACGCCACCTCGTCGAGCTGCCGCAGCTCGGGCAGGATCGCCAGGCCGATGTCGTTCGCGTCGAGCTGCGAGGCTCCCGTGGCCCGCAGGGCCTCCTCGACCTTCTGGGCGAGCTGCGCCAGGTCGGCGTCGGTGACGGGCCGGCCCTGGCACGCCTTGCGCACGCCCGCGACGATCTTCTCGCGCGAGAACGGCTCGACGACGCCGCTGCGCTTGATCACCATGAGGCTCGCGGTCTCGGTGGTGCTGAAGCGCCGACCGCACTCGGGGCACTGCCGACGGCGACGGATCGCGAGCCCGTCGTCGCTCGTGCGCGAGTCGATGACGCGGCTGTCGGGGTACCGGCAGAAGGGGCAGTGCATGGTGGGGCCAGCCTAGAGGAACCGGGCGCGCACGGCGTCGCCGTGCGCCGGCAGCTGCTCGGCGTCGCTGAGAGCAGCCACGTGGGCGGCGACCGCGGCGAGAGCATCCCGGTCGTACTCGATGATCTGCTGCGGACGCAGGAAGGTGTACGCCCCGAGGCCCGCGGCGAACCGCGCCTGGCCGCCCGTGGGCAGAACGTGGTTGGAGCCGGCGACGTAGTCTCCGAGGCTCACCGGGGTGTGGTCGCCGACGAAGATCGCACCGGCGCTGCTGAGGTGCGGCAGCAGCCCGGCGGGGTCGGCCACCTGCACCTCGAGGTGCTCGGGGCCGTAGGCATCGCTGAAGCGGGCGGCCTGCGCGAGGTCGTCGACGAGCACGATCGCCGACTGCGGGCCGCGCAGCGCCGTCTCGACGCGGTCGCGGTGGCGCGTCGCCGCGACCGCGCCCGGCAGGGCCTGCTCGACGGCGGCCGCGAGAGCGGGATCGTCGGTGACGAGCACGCTGCCGGCGAGCTCGTCGTGCTCGGCCTGGCTGATGAGATCGGCGACGACGTAGTCGGGGCGGGCGGTGCCGTCGGCGATCACGAGGATCTCGGTGGGGCCCGCCTCGCTGTCGATGCCGACGACGCCCTTGACCGCTCGTTTGGCGGTGGCGACGAAGAGGTTGCCGGGGCCGGTGATGACCTGCACCGGCTCCAGGCCGAGGTCGGGCACCCCGTAGGCGAGCGCGCCGATCGCCCCGGCACCGCCCATCGCGTACACCTCGTCGACGCCGAGCAGGCTCGCCGCGGCGAGGATCGTGGGGTGCACGCCGCCGCCGTGCTCCGCCTGCGGCGGCGAGACGAGGGCGATCGACCGCACCCCCGCGACCTGGGCGGCGACGACGTTCATCACCACGCTGGAGGGGTACACGGCCTTGCCCCCGGGCACGTACAGACCCACCCGGTCGACGGGCTGCCAGCGCTGCCGGATGCGCGCACCCGGTGCGACCTCGGTGACGCGCTCGTCGGGCACCTGCGCGGCAGTCGTGCGGCGCACCCGGTCGATGGCCTCCTCGAGGGCGACCCGCACGGCGGGATCAAGCGCGGCCTCGGCCTCACGGAGCAGCTCGGGCGCGACCCGGATGCTGCTCGGGCGCACGCGGTCGAACCGCTCCGCCTGCTCGAGCAGAGCGGCGCTCCCCCGCTCACGCACCTCGGCGATGAGCGCGTCGACGACCTCTACCGCTGATCCGACATCGCTCGTCGCGCGCGGCACGACGGCCAGCAGCTCGGCGGTGGACAGGGTGCGGCCGCGGAGGTCGAGGGTTCGCATCATGGTTCCTCCAGGGTATCTGCGGCCAGCCTCGGGAATACCCGGGCCTCGATGCGGTTGCATTGACCGTGATGACCACCGCACCCGATGCCACCGGATTCGACGCGTTCGCGCAGGCCTTCCGCCGGCACGCCGCCGGCGTCGCCGTGATCACGGCGCTGTCGCCGGACGGGCGGCCCGTCGGCTTCACCGCGACGTCTCTGGCGTCGCTCGCGGCCGCTCCCCCGATGGCGACCTTCAACATGGCGCGCTCGGCGAGCTCGTGGCCCGCGATCGAGGGCACCGACCGCGTGGCCATCCACATGCTCGGGCTCGACGACCTGGCCGTCGCGAAGATCATGGCCGGCGACAACGCCCGACGGTTCGACGGCGACCACTGGGAGCCCGGCCCGCACGGACTGCCCATCCTGAAGGGCGTCACCGCCTGGATGGTCGGCACCATCGTCGCCCGCACCGCGGTCGCCGACAACGCGATGATCGCCGTGCAGATCGAGGAGGGTGCGCTGGGCGAGCCCGATGAGCCCCTGCTGTACCACGAGCGGGCCTTCAGAGCTCTGGGCGAGCACCTCTAGCCCTAGGCTCGATCCCTCCGCCCCTCCGTGAGCGCGCGGGGGCCGAGCAGGCTCTTGACCTCACCGAAGAACCCCGCCGACGGCTCCACTCGGTGCGGCAGCTCGAAGACTCGAGCGACGTCATCGCGCACGAGCCGCAGCCGCACCTCGGTCGAGCCCCGGTGACGCGCGAGCACCGCATCCAGCTCGCTGACGACGTCGACCGTGGCGCGGTTCTCGCGCACCGTCAGGATCAGCGGGCCGCTCTCGGTCGTCACGCCCAGATCGGGCTGCTGCACGGTCATGGCCTGCAGGGTGATGCCGTCATCGCGGTGGTTCACCCTCCCCCGCACGACGACGATGCTGTCGGCCGTCAATGACGACCCGAACTCGAGGTAGGTCTTGCCGAGGAACATCACGGTGAGCTCGCCCCCGAAGTCCTCCAGCGTGATCATGCCATAGGGGTTGCCCGACTGGCGCGCCACCCGATGCTGCACGCTCGTGATGAGGCCGGCGACGGTGACCTGCTCGCCGTCGGCGGGCGGATTGTCGTTGAGCTCGGCGATGCCGACGCCGGCGTGCTGGGCGAGCGCCCGCTCGAGGCCCGCCAGGGGGTGGTCGGAGACGTAGAGGCCGAGCATCTCGCGCTCGAACGCGAGCTTGTCCTTCTTCGTCCACTCGGGACGGTCGGGAACGTGCTCGGTGCTCTGCTCCGGCTCGTCGAAGAGGCTGTCGAAGTCGAAGCCGATGTCGCCGACCTCCTCGGCGCGCTTCTCTTTCACCGCGGCCTCGACGGCGCTCTCGTGGATCTCCATGAGCGCGCGGCGTGTCGCCCCGAGCGAGTCGAACGCCCCCGCCTTGATGAGGGACTCGATGGTGCGCTTGTTGGCGACCGGTGCGGGAACCTTCTTGAGGAAATCGTGGAAGCCCGTGAAGCGCCCCTTCTCCTCCCGGGCCGCACGGATGTGCTCGACGACCGAGAACCCGACGTTGCGCACCGCGCCGAGACCGAACCGGATGTCGTCGCCGACGGCGGCGAAGAAGCCGATCGACTCGTTGACGTCGGGAGGCAGCACCGTGATGCCCATCCGGCGGCACTCGTTGAGGTAGACCGCCATCTTGTCCTTCGAGTCGCCCACGCTCGTCAGGAGGGCGGCCATGTACTCGGCCGGGTAGTGCGCCTTGAGGTAGGCCGTCCAGTACGACACGACGCCGTAGGCGGCGGAGTGCGCCTTGTTGAAGGCGTAGTCGGAGAACGGGAGCAGGATCTCCCAGAGCGTCGTGACCGCGTCGACGGAGTAGCCGTTCGCGACCATCCCGGCCGTGAAGTTCTCGAGCTGCTTGTCGAGCTCCTCCTTCTTCTTCTTGCCCATCGCGCGCCGCAGCAGGTCGGCCTGCGCGAGCGTGTAGCCGGCGAGCTTCTGGGCGATCTCCATCACCTGCTCCTGGTACACGATGAGGCCGTAGGTGCCGCCGAGCACCTCGCGCAGGGGCTCCTCGAGCTCCGGATGGATCGGCGTGATCTCCTGCCGGCCGTTCTTGCGCAGGGCGTAGTTGGTGTGCGAGTCGGCACCCATGGGGCCGGGTCGGTAGAGCGCGAGGACGGCCGAGATGTCTTCGAAGTTGTCGGGCTTCATCTGCCGCAGCAGCGAGCGCATCGGCCCGCCATCGAGCTGGAACACGCCGAGCGTGTCGCCTCGCGCCATAAGCTCGTAGGCCGCCGGGTCATCGAGCGCCAGATCTTCGAGCACGAGCCGCACCCCGCGGTTCGACTCGATGTTGTCGAGGGCGTCGTCGATGATCGTGAGGTTGCGCAGCCCGAGGAAGTCCATCTTGACGAGGCCGAGGGCCTCCGCCGCCGGGTAGTCGAACTGCGTGACGATCTGGCCGTCCTGCTCGCGCTTCATGATCGGGATGATGTCGATGAGCGGCTCGCTCGACATGATCACACCGGCGGCGTGCACGCCCCACTGGCGCTTCAGGTTCTCGAGCCCGAGAGCTGTGTCGAAGACGCGCCGCGCCTCGGCATCGACCTCGATGAGGGCGCGGAAATCGCCGGCTTCCTTGTAGCGGTCGTGCTGCTTGTCGAGGATGCCCGTCAGCGGCATGTCCTTGCCCATGACGGCCGGCGGCATCGCCTTGGTGAGCTTCTCGCCCATGCCGAACGGGAACCCCAGCACGCGCGAGCTGTCCTTGAGGGCCTGCTTGGCCTTGATGGTGCCGTAGGTGACGATCTGGGCGACGCGCTCGTCGCCGTACTTCTCGGTCACGTACCGGATGACCTCGCCCCGGCGGCGGTCGTCGAAGTCGACGTCGAAGTCGGGCATCGAGACGCGGTCGGGGTTGAGGAAGCGCTCGAAGATCAGCCCGTGCTCGAGCGGGTCGAGGTCGGTGATGCGCATCGCGTAGGCCGCCATCGACCCGGCGCCCGATCCGCGGCCGGGCCCGACGCGGATGCCGTTGTTCTTCGACCAGTTGATGAAGTCGGCGACGACGAGGAAGTACCCCGAGAAGCCCATCTGGGTGATGACGCCGATCTCGTACTCAGCGCGCTCGCGCACCGCATCCGGAACCCCGCCGGGATAGCGCACGGCGAGGCCGCGCTCGACCTCCTTGATGAACCAGCTGTCCTCCGTCTCGCCCGCCGGCACGGGGTACCGCGGCATGTAGTTGGCCGAGGTGTTGAAGGCCACCTCGGCGCGCTCGGCGATGAGGAGGGTGTTGTCGCAGGCCTCGGGGTAGTCGCGGAACAGCTCGCGCATCTGCGCCGGCGTCTTCAGGTAGAACTCATCGGAGTCGAACTTGAAGCGGTTCGGATCGTCGAGGGTCGAGCCCGACTGCACGCACAGCAGGGCGGCGTGGGAGCCGGCGTCGGCGGCGTGCGTGTAGTGCAGATCGTTGGTGGCGACGAGCGGCAGCCCCAGATCTTTCGCCAGGCGGATCAGGTCGGTCATCGTGCGGCGCTCGATGGGCAGCCCGTGGTCCATGATCTCGACGAAGTAGTTCCCGGCCCCGAAGATGTCGCGGAACTCGGCGGCGGCCTCCCGCGCCTTCTCGTAGTCGCCGAGCCGCAGCCGGGTCTGCACCTCGCCGCTGACGCAGCCCGTCGTGGCGATGATGCCCGAGCCGTAGCGCGCGAGCAGCTCGCGATCCATGCGCGGCTTGAAGTAGTACCCCTCGATCGAGGCGAGGGAGGAGAGCCGAAAGAGGTTGTGCATGCCCTCGGTCGAGGCCGCGAGCATCGTGAGGTGGGTGTAGGCGCCCGCGCCCGAGACGTCGTCTTCGCCGCCGACGCCCCACTTGACGCGGGTCTTGTCGGTGCGGTGCGTGCCCGGCGTGAGGTAGGCCTCGATGCCGATGATGGGCTTGATGCCGGCCTCGGTGGCCGTCTTCCAGAAGTCGAACGCCCCGAACATGCTGCCGTGGTCGGTGATCGCGATCGCCGGCATCCCCTGCGCGACTGCCACGCTGATCAGGGGTTTCACACGCGCTGCCCCGTCGAGCATGGAGTACTCGCTGTGCACGTGGAGGTGGACGAACGAGTCTGCTCGAGTGGTCACGGCGCCTCCGGGTGCGGTCTGCGGGCCGGTCTCAACGCTCGGCCGGACTGGTGCGGGGTCACCAGTCTAGGTCGCGCTAGCATCCGAGCATGGCGGGATCGCGGGTCACTCTCGAGCGGCTCACGACGGTGCCCGCCGAGGCGATCGCGGCTCTGCTCAACGAGCCCCGGAACGCGCGGCATCTGCCCCTCGCACGCGGGCCCGTGACGGTCGAGGAGGCGGCCGCGTGGGCGGCGGGCAAGGACGCGCAGTGGGCGGCGCACGGCTACGGGCCCTGGGCCGTCATGGTCGACGGGGCCTTCGTCGGCTGGGGAGGATTCCAGCGCGAGGACGACGGCCTGGCCGACCTGGGACTGGTGCTGCTCCCCTCCGCCTGGGGGCGCGGGGCGATGATCGCCGACTTGATGCTGCGGGTCGGCTTCACCGAACTGGGCTTCGCGTCCGTGCAGGTCGCGCTGCCGTACTCGCGCACCGCGACCGACGCCGTGCTCGCGCGCTGGGGTTTCGTGCCCGCGGGCGAGACAGCCTTCGAGGGCGTGCGGTTTCGCCGGTACCTGCTCTCGGCGGACGCCTGGAGGGCTCGGGCCTGACCGCCCGAGCGATCAGGAGGCGCGCAGGACGTCGAGCGCGTACTGCAGGTCGGCCGGATAGACCGACTCGTGGGCGCTCCACTCACCGGTCGCGGGATGCCGGAATGCGAGCCGCATGGCGTGCAGCCACTGCCGCTCGAGGCCCAGGCGCTCGCTCAGGCGCGGGTCGGCGCCGTACATCGCATCGCCGACGCACGGATGCCGCTGAGCGGCCATGTGCACCCGGATCTGATGGGTGCGGCCCGTCTCGAGGTGGATCTCGAGCAGCGTCGCCGCGGGGAAGGCCTCGAGCGTGTCGTAGTGCGTGACCGACGGCTTGCCGCCGGCCACGACCGCGAACTTCCAGGCGCTGCCCGGGTGGCGGCCGATCGGCGCGTCGATGGTGCCCGAGAACGGGTCGGGATGCCCCTGCACGACCGCGTGGTACACCTTCTCGACCTCACGGTCGTGGAACTGCCGCTTGAGCTCGCGGTAGGCGCCCTCCGACTTCGCGACCACCATGAGGCCGCTCGTGCCGGCGTCGAGCCGGTGCACGATGCCCGCCCGCTCGGCCGGGCCGGACGTGGCGATGCGGAAGCCGGCAGCCGCGAGCGCGCCGACCACGGTCGGGCCCTCCCAGCCGACGGAGGGATGCGCCGCGACGCCGACCGGCTTGTCGACGACGACGAGGTCGTCGTCGTCGTGCACGACGCGGAGGTCGGCCACGGGGATCGGCTCGACCTGCGCGGCGCGGCGCGGCTGCCAGGTCACCTCGAGCCACGCATCCGCGCGCACCCGATCGGACCGGCTTGCCGGTCGCCCGTCGAGCTGGACGCCGCCCGCATCGGCGATCTCGGCGGCCTGAGTGCGCGAGAAGCCGAGGAGCGCCGCGAGCGCGACATCGACCCTCTCGCCGTCACGCCCCGGGGGAACGGGAAGGGAGCGCGACTCAGTCACCGTCGCGCTCCCCTGGCCGTTGTGGTCGGCGACCCGCTCAGGAGCCGTAGCCCGGGAACTGCCCGGGGGGCGGGGTCTGCGGGGCGGGGTACGCCTGCGCCGGAGCAGCCGGGTAGCTCGGGGCCGAGCCGGGGTAGGCCGGCGAGGCCGCGGCGTACGGGTCGACCGCGGGCGCCTCGGTCACCGGAGCGGACCCCATGGGGGCCGAGCCGTAGGCGGGCGCGCTCGCGGGCGCGGCGGCCGGCTGCGACGAGCCGTCGAGCTCGGCGAGCTGGCCCTGGATGTACGTGCGCAGCTGCTGGCGATACTCGCGCTCGAAGGTGCGCAGCTCGTCGACGCGCTGCTGCAGGGCGACACGCTCCTGCTCGAGCGCCTGCAGCTGGCCCTGCTGGGCGCTCGCCGCCTCGGCGACGATGCGGGCGGCCTCGGCCTGACCCTCGGCGATCAGGGCCTCCTTCTTGGCCATGCCCTCGCGCACGTGCTCCTCGTGGAGGCGGCGCGCGAGCTGGAGGAGGTTGTTGGTGTCGGCCGAGGGCTCGGCACCGGGCGCCGCTCCGAACGGCTCGGGCATGACCGGCGCCGGCGCGGCCGGAGCGGGCACGACGGGAGGCGCGACGGCCTCGGCCGGGGCGGCGG
>OFDN01000755.1_pt1 | contig 24360 bp, 24 predicted proteins | sample 1520971 | NCBI WGS metagenome assembly OFDN01 (sample SAMEA94257418, study PRJEB24077) | hot springs metagenome | biome: Aquatic biome; feature: Geographical feature; material: Water | place: India | collected 2012-06-12 | depth 5 m
GCCGAGCACCCGCCCCTGCACCTGCCCTTGGGTCCGGCGGCGCACCGGGCCGCGGCACGCAAGCTGGACGCTTTCAAAGCCGACATCGCTGCCTGGCGCGAGCTTTCGCTCGCCACCAACTTCGAGCACGGACGGTGAGCCAGCCCATGTCCGCCCGACTTGCAGCGCGATCGGACGCTGCGCCCGCCGACCCGCGGCGATGGCTCGCCTTTGCGGTGTTGCTGGTGGGCGCATTCCTGCCCCCTTTGGACTTCTTCATCGTCAACGTGGCCCTGCCGTCCATCCGCGGCGGCCTGCGCACCAGCCCCGCCGAACTGCAGCTCGTGATTTCCGGTTACGCCGCCGCCTATGCGGTGTTCCTCATCACCGGCGGCCGGCTAGGCGACCTCTTCGGGCGGCGACGGATCTTCCTGCTCGGCATCAGCGGCTTCGGGGCGACGTCCCTGGTGTGCGGGCTGGCGACGTCGCCGCAGGTCCTGATCATCGGCCGGGTGCTGCAAGGCCTGAGTGCCGCCGCCATGGCGCCGCAGTGCCTGGCCTCCATCCATGCCCTGTTTCCGCTGCACGAGCGCTCGCGTGCCCTCGGCATCTATGGCGCGACGATCGGCCTGGCCGCGGTGGTGGCCCAGGCCCTGGGCGGCGCGCTGATCGCCGCCAACCTTCTGAACCTGGGATGGCGCGTGATCTTCCTGGTCAACCTGCCCCTCGTTGCGGTGGTGCTGATCGGCGGGCTGCCCCTGCTGCCCGACGCACGCGCCGACGAGCCGGCGCCGATCGACCGCATCGGGATGCTGCTCTGCGCGCTGACACTCACCCTGCTCATCGTGCCGCTGGTCGAGGGGCGCGAGCACGGATGGCCGTGGTGGGCCGGTGCCATGCTGGTCGCCACCCCCCTGGTCGGCATCCGGTTTTGGCGCCATGAACTGGCCTACGCACGCCGGGGCGGCGTGCCGCTCATCAGCGTCGACCTGATCCGCATACCGGCGCTGCGGGCCGGCCTGGCAAGTGTGCTCGGCTTTTATGTGGTGTCCGCCTTCTTCCTGGTTTTTTCCGTCTACCTGCAGTCGGCGCTGGGCATGGACGCCCTGTCGACGGGCCTGGTGTTCCTGCCGTTTGGCCTCGGATTTTTCATCGGCCCGCTGACCACGCCGTGGGCCACGCGCAGGTTCGGCCGCTGGGTGCCCGCGATCGGCATGGGGCTCGAGGTCGCCGGCTGCATCCTGCTGGCAGCGCTGGTGTGGCACACGTCCGGCAGCAGGCCCGACCTCGCCGCCGTCACGGTCGCCGTCGGCTTGCTGGGCTTCGGACAGGGCTGGGCTTTGCCGACGCTGGTGCGCTCCGTCATTGACCGGGCCCCGCCAGGCGGATCCGGCATGATCGCCGGCGTCACCAACTCGGCGCTGCAACTGAGCGCATCGTTGGGCGTGGCGGTCATCGGGGGCGTCTTCTTCAGCGTCGCCGGACCCGCGCCCAACCCGGCCGCCATGGCCGAGGCCTTGGTCGTGGCCATGCTGTGCATCGCTGCCAGCCTGGCCGGCGCCGCCCTGCTGTCCATCGTCGCGTCCCAGCGATGAGCCGGGACCGCGGGGCAGTGTCCCGCGGTGAGCCGGTGTTTATGATCACCGAATGTCCGCGACCGCTCCCAAGGACACGCCGCAGCTGAGCCGCGTGCCAGGCACCTCCCTCCACCGGCAGATCTACATGGTGCTGCTGAACGAGATCCGCAATGGCGCCTATGCGGAGACCGGGGCGCTGCCCAAGGAAGAGGCGCTCTGCCAGCGCTTCGACGTCTCCCGCATCACCGTGCGGCGGGCCCTAGCGGACCTGGCTGAACAGGGCTGGGTGGAACGTCGCCACGGCCTCGGTACCTTCCTGCGGGCGGGTGTGGGCGCGCCAGCGCCCGTGCCCAGCCTGGGCCTGCTCGAGGAGCTGCGCCATGTGGCCGCCGAGACCCAGGTGGAGGTGCTGGAGGTGGGCTCGCGGGTGCCACCGCTCATGGTGGCCCGGGCACTGGGCCTGGTACCTGCGGAGAAGGCGGTGCATGCCGCGCGGGTGCGGCGGGTGGGCCAGATTCCCACCATGCTGACGGAGGCTTGGATCCCGTCCGCGCACGCCAAGGGTGTGACGGCCAGCGCCCTGAAGAAGCAGGCGCTCTACGAGGTGCTGCAGGCACAAGGCGTGCGTTTTGGCCGTGTCGTGCAGGAGTTCACCGCCGTGCCCGCGGACCCCACGCGGGCACGCCTGCTGCAGCTGGGGGTGGGCATGCCCCTGCTGAAGATGGTGCGCCTCATGCACGCCGTTGACGAGCACGTCATCTTGCACATCAGCATCTACCTGTCACCCGAGCACAGCCGCATCCTGATGGACATCCCCGCGGATGCCATCAACACGATGTCCGCCGGCAAGGTCATCCACCGCTGATCGCGCTCCTGCCCCGCCGGGTCGCACTGACGCCGGCATGGGCTTTACATCGCGGGTAGTTGTATTGACAATATAACCACATGAACACGACCTCACCTCTTTCTCCCCGCCCGAGCCCGCTGCGCGAGCTGCTGGCGGCGCCCGGCCTGGTGGTCGCCCCGGGCGCCTACGACGCCATCGGCGCCAGGCTGGTCGAGCAAGCCGGCTTCAGCGCGGTCTACATGACCGGCGCAGGCACGTCGATGGCGCGCGGGTATCCCGACTTCGGCCTGCTCACCCAGACCGAGATGGTGGACAACGCCGCGGTGATGGCCGGCGCCGTGGGCATTCCGCTGGTGGCCGATGCCGACACCGGTTATGGCAACGAACTCAACATCACGCGCACCGTCCGCGAGTACGAGGCACGCGGCGTGGCCGCGATCCACCTGGAGGACCAGGTGTCGCCCAAGCGCTGCGGGCACCTGGACGGCAAGGAGGTCGTTGCACGTGCGGACTTCGTCTCCCGCATCCGGGCCGCGGTGGAGGCACGCCGTTCCGACGGCTTCCTTGTCATCGCCCGCACCGATGCCCGCGCTGTTCACGGGCTGGACGAGGCCATCGACCGTGCCAACGCCGCCCTGGACGTCGGTGCGGACATCGCCTTCGTCGAAGCCCCGCAGACCCACCGCGAGGCGGCCCAGGTGCCCCAGCGGGTGCGCGGCGCCTGCCTGCTCAACATCGTGGCCGGCGGCCGGACGCCCGTGCTGGACACCGCGCAGGCCGAGGCGATGGGCTACAAGCTGGCGCTGGTGCCGGGCCTGCTGGTGAGCGCCATGATCGAGGCCGCCGATGCCGCCCTGAATGCCCTGCGGTCCACCCGCATCGTGCCGCCGGTCGGCGCCAGCGTGGGCGAGACCTTCCGCCGCTTCGGCGCCGACGATTGGGATCGGCTGCGCCGCCGCTTCAACGCCGGGGCCGACGCGATCGACGCGCAGGCACCCGCCGTCGGCCTGCACGCCGCCCCACGAGGCCACGCGTGATGCAGCCCCGTACGCTGTTCGACAAGATTTGGGACGCCCATGTCGTGCGCGACCTGGGCGATGGCTGGGCCCTGCTGCACATCGACCGGCACCTGCTGCATGACCTGTCGGGGTCGGCCTCGCTGTCGGACATGGCCGAGCGTGGCCTGGCGGTGCATGACCCGGCGCTGGTGTTCGCCACACCAGACCATGCGGTGTCCACCCGCCCCGGCCGCGATGGCGGCACCTACCCGGGCGGCCACCGGCTGTGGTCGTCGCTCAAGGCGGGTGCCGAGCGCACCGCCATCCGCCTGTTCGACCTGGGGCAGCGCGGCCATGGCATCGTGCACGTGATGGGGCCCGAGCAAGGCATCGTGCTGCCCGGCGTCACCATGATCTGCGGCGACAGCCACACCTGCACCAACGGCGCGCTGGGCGCGCTGGCCTTGGGGGTCGGCTCGAGTGAAAGCACACATGCGCTGGCCACGCAGACGCTGCGCCTGCAGCGCCCGCGCAGCATGCGCATCCGGTGCGAAGGCGAGCTGGGCTTCGGCGTCACCGCCAAGGACCTGGCGCTGCACATCATCGGCCGCCTGGGCGCGGCCGCGGGGGTTGGCCATGCCATCGAGTACGCGGGCCCGGTGATCGAGGCCATGGAGGTGGAGGCGCGACTCACGCTGTGCAACCTGACGGTAGAGCTGGGCGCTCGCTCGGGCATCGTCGCGCCCGACGAACGCACCTTTGCCTATGTGAAGGGCCGCCGCTTCGCGCCGCAGGGCGCGGACTTCGACGTGGCGGTGAGCGCCTGGCGCGCGCTGCACAGCGACCCGGACGTGGTGTTCGACCGCGAAGTGGTCATCGACGCCCGCGACGTGGCGCCCACGGTCACCTGGGGCACCAGCCCCGAACAGGCGATCGCCATCGACGCGCAGATCCCCCACCCCGACGGCAGCGAGGCGCCGCAGGCCGCGGCCCTCCATGCGGCTCTGGACTACATGGGCCTGCAGGCCGGCGCGCCGATCGCCGGCACACCGATCGACTGGGTCTTCATCGGCTCGTGCGCCAACTCGCGCCTGTCGGACCTGCGGGCCGCCGCCGAACTGGCGCGGGGCCGGCGGGTGGCACCTGGCGTGCGCGCCTGGGTGGTCCCCGGCTCCGAAGACGTCAAGCGCGCCGCCGAAGCTGAAGGCCTGCATGAGGTCTTTGCCGCCGCGGGCTTCGAATGGCGCGAGCCGGGCTGCGGCATGTGCGTGGCCGCCAACGGCGAACAGGTGCCTCCGCTGGCGCGCTGCGTGTCCACCTCCAACCGCAATTTTGTCGGCCGCCAGGGACCGCAGGCCCGGACGCACCTGGCCAGCCCCGCGATGGCGGTGGCGGCCGCGGTGACAGGCGCGCTGATCGACGTGCGCCACCTTGCCTGAAAGAGAGCACCTGGCGATGGCACCCCCACCCTTTACCACCGTCACCGGTCCCGCCGTGCCCTTCTTGCGGGCCAACGTGGACACCGACCTGATCGTGCGCATCGAGCGCCTGACCAGCCTGCCCAAGGACCAGCTCGGGCCGTTCGCCTTCGAGTCCCTGAGGTACCTTCCGGACGGCAGCGCCGACCCGGCATGCGTCTTCAATCAGCCGCTGTTCCTGAAGGCGCCGTTTGTGCTGGCGGCCGAGAACTTCGGCTGTGGCTCGTCCCGGGAAGGCGCGGTCTGGGCCCTGATGTGCCTGGGCGTCCGTGCGGTCATCGCACCCAGCTACGGCGACATTTTCTTCTCGAACTGCTTCCAGAACGGCGTGCTGCCGATCCGGCTGCCGCCGGCCGAGGTCGAGGCGCTGGCCCGGGCCTGCGCGGACGGCACGCCGCTGACCGTCGACCTGCTCACGCGCACCCTGCGCCCGGGCGACGGCGAGCCGCGCAGCTTCGAGGTGGACCCGATCCGACGCGAGGCGCTGCTCAACGGCCTGGACGACATCGGCCTGACGCTGCGCGACGACGCGGCGATCCGAGCCTGGCAGGCGCGCGACCGCATGGCGCGGGCCTGGGCCTGGCGCCCCGTCGGCGCGTAGCACACGCAGGCCCGGCCTTCCCTTCAACTACCCCAGGAGACACACATGCCCACCCTCGACATTGCCGGCGACGCCCGGCGCACGATCGACGTCATCCAGCGCGGCGGCATCGCCCTGGTGCCCAACCAGACCGGCTATGCGATGACCGGCGCGATGCTGGACCCCTTGCAGAAAATCTACGACACCAAGCGCCGCGGCGGTCACAAGCGCAACGCGATGGCGGCCGACCTGGAGACGCAGCGCGACTTGATGACGCTGGGCCGGCGCGAGCAGCAGATGGTCGAGGCCATCACGGTCGACTTTGACCTGCCGCTTGGTGTGATCGGCAGCTTCCGCCCGGACCACCCGCTGCTGGTGAAACTGGGCCCCGAAGCGCTGAAGGCGTCCACCGCCGTTGGCACCATCGGCACATTGCTCAATGCGGGGCCGTTCCACAAGGAGCTGACGCGGCTGTCGCGCGAGGAAGTGGTGCCGCTGTTCGGGTCGTCCGCCAACCTGTCCGGCACCGGCACCAAGTTCGCGGTGGAAGACATCCAGCCCGAACTGCGTGCGATCGCCGACATCACCATCGACTACGGCCTGTGCCGGTACCACACCTACCGCCGCGCCGGCACGCTGATCAACTTCTCGACCATGCAGGTGATCCGCATCGGCGTCTGCTACGAGTTGATCGCCGGCATCCTCAAGCGGTACTTCGATGTGGACTTGCCGCCCGACCCCGGCCTGGACGTGCTGCCTTCGGGTCACCTGAACGAGTTCATGCTCAAGAACGTCCAGTGAGGCTGCTGTGACGGACTCCCGCAACGAACTCCGCCGCACGCTGCTGCGCGCCGGCGCGGGCCTGGCGCTGTCACCATTGTCATCGCTCCTGGCCCATGCGGCCGGCGATGCCTGGCCCACCGCGCCCCTTCGGCTGGTGGTCGGCTATCCGCCGGGCGGCGGCTCCGACGTCATGGCCCGCGAAATCGGCGTGCCGCTGGCGCGCCTGCTGGGCCAGCCGGTCGTCGTGGACAACAAGCCCGGCGCAAGCAGCGCGCTGGCCGCCGCCGACGTCGCCCGCGCCGCGCCCAACGGCTACTCGCTGGGCCTGCTCGACAATGCGCCGCTGACCATCGTGCCCTCGCTGCGCAACCCGGGTTATGACCCGCTGACCGGCTTCACGCCCATCGCCATGGTGTCGCAGGCACCGCAGGTGCTGATTGCGGCACCGACACTGCCGGCGAACAACGCGCGCGAACTGATCGACCTGCTGAAGAAGCAACCGGGCAAGCTCAACTACGGCTCCGGCGGCTCCGGCAGCGTCTCCCACCTGGCGGCCGAGCTGCTGAAGATGCGCAGCCAGACCTATGCGGTGCATGTGCCTTATCGCGGCGGCGCACCGATGGTGACGGCGCTGATGTCGGGCGAGGTGCAGTTTGGCTTTCTGACCTACACCGGCACCGCCGGCTTCATCCGATCGGGTCACATCAAGGCCCTGGGCGTGACGTCCACGGCCCGCCTGGCCAGCCTGCCGGACGTGCCCACCATCGCGGAGAGCGCGCTCCCCGGCTTCGACGCGCCGGGCTGGTATGCGCTGATGGGGCCGGCGGGGCTGCCGCCCGCCATCGTCGCCCAGCTGCAGCGGGCGCTTCGCGAGGCGATGGAGTCGCCGCCGGTCGCCGCCCGCATGGCATCGCTCGGCCAGACCGTCGCCACGGGCAAGGTGGACGTGCAACAGACCATCGCCGCCGAGCTCAAGCAGTGGAAGCAGCTGATCTCGGACCGCAAGATCGTCGTTGAAAGCTGACCGATGCCACCGTTGAAGGACCCCCCATGCACGGCTTGATGCAAGACCGACCCCTGCTCATCTCGCAGCTCATCGACTTCGCTGAGCGGCACAACGGCAGCACCGAGATCGTCTCCCGCCGGGTGGAGGGCGACCTCCACCGCTACACCTGGGCCGAATGTGCGCAGCGGGCGCGCCGCGTGGCCCGCGCACTGGATGCACACGGTCTCCAACCGGATGACCGCGTGGCCACGCTGGCCTGGAACGGCTACCGCCACCTCGAGCTGTATTACGGGGTGAGCGGGGCCGGACGGGTGCTGCACACGCTGAATCCGCGGCTGCACGCCGACGAGGTGACCTGGATCGTCAACCACGCCGACGACCGGGTGCTGTGTTTCGACCTCACCTTCCTGCCGTTGGTGCAGGCCATCCATGTGCGCTGTCCCACCGTCGAGCGCTGGGTGGCCTTGTGCGACGGCAGCCACGTGCCCGCGGACAGTGGCATCCCCGGCCTGGTGAGCTACGAGGACTGGATGGCCGCCCCCGCTCCCGACTACGCCTGGCCCCGCTTCGACGAGCACACCGCCTCCAGCCTTTGCTACACCAGCGGCACCACCGGCCATCCCAAGGGCGTGCTCTACAGCCACCGTTCTACGGTGCTGCACGCGTACGGTGCCGTCCAGCCCGACATGATGGGGCTGTCCAGCCGCGACAGCGTGCTGCCGGTGGTGCCCATGTTCCATGTCAATGCCTGGGGCCTGCCGTATGCGGGCGCGATGGTGGGCTGCAAGCTGGTGTTCCCCGGCCCCGCGCTCGACGGCAGGTCCCTCCACGGCCTGATCGAGTCGGAGCAGGTCACCTTCGCTGCCGGCGTGCCGACGGTGTGGCAGATGCTGCTGGACCAAGTCCAGTCGGTCGGCGGCAAATTCTCGACGCTCCGGCGCACCGTGATCGGCGGTGCGGCCTGCCCGCCCGCCATGCTGCGCGCCTTCGAGCAGCAGCACGACGTGCGTGTGCTGCACGGCTGGGGCATGACCGAGATGAGCCCGTTGGGCACCATCTGTTCGTTGAAAAAGCAGCACGACGCCCTGCCCGTGGACGAGCGCCTGCACATCCTCGAAAAGCAGGGTCGCGCGGTGTACGGCGTCGAGATGAAGGTCGTGGGCGAGGATGGGCAGGACCTGCCCTGGGACGGCCGCTCTGCCGGCGAGCTGCTGGTGCGGGGCCCGTGGATCGCACGCGACTACTTCCGCTCGACGGCCGACGGCGCGCTCGTCGATGGCTGGTTCCCCACGGGCGACGTGGCCCACATCGATGAGGACGGCTACCTGCAGATCACCGACCGCAGCAAGGACCTGATCAAGTCCGGCGGCGAGTGGATCAGTTCGATCGAGATCGAGCACATCGCGATGGCGCATCCGGCGGTGGGCATGGCCGCGTGCATCGGCATCCGGCATCCAAAGTGGGACGAGCGCCCCATCGTCGCCGTCGTGCTGCGTCCGGGTGCGCAGCTCACCCCGCGGGAGCTGCTGGACTTCTACCGGGACAAGCAGCTGGCCCGGTGGCAGATGCCCGACGACGTGGTCTTTGTCGACGCCATTCCGCTGGGGGCCACCGGCAAGATGCTCAAGACCCGGCTGCGCGAGCAGCTGAAGGACCACCGATGGACGACCTGACGCTCGTCGCCGTGGGCGACGTGTTCCTCAACCGCGATGATCCGGACGAGTCCTTCGCGCATGTGGCCCCGCTGCTGCAGGCCGGCAACCTCACCTTCGGCAATTCGGAAGGTACCTATGCCACCGCGCCGCAGGCCGACGACGACATGATGGCCGCCATCCTGGCGGCGCCCGGCAACATCGCCGCCCTGGCCCGTGCTGGGTTCGACGTGATGTCGGTGGCCAACAACCACATCAACGACTGGGGTCGGGCCGGCATGCGGTCGACGCTCGAAGGGCTGCGGCAGGCGGGCATCCGGCCCGTGGGCTTCGGGCGGGACGTGGACGAGGCATTCGCCCCGACCTGCGTGACCGTCGGCGACCGGCGCATCGCCTTCGTTGCGGCATCGATGATCGGCTCGTGGAACGCCGCCGCGCAGGCAGATCGCGACGGCGTCGCGATGCTGGAAGTCGCGACCCAGTACCACGACCTGCACCGACAGCCGGGCAGCCCACCGCATGTGCGGTCGCAGCTGACCGAGGCCGCGGCCGCCCGCGTGGCACGCAGCTTCCAAGCGGCCGCCCGCCAGGCCGACTTCGTGGTGGGCAGCTTCCATTGGGGGGTGCACTGCTTCCCGGCGATGCTGGCCGAATACGAGGGGCAGCTGGCCCGGCTGGCCATCGATCATGGCGCCGACGTCATCCTCGGCCACCACCAGCACATCCTGAAGGGTGTCGACTTCCACCAGGGCAAGCCCATCCTGCACGGGCTGGGCAACTTCGCCTTCGACCTGCCCGGCATCGAGCAGATCGCCAAGCCGCGTGCGGTGCGCGAGACCATCGAGATCCATGGCGAGTACGGGATCTTCTCGCGCGACGGCTACCCGACCGTGCCCTTTCATGAGGAGTCGCGGATGACGGTCGTGGCACACATCGGGTTGAAGCAGGGGCAGGTCCCCTCCGTGGCGTTGACGCCCTGCCTCATCAATCAGCAGGGGCAGCCCGTCCCGATTCGGCCCGCCGAAGAAGCCGCGTGGGCACGCTTCATCGTCTACCTCCGGCGCATCCACTGGCTCGCCGACCTCCATCCCCGGATCGAAGCCCGCGGCGACCGCATCGCCATCCTGCCGGCGTGACGCGGCGCGGTCCTGCCGGTCGGCCGTCAGATGCCGGCATACCACTCGTAGCCCCGGTCTTCCCAGTAGCCGCCCCTGCCGCCCCAGAGGTGCGTGAAGCTCGACACCACCTCGAGGCGCATCAGGTACTTGGCCTGCTTGTAGCCCAGCTGCCGCTCGACCCGCAGGCGCAGCGGTGCCCCGTGCGCCACGGGCAGCCTGCGATCGTTCATCGCGTAGGCCAGGAGCGTCTGCGGATGCCAGGCGTCGATCAGGTCGATGCTTTCGTAATAGCGCCCGCTGCCGTCCAGGGTCTGCTCCAGTTCATCTGCGCAATGCAGCACCACGTAGCGTGCCCCCGGGGCCAGGCCGGCGGCGTCCAGCACCCGCTTCAGCTGCACGCCTTGCCACTTGCCGATGGCACTCCATCCTTCTACGCAGTCGTGGCGCGTGATCTGCGTGCGCGAGGGCATGGCCATCAGGTCGTCCAGCGACAAGCTCAGCGGCTGGCGCACCAGGCCGTCCACCTGCAGGCGCCAGTCCTTGAACCCGCCGTGCAGCAGCCGTGCATAGGCGTCGGACTCGGGCATGCGCGTGCCGTTGGCCCGGAACACCGGCGACAGGTCCGCTTCGGTGAACTCCGCTGCCAGACTGGTGCGCTGCAGGAAAAGCCGCTGCGCACCCTGCGTCAGGTGTTCGGTGCGGCGCACCAGGGCATCCGCAGCGGGCGAGGCCACCAGGCGGTCGCATCCCGTCAGGGCCAGCGCGCCCAGTCCTGCGGCGGCGCCTCCCAGCCAGCGTCGGCGTGAAAGGGTCGTTCTCATCGCGGGTCGTCCTGGTGGAGTCGGATCGCATAGCGGCCGGTGACCATCGAGCGCAGGTTGTTCCACCAGCCCGATGCCACCACCATGGCCAGGTGCACTGCGACAAACACCACCAGGGAAAAGGCGGTGGCGAAGTGCAGCGTGCGGGCGGTGGCCCGGCCTCCCAACAGCTCCACCAGCGGCGGCAACACGGCGTTGGCACCCGGCGACATGGCCAGTCCCGTCAGCACCATCAGCGGCAACAGCACGAAGATGACCAGCAGGTACGTGAGCTTCTGCAGGGCGTTGTAGCGCCGGGCCTGGTCCCCTGTCGGAAAGCGCAGGCGCGCATGCTCGCGCACCTCGTGCCAGAGCGCGCCCGGCGCCAACTGGTCGCGCGACGGCAGAAGGTCTCGCCGGAAGTGGCCCTTGAACGCGCCATGGGCCAGGTAGGCCAGCCCATTGATCAGCAGCAGCCAGGCGAAGCTGAAGTGCCAGCGGCGGCCGGCCCCGAGGTCGTGGTACGAAGGCAGCGTGACCCAGGCCGGCAGGGCCCGCGCCACCAGCTCGCCTGCTTCCTCGCTCGCGCCCAGCACGCCCGTGGTGGGCAGGCTCAAGCCGCCGATCCGCAGGTGGCCTTGCAGGGCCCGGCCGGTGCCCGTGCTCGTGACCTCGAGCACCGCGGGGTCGTCGTCGGCGCCGAACCGTCCCAGGTACAGGCGCGGGTGTGCATTGAAGATCTGCAGGCCGCTGGCCAGCAGGCCCGTGAAGCAGACGACGTTGAGCCAGTGACTCAGGCGGACCACCCGCCCATGCCGCCTGACGAGCGCGACCGGCACTGGTGGCACGGTCGCCGGTGGGATCTTCAACATGGCCGCCCGCCCTCACATCGGCGGAACGACGCCGTCCTTGCCGACGACGAGCTGTCCGGAAGACAGGCTGCCGTCCTCGGCCTTCTCGGCCGAGACGAAGACCGCGGCCCCCGCGCGCAGGTCTTGCGCGGTGGCGGGGATCAGCGTCACGATGGGCGTTCCGTTCTGGATCGAGATCTTCTTCTCCTGGCCGTGGTAGCTCAACGTGACGGTGCTGCCGTTCACCGACTTCACGGCGTTGGACACGGTGGCATTGGTCATGGAGCTCTTCGGCCTCAGGTCCCAGCCAAAGCTGCCTTCGCCCATGCCTTTCAGCGCGGCCGGAAAGATCAGCACCTCCAGTGCGCCGTCGCCGCCCTCGGCCTTGGGCAGCGATGCGATGCCGACATAGTCGCCCGGCTTGATGTCGGTGATGGCCGCCCGGGCGACCGCATTGATGTGCAGGCCGTCCTTGAGCTTGATCTTGACGAGGTCGCCCTCGCGCGCTTTGACCTCCAGCACGTTGCCGGTGCGGGCGACCACGGTGCCGCGGACCCGAACGGCCGCATCGGCGGCGCTGGCGGCAACGGGCACGGCGACCGCCAGCGAGAGCAGGCTGGTGGCCACCAGGGCGTGAAGACGTTGACGCATGAAAATTTCCTTCGGTTGTTGCAGGGATGGGAGCGGGATCCGCGTTGAACGCACCAGGCGTTGCGGCCCGTCGAAACTGTAGGAATTTGGCGGCCGAAGGGGGGTGACAGGTCGATGACAAATACGTCACGTGGCGGCGCCCGGGCCCATGGAGAATCCTTCGCATGAAGATCCTGGTCATCGAGGACGATCCCAAGACCGGCGACTACCTGAAGAAGGGCCTGCGCGAGAGCGGCTATGCGGTCGACCTCTCGCGCACCGGGCGCGACGGCCTGCACATGGCGCTGATGAACCCCTACGACCTGGTGGTCCTCGACGTGACGCTGCCCGGCATCGACGGTTGGCAGATCATGCCGGCGCTGCGCGAGAAGGGGGACGTGCGTGTCATGTTCCTGACGGCACGCGACCAGTTGAGCGACCGCATCCGCGGCCTGGAACTGGGCGCCGACGACTACCTGGTCAAGCCCTTCTCCTTCACGGAACTCGTGCTGCGCATCCGCACGCTGCTGCGGCGCGGCGTGTCGCGCGACGCCGATGTCTACCAGGTGGCCGACCTCAAGCTGGATGCGCTGCGGCGCAAGGTGACGCGCGAAGGCGTGGAGATCGGCTTGACCAACAAGGAGTACCTGCTGCTGCACCTGCTGGTCAAGCACCAAGGGGAGGCGCTGTCGCGAACGCTCATCGCCTCCGAGGTCTGGAACATGAACTTTGACAGTGACACCAATGTGGTCGATGTGGCCATCAAGCGGCTGCGGGCCAAGGTTGACCGGCCCTTCGCCACGCCGCTGATCCACACGGTGCGCAACGTCGGCTATTCGTTCGGCGACGCGCCCGACGAGCCCGAGGCCGTGACGTGAGCGGACGCTGGTGGCCGGGGTCGCTGGCACTGCGCGTCACGCTGCTTTGCGGGCTCATCGCCATGGCGATGACCGGCATGCTGGGCGCCTACTTCTTCCTCTTCGCGCGCACGGCGATCAACGCCCATGCCGACGACCAGCTCATCGGCCGCGCCGAGCACTTCCGTGGCCTGGTGGCTGAGGCGCGCAGCGTGCAGGACCTGCGCGACCAGTCGTTGATGTTCGCGGCACTGCTGGGCGCGACCACCGACGTGCTGATCCTGCGCCGCGTCGGTGAGGCGGCCTTCATCGAGGTCAATCGTGGGCGCGTGCCGCTGCCGGGCGCCTTGACGCGCGTGCCGCTGGACCGGCGGATGAGCCCCGGCGACGTGCTGCGCACCACGGACGACCCGCAGATGCACTGGGTGGCCGGCCTGGCCCGATCGGGTCTGGATGGTGGGGTGGTGGAGGTGCTGACCGGACACCCGCTGGAAAGCGAGCTGGAGATGATCGACCGCAGCCGCTTCCATGTGCTGCGCAGCACGCTGATGTCCATCGCCGTGTCGGTGCTGCTGGTGTACCTCGCGTTGCGCCATGGCCTGCGCCCCTTGCGCCGCATCACCGCCCACGCGGCGCGCATCCATCCCATCGACCTGTCGATCCGCCTTCCCGAGCAGGACGCGCCGCGCGAGTTGCGCGACATGGTGGCGGTGTTCAACGCCATGCTGGACCGCATTGCTCATGGTTATGAGCGCCTGTCGCAGTTCTCGGCCGACCTGGCGCACGAGATTCGCACCCCCGTGGGCGCCCTGATCGGGCAGACCCAGGTGGCACTCAACCGCGTGCGCACGCCGCTCGAGTACCAGCAGCTGCTGGAATCGAACCTGGAAGAGCTGACGCGGCTGAGCCTGATCGTCGACGACATCCTGTTCCTCGCGCGTGCCGATCACGCGATGCTCGACATCGAGCGCGGGCCGCTGGACTTGGGCGCCGAGCTGCACGCGATTGCGGACTACTTCGAAGGCCCGGCGGAAGAGGCGGAGCTGCAGATCGTGGTACGGGCCGAAGGCACCGTAATGGCCAACGCGCCGCTCGTCCGGCGCGCCATCCACAACCTGGTGGTCAATGCGCTTCGCTACAGCCGTGCAGGCACCACCATGCGCCTGATCGCTGAGCGGCAGGCCACCGGGGCGCTCGTCGCGGTAGAAAACGACGGTGACGTGATCCCCGGCGAGCAGCTGGAGCGGCTGTTCGACCGGTTCTATCGCGCGGACGCCAGCGGCGACCGGCCGGCCGACGGCAGCGGCCTGGGCCTGTCCATCGTCAAGGCAATCATGGACCTGCACCGCGGCCAGGCCAGTGTCAGCTGCTCTGAAGAAGGCACCATTCGATTCGAGCTGCGGTTCCCGGCCTGAAGCGTGGCGCACACCGCGGATTTGCGTTTGAATGAGGCCATGCCGCACCTCGACCTGCCCTCTTCTTACCGCCGCTACATCGACTGCCTGAACGCCCGGGATCTCGACCGCCTCGGCGAGTTCGTGCACGCGGACGTCGAATACAACGGAAATCGCATCGGTCTGCCCAGCTACCGCGCCATGCTTCAAGGCAACTACCACGACATACCGGACCTGCGCTTCCAGATCCGGCTGCTGGTGGCCGACGCCGCGACCGTGGCCTGCCGGCTCCATTTTGACTGCAGGCCGGTGGGCCGCTTTCTGGACCTGGAAGTGGCTGGCCGGCGCGTGTCGTTCAGCGAGAATGTGTTCTACCAGTTCGAGGATGGGCGCATTCGCACCGTCTGGTCTCTGATCGACAAAGCGGCCATCGCCGAGCAGCTGGCGCACACCGCCTGACTCAGTACGTGGGGACGGCAACGCACGCACTTGGCCGAGAACCGCTCTCAACGCCTGCAATTCGGACAGGTTGTCCGCACCGCGCGGGAGACCGTTAGGACGGCAGCTCCGATGACAGGACCTTCAAGAAGCCAGGCGCGCCCTACTCATCGCTGAAGACCGCGTCAATGTCGCGGGCACTGTGCAGCACCCGCACCACGTCGATGCCATCTTTGGTGGGCACATAAAAAATGACGTAGCGCCCGAACGGGAGACTGCGTACTTCAACCTCCAGTTCGTCTCTCGCCCTTCCCATCAACGGCTGGGTCGCGATCAGCGCGAGCTTCTCATCGAGCCGATCGACCCACCGATCGGCCTGATCGACGCTGTCCTCGGCGATGTAGTCCCAGATGTCGAGGATGTCGGTTGCTGCCAGCGGCCGACGCGTAATGCGCGCCATGGCAGCTATGCCACCTTGCGCGCGCGCCGAGCCCTGCCTTCGCGTTTGACCTCTTCCGCATTCCACGCCGTGCTCGGCCCGCTGTTCAGGCCCTGGCGAACGTCGTCCCGCAGCTGCTCCAGCTTGGCGGCGCGCAGTCGGTCTTGCTCGTCCATGAGGCGCAGTGCTTCGCGCACTACTTCGCTCGCCGACGTGTAAAGGCCGGAGGCCACTTTCGCACGGACCAGTTCTTCAAGCTGCGGTGTGAGGTTGACGTTCATGCCCACGGGTTGCTCTCCTTGTGCAGGGTCAACGCAATGATATCAAGATATGTCAAAGATGGACATCCAGCATCGACGCTGGCGCCGGCGCCTGGGCGGCGGCGTGGCGCCGCCAATAGATGGAGGTCCATCATGGAAACGAACCAAGCCATACCTGGGAATCGAGTGCCTTGGAACAAGGGCAAGCTCGTGGGCCAGAAGGCGCCGTTCAAGCCGAAGGACGTGTGGGTACTGCGCGCCCTCATGGAGCGCTGGCACCGCACGCGCGAGCTGGCGTTGCTCAATCTGGGCATCGACAGCAAGTTGCGAGGCTGCGACCTGGTCGCGTTGAGGCTGCGCGACATCCAGCACGGTGCTCAGATCGCGCCGCGGGCGATCATCACGCAGCACAAGACCGGTCGCCCGGTGCAGTGTGAGATCACACCGCCGACGCGGGCAGCGGTTCAGGCGTGGGTGATCGAAGCCGGGATCAAGTCCGATGGCTCCCCGTTTCCCAGTCGCATCCACGGCTCGCCGCACCTCTGCGCGCGGCAGTACGCGCGCATGCTGCGCGGATGGGCCGCGATGTCGAACTTGATGGGACGGCCTATGGCACGCATTCGTTGCGGCGCACGAAGGCGGCACTGATCTACCAGAAGACCTAGAACCTGCGCGCGGTGCAACTGCTGCTAGGCCACAGCAAGCTGGAGAGCACGGTCCGCTATCTCGGTGTGGACATGCACAACGCGCTGGAGATCTCCGATCAGACGGAGATCTGACCGCGCAACAAGCGGCCGCTGGGCTCTCGCGGCGGGGCTCGGCGTCGGCTGTTGAGAAGCGCTCCAGGTTGACTCTCATGGACGCCCTGCAATTTGTGTCCTCACAGCCGACACGCATGGCTCTCTTTCGACCCAAAGCGGAACCACGACTCCACCCGTTCTTGCATCTCTGCAACGCCTAGGTCCAGGCGCTTCGGCAACCGCGCTCTCTCCGCCGCGGCCAGGGCAGCCCCGATCTCCGCGCGGGTGAGGTCTGTGCAGTGAGCGGGCGCGTCGGGCTGCTGGCGCCACCTTGAAGGGTGAACCGGATCGGAGCCAGTTGGATGAAGTCAGGTGACTGGCGAGTGGCTGGTAGTAGTTTGCGTCCTTCTGCCGGCGGCATGGCAAGTCCGGCGGTCGGCGTGGCTGTGGGCAATGTCGAACGACAACCTGCCATGGAACTCCCGTCTGCGCCGCTGGCGACGGGGTCGCGTGCCGGGTGAGGAATTGCCGCGGCGAGCCGGCGCGGATGTCAGAGTCCGCAGCCATCTTGGCCCACGTCTAGAACCGCAACTCCTCTGGGCCATGCATAGGGACTGGATGACCTGCGCCGATCGACGTGAGGTAGGTGCAAATCGCATCCAACCTACTTCTCCAGATGCACCGCTTGCTCACGACGCGTCCTGGTGAGCGCACGGCAAGAGGAACGGTCCGAGGGTTTCATGCGTCCCGTCGCGGCGGTCTGCCAGGTAGTGCCGGGGAGGGCCGGGTTACGGGTCGGACGGCACCCGGGACAACACGGGGACCGGGCCGCGATCGGCATGCATCTTCAGCGAGGATGCGCGACGCGGCACTCGCCCCCCCGGCGTTGACGGCGCCCCGCACATCCCGGTCACGACGGGGAGTGACACACCGCCTCGATGTTGATGCCGTCGGGATCGCGCACGAAGGCACCGTAGTAGCCGGGGTGGTAGTGGCGAACTCCTGGCGGGCCATTGTCCTGCGCGCCGGCCGCCATAGCGGCCCTGTAAAACGCATCCACTTGATCCCGCGTCTGCGCCCGAAAAGCGAAGTGGGTCGCCTCGCCCACCCTCGCGTTGCCCACGATCCAGAACAGCGGCTTGTGCTCGCGCCCGAAACCATGGATGCTGCCGCCGGTCTTCTGCTGCTCGCCGCCCGCTTCAGCGCGGGATGGCGGGATCGAATGGAGCAGCTTCAACCCGAGCGGGGCGAGGGCCGCTTCGTAGAAGCGTCTGGATCGCTCGGCGTCGGAGACGCCGATGTTGAGGTGGTCGATGATGGATTCGTCGAACGGGTTCATGAGGGGTCTCCTTCAGGTTGGAACGGAGACCACGGTACCGGGGCGCCGCTGACAGCATGGTGTCAGCAGTTGCCTGTGCAGGCGAAGGGAAGCGATGCGAAAGGCGGACAGGCTGCTACAGATCGTCCAGGTGCTGCGGCGGCGAGGGCGTGCGACCACCGCCCGGCGGCTGGCCGAGGAACTCGAAGTTGCCACGCGAACCATCTACCGGGACATCGCGGCGCTTCAGTCCACCGGCGTGCCGGTGGATGGGGAAGCCGGGATCGGCTACGTGCTACGGCCGGGGTACGACCTGCCGCCCCTGATGTTCTCGACGGAGGAACTCGAAGCGGTGGTGCTTGGCGCCCGCATGGTGATGGAACGCAGCGACACGCTCCTGTCGTCGGCCGCCGAGAACGCGCTGGCGAAGATCAGGACGGTCATCCCCAAGGCGGAACAGGACCGGCTTTGGCAATCTTCGCTGCTGGTTCCCCACCGGCTCGAGGAAGCCGTGTCGTTCGGCCCCCACGTGCCTCGGCTTCGGGAGGCCATCCGCCACGCCCACAAGATCCGCATCGAGTACCAGGACCTGCAGGACCGCCGTTCGACGCGCGTCGTCTGGCCCCTGGGCCTGTACCTCTTCAGCCACGTCACCCTGGTCTGCTGCTGGTGCGAGCTGCGAGGCGATTTCAGGGCGTTCCGGTCCGAGCGCATCTGGCGATGTGATCGCCTCGACGAACACTTCGACCCGAGGAACGGCGCGCTGCTGACCGAGTTCCTCGCCACGTTCCGGGTTCCGTAACGGCGTCCTGGACGCGGGGCTTGGCGGGCGCTCCGTTGGGCGGCGCGGGCCCTCGCCCGTCGATACGCGCGGGGCTGCTCAGGCAGGACCGGTTTGGATCGGATCATCATGCCCATCGCCCTGCCGATCCTTGCGCCCAGCATGGAGGCGTCTGCGAAGCGGACGGTCAACGCACCGTTTCGACCGATCGCAGACATCGCTCTCAGGATTGAGTTGCGCCTCGCCCACGCCAGCCAACGGCAAGGGGCCAGCCCCATCGCGCGGACGGTCCCGCCCAGCGGATCGTCAGGCGCATCACCTGCTGGCTCAGGGGATCAGGCGAGCGGCACGCAGCTGTGCGAACAGGTCGAAGAACGACTCGTCCGTGGCTTGCCATGCGCAAAAGCCCAGTTTGCGGCTCTTTGCCATGTCGGTCATCACTTCGAGCGGGCGCCCGAGATCGAGGTCGGTATGCCAGGCCGAGGCCAGCCGATCGAGTGCGGTCTCGGACAGACCATGGCGCTGGGCGATCTCGCGCCAGAGCGTCGCGTCTTGGGCCAGCACAGGTTCGAGTGGCTGCACGGTGCCGTCGAAGCCCGCTGCCTCGACGCCGAACCAGTCAGCGATCCGGCCCCACAGCCAGCTCCAGCGGAAGACGTCACCGTTGACGATGTTGAACGCCTCGTTGCGCGCGGCATCCGTGTCGGCGGCCCACACCAGTTGCTTGGCGAGCATGCGGGCGTCGGTCACATCCGAGAGGCCATTCCACTGGGCTTCGGACCCAGGGAAGCGAAAGGCACGGCCCGCCTCCTTGCAGATGCTTGCATACACCGCGAGCGTGGTGCCCATGTTCATGGCGTTGCCGACCGCCATTCCGATGACCGTGTGCGGGCGGTGCACCGTCCATGTGAATCGGTCGCGCTCAGCAGCTGCATACACTTCGTCCTCCTGCGCGTAGTAGAAGTTCTCGAGCGGCAGGCGTGGCTGGCTTTCGCGCAGCGGCGTGTCGGGCAGCGTGCCGGAGCTGGCATAGGCCTCGAACGGGCCCAGGTAGTGCTTGAGCCCGGTTACAAGGGCGACGTGGCGCACGGACCTGCGCGCCGACAGCGCGCCAAGAAGGTTGCGCACCATCGCCGCGTTGATCCGGATGTTCTCGGCTTCCGTGGCTTGCCGCAGCCAGGTGGTGATGAACACGTGGGTAGGCGAAACGTCGGTAAGTGCCGTGGCCAGGCCGACCGGCTCCAGCAGGTCCGCTGCGATCGGACGCACGCCCTCGACAGCGGGAAGTGGCCGCCGCGCCAGCCCATAGACGGTCCAGCCTTGGCTGATGAGCTCACGGGCGGTGTTGCCGCCGCCGATGCCGCTGACACCGACCACCAACGCGGTTCTTTCCATGCTTGTCTCCTGGATTCACGGGACCACGCGTTCGATTTAAGCGCGTTCCCTGGGCCCGTGGCAAAGGAAGGGAATGACGGCTTCGGGCCGCAAGGCGCAGTCAAGGTCCGCTTCGCGGACGCCCGCCCAGAGAGCACGCGGTGTTGCCGGTCCGGGGCGATCGTGACAGTCGGCGTTCGTTGCACAACAGTTGGCAATCGCCTACATCGAAAGCACCCATTCCACGAGACTTGAGTCATGCCCTCCTCGCGGCGAGCGACTGCTGTGTCCGCGGGGCGGACCTTCAGCGCACCGTTTTGATCTAGCCAGCCGGTTTCAGTGCTCTAGGGCGCTGGCGGCCGCGATCGACGATCCAAGTAGGACGCGAAGCCAAAGCAGAAGGAGGTGAGAAGCGCACCCATCAGGCCCACATCCAGGTCTGCAAATCGACCGGCCAGCGTCACCGACCAAGCCAGCCAAACGGTGACAACCGCAAACACCACGCCGAGCACGCGCCAGGACCGCGGGCTCATCGTAAGCGTCCGGCGATCCCGTCTTGAGAACCGTCGGCCCGCGACCGACGATGGTGTCCACCAAGAACTTAAGTGGACACCATGGAAGACGCCAAGCCCGCCACTCGCCGACGCCACGACGACGATCTGAAGCGTCAGGTTCTCGATGAATGCAGCAAGCCAGGCGCGTCGGTGGCGCGCATCGCGCTGGCCCATGGCCTCAACGCCAACCTCGTGCATCGCTGGCGGCGTCTCGCGCAAGGCAGCACTGTGAGGTCGCCGGCGAAGGCGATGGCGCCGGCGTTCATGCCGCTGACCATCGAGCGTCCGACTCCGGCCGACATCCGCATCGAGCTGCAGCGCGGTCCGGTGAGCGTCGTCGTGAACTGGCCGATCTCCGCGATGAGCGACTGCGCGAGCTGGCTGCGCGAGATCCTGCGTTGATCCGCGTCGACGCGATCTGGCTCTGCGTGGAGCCGCTAGACATGCGCGTGGGCACCGAGGCTGCGCTCACGCGCGTCGTGAACGTGTTCGGCGAAGCACGCCCGCACCACGCGTACCTCTTCGCGAACCGCCGCGCGAACCGCATGAAGGCCGTCGTGCACGACGGCATCGGCGTGTGGCTCGCGGCACGACGCCTCAACGTCGGCAAGTTTGCTTGGCCACGCGATGCCGCACCGACGATGTCGCTGACGCGCCCGCAGCTCGAGGCCCTGGTGCTCGGCCTGCCGTGGAAGACGATCGGCGAAGCTGGGATCATCACGCGGCTGTAGCGCCATTGGCGATGCTGCCGATGTGCGGCATCGTCTCGTGCGGCACGATGCCTCCTCGTGAACGCGCCCGACGACCTCTCCTCGCTGAGCAACGAGCAGTTGCAGGAGGTCGTGCGCCAGATGCGCGCAGAGCTGCTGTTCAAGCAGGCGACCATCGAGAAGCTCACGCACGAGAACGCCATCATCAAGCGGCTGAAGTTCGCGGCGAAGTCCGAGGCCTTCACCGCAGAGCAGCGCAGCCTGCTCGACGAGACCTGCGACGAGGACCTGGCCGCGCTGGCGCGCGAGATCGACCAGGCGCAGACGAAGAAGCCCGAGGGCGAGAAGCAACAGCCCAAGCGCGTGCCGCTGCCGGCGCACCTGCCTCGCCGCGAAGTTCGGCATGAGCCTGTCAGCACGACGTGCAAGTGCGGCTGCGCGATGAAGCGCATCGGCGAGGACGTCGCCGAGAAGCTCGACTACGTGCCCGGCGTCTTCACCGTTGAGCGCCACATCCGCGGCAAGTGGGTGTGCGCGCAGTGCGAGACGCTGGTGCAGGAGCCTGTCGCTCCGCACATCATCTACAAGGGCATCCCGACCTCGCGCCTGCTCGCGCATGTGCTGGTGGCCAAGTTCCTCGACCACCTGCCGCTATACCGCCAGGAAGCGATCTTCGAGCGCGCCGGCATGGCCATTGCGCGCTCGACGCTCGCGCAATGGGTGGGCGAGTGCGGCGTGCAGTTGCAGCCTCTCGTGGACGCGCTCACGGCGGAGCTGCTGAAGGCGCCGGTGCTGCACGCCGACGAGACGCCGGTGCCGATGCTCAAGCCCGGCAAGGGCAAGACGCATCGGGCATACATGTGGACGTACTGCACGACGCATTTCCACTCGATGAAGGCTGTCGTCTTCGACTTCGCGGAGACGCGCGGCGGCCAGAACGCGCGCGACTTCCTGCGCCTGGGTACCGAGGTCGGCTGGAAGGGCAGCCTGGTGGTGGACGACTTCAGCGGCTACAAGGCCTGCTTCGACCTAGGCGTGACGGAAGTCGGCTGCATGGCGCACGCACGCCGCAAGTTCCACGAGCTCTGGGCTAGCCACCAGAGCAAGGTGGCCGAACAGGCGCTGAAGTTCTTCCAGGCGCTCTACGACGTGGAGCGGGACGCGGCGGACCTCGACATCGAGGCTCGACAGGCGATGCGGCAGGACAAGGCGAAGCCGGTGGCCAATGCGCTCAAGCAGTGGCTCGACGAGCAGAGACAGAAGGTGCCGAACGGCTCGGCAACCGCCAAGGCCATTGACTACAGCCGGCGACGATGGGAGGCGCTGGCGCGCTACCTCGACGACGGGCGGCTACCCATCGACAACAACCGGGTCGAGAACCAGATCCGGCCGATTGCGCTCGGGCGCTCGAACTGGCTGTTCGCCGGGAGCCTGCGCGCAGGCAAGCGGGCCGCCGCGGTGATGAGCCTGCTGCACTCGGCGCGCATCAACGGGCACGACCCTTATGCGTACCTGAGCGACGTGCTGGAGAGGTTGCCGTTGCAGCCGGCCAGCCGAATCGACGAGCTGCTGCCATATCGTTGGCAGGCCGCGCCCGCTGAAAACTGACCGGCCCCGGCGGCGACAAGTTGGGATCGCCGGACGCTTACGGCTCATCAGCGACCCGTGGCGATTTCGACGTCCAAGCACAAGGCGCGAACCGATCTCGAGGCAGAACGCACCGATGGGCGCGAGGACCAGCGGCAACACGGGATCAAGGGGTTTGACCGCGGTGTCGGTAAATGCGTCCCACAGGACGTTGATCAAGCCGACTGCAATCAACACGCCGAACGCACACAACACGCTTCCAGCAAGCCGGTATGCCCAGTGAGTGACCGGCGACGCCAAACGGTCCTCGAGCGTCGGCCTCTGACGTTGTCTGGGTGCCATGTGATCTCCACGACGGGATCTGCAAGGCTACTCCTACTCGGTCCGCGGCTTTCCCTGGGCCTGGCTACGACGTGCCTGCAGTGGTCTACGACTCCGGAGATGTCGGCATGCGTCGAGCGGATGACGCACCAGGCTGCACTGCCACGACGGGGGTCGGAAGGGCTCCTGCGTTGAGCACCTCCTTGTGTGGCCGGTCGAAGCAATGAGCAGCACATCTGCCAGCGTGAGCAAGGGAGGCGTGGACAAGGCAGGCCGGCCTGAAGTCGACCATCATTCCCTACCCGAACGAGCGCCTCGGATGTCCGCGCAGCCACGTTCGCGGGCGCGCAATGAGCGCACCGCCGGCCCCCTTCCTTTTCAACAGCGGGCCGTCACAGCGCGCCTTCGCTCACCACTACGGCTCAACCGTGCTGCTCTTGCCGCGGTGATGTTGGGCCGTGAACACCGGCCCGCCCGTCCGATCACTCGCAATGTGTCCAGCAGTGCCTACCGGTTCAGCGCGCCTCACGCGCTGTTCTGGGCAGAGGCCGGCGTCTGGGCGGCCTGCGCAAGCACGAACGGCCAGTGCGCCAGGGAATTGGAGCGTGCCCGACGGGAGCGCGCTTGGCCGCAGGCGCGCCGGGCCGGCCCAATGGGTGACGGCACGAACGGCTGTTCACAGGGACGCCAGGGTGGCCGTCGGCCGTCCGCCCGCCCGCCGATCACAGGGCATTGGGGGGAATCCGGGCCTTCGCGATGCCCGTTTGCCGATCGGCCTCCGGCGACTGACAGAATTGGCACATGCAGTTCCGCTGGCGACACGCTGCCCCGTGGATCCTGGGCTGGGCCGTGCTGGCGCTGGCCGGCAGCGCCGTGCTCGTGCGCTGGGACATCGCGCAGCGGAGCGACGCCTTCGCTACCGACGCACGCATCGTGCACCGCCTGCTGAGCCAGCGCGCCGTCGAGATCGACGCAACGCTGGCGACGCTGTCGCTGCTCGACACGACGGCCGGCGCCGCCAACGCGGCCCAGCGCCTGCCCGCGCTGCACCCGACGGTGCTGCGGGTGCTGCGGCGCGCCGGCGGCGCCGCCTGGTCCGAGGCCAGCCTGGACGCTGTGCTGCGCGACGCCGAGCTGATGTCGCGCCGCGACCGCCGTGCCGTGCTCGCTGCCATCGACGCCGTCCGCGGCCACTACGTGCTCGTGCTCGCCGGTGCGGCCGACCTGTCGCACGCGCTGGTCGTCGATGCCGCGCGGCTGGTCGACGCCGACACCTGGCCTCTGGCGC
>OFDN01000756.1_pt1 | contig 24346 bp, 15 predicted proteins | sample 1520971 | NCBI WGS metagenome assembly OFDN01 (sample SAMEA94257418, study PRJEB24077) | hot springs metagenome | biome: Aquatic biome; feature: Geographical feature; material: Water | place: India | collected 2012-06-12 | depth 5 m
GACAGGCCGAGCCCCGTGCCCTTGCCCACGCCCTTGGTGGTGAAGAACGGCTCGGTCGCGCGCCCCAGCGTGGCGGCGTCCATGCCGTGCCCCTGGTCCTTCACCTGCAGTCGCACGTAACGGCCTTCCTTGAGCGACAGCGACGCCGCCATCGCCGCCGTCACCGCGACCTCGCGCGCCGAGATCGCGACGATGCCGCCGCGCGGCATCGCATCGCGCGCGTTCACCACCAGATTGAGCAGCGCCATTTCCACCTGGTTGGTGTCGACCCGCACCGGCGACAGCGTCGCGGGGCAGTCGATGTCGATCACGATGGCGGGGCCCAGCGTATGGTCGAACAGGCTCTTCATGCCGTCGACCAGCGCTGCGACCGAGGCCAGTTCGGGATCGAGTTCCTGGCGGCGCGCGAAGGCCAGCATGCGCTGCGTGAGCGCACCGCCGCGCCGCGCGGCCTGCATGGCATTGTCGATCAGCACGAGGTTGCGGTCGCCGGCCGGCAGGCGCTTGCGCACCAGTTCGAGGCTGCCGATCACCGCAGTCAGCAGATTATTGAAGTCGTGCGCCACGCCGCCGGTGAGCTGGCCGATCGCCTCCATCTTCTGCGACTGGAACAGCGCCTCGCGCGCCCGCTCCAGCTCGAGCTGGGCGTCGCGGCGCTCGGTGATGTCGCGCGTGACCTTGGCGAAGCCCTGCAGCGAGCCGTCGGCGCCACGCACCGGATCGATCACGATGCTGGCCCAGAAGCGCGTGCCGTCCTTGCGCACGCGCCAGGCCTCCTTCTCGAAGCGGCCCTCGCGCGCGGCCGTCTCCAGCGCACGCTGCGGCTCGCCGGCGGCGCGATCCTCCTCGGTGTAGAAGGTCGAGAAGTGGCGGCCCAGGATTTCCTCCGGCTCGTAGCCCTTGATCCGCCGCGCGCCGGCGTTCCAGGTCGCGACGCGGCCCTCGGGGTCGAGCTTGTAGATGCCGTAGTCGGTGACGCTCTGCACCAGCAGGCGGAATTCCTCCTGGCTGCGGCGCAGCGCCTCCTCGGTCGCCTTCCGCTCGGTGAGATCGCGCGTGATCTTGGCGAAACCGCGCAGCGTGCCTGACGCATCGCGGATCGGGTCGATGACGACGTGCGCCCAGAAGTGCGTGCCGTCGCGGCGCACGCGCCAGCCCTCGGCCTCGAACTTGCCCTCGGCCAGCGCGGTGGCGAGGGCGCGGGCCGGCAGGCCGTCGACGCGATCCTCCTCGCGGTAGAAGCGCGAGAAGTGGCTGCCGATGACCTCATCGGCCGCATAGCCCTTGAAGCGCTCGGCGCCGCTGTTCCAGCTCACGATCCGCCCCGTGGGATCGAGCATGTAGATCGCGTAGTCGCGCACGCCCTCGACCAGCAGCCGGAACGAGCTTTCGTCGATCTGTTCGCGCGGCGTCCGCGCCGAAAGGGAGTCCGGGACCGGCACCTTCATGCCCGGCTTTTAGCAGGGGATCGGCCCGGCCGGCACCATCGCCCTTGCGCACCACGAGGGGACTGTCCGGAAGGAGACGGTGCACCCCGCTCCCGGCTCCGCTCTCAGAACAGGATGTCGCCCACGTTAATCGCGTTGGCGCCGACCAGCGCGATCGCGAGGTCGGTCGCGGCGTCGAACGTGCCGGCGGTCTGCTCGATGTAGAGGCTGGTCGCCCCGCCGCCCGACTGGATCACCACGTGGCTGGCGTCGAGGCCCAGCGCCGTCAGGTCGAGCTTGGACGTCCCCGACACGAAGTCGGCGATGATGTCGTAGCCCGTCACCAGGTTGCTGTCGGCATAGGCCTTGTAGACGAACATGTCGGCGCCGCCCTTGCCCCACAGCACGTCGCCGCCCGCACCGCCTTCGAGCCGGTTGGCGCCGCCGTTGCCCACCAGCGTGTCGGCGCTCGCGCCACCGGTGAGGTTCTCGATCGCGTTCATCAGATCGACCAGCACGCCATCGACGTGGCCCGTCTGGGCGCCGAGATCGGCGTAGACCGCGCCCGTCGTGCCGGCATAGGAGGCGGTGTCGATGCCCGACCCGCCCCACAGCTGGTTGGCCGTGCCGGGCGCCGCGCCGCCGCCGATCAGGGTGTCGTCGCCGTCCAGCCCGTAGAGATAGTCGGCCTTCGCGCCGCCGGTCAGCACGTTGCCGCCGCCGTTGCCGACCAGGGTGTTGTTGCCCGATCCGCCCGTCAGGTTCTCGATCGAGTTCATGACGTCAAACAGCACGCCATCGACATGGGCGTTCTGCGCGCCGAGATCGGCCTGGACCACGCCGGTCATGCCGACATAGGACGCGGTGTCGATGCCCGCGCCGCCCCACAGCTGGTTGGCGCTGCTGGGCGAGGCCGCGCCGCCCATCAGCAGGTCGTTGCCGTCCTGGCCGTAGAGATAGTCGGTGCCCGCGCCGCCCCTCAGGACGTTGGCTAGCGCATTGCCGACCAGCGTGTCGCTGCCCGATCCGCCGATCAGGTTCTCCACCGAGTTCATCACGTCGAACAGCACGCCGTCGACATGGGCGTTCTGCGCGCCGATGTCGGCCTGCACCACGCCGCTCATGCCGGCATAGGAGGCGGTGTCGTTGCCCGCGCCGCCCCAAAGCTGGTTGGCGCTGCCGGGGGAGGCTCCACCGCCGATCAGCAGGTCGTTGCCGTCCTGGCCGTAGAGGTAGTCCGTGCTGGCGCCGCCAGTCAGCACGTTGCCGCCGGCATCGCCGACCAGCGTGCTGCTGCCCGATCCGCCGGTGAGGTTCTCGATCGAGTTCATGACGTCAACCAGCACGCCGCCCAGATAGGCGTTCTGCGCCGCCAGGTCGGCATAGACCACGCCTGCGGTCCCGACGTAGGAGGCCGTATCGGCGCCTGCGCCGCCCCACAGCTGGTTGGCACCGGCGCCACCCGCCGCGCCGCCGATCAGCGTGTCGTCGCCGTCCTGACCGTAGAGATAGTCGGTGCCGGCGCCGCCGTTGAGCGTGTTGGCGCCCGCATCGCCCACCAGCACGTCGTTGCCCGATCCGCCGACGAGATTCTCGATCGAGTTCATCTGGTCGACCAGCACGCCGGCTACATGGGCATTCTGCGCGGCCAGGTCGGCATAGACCACGCCGGTCGTACCGACATAGGAGGCCGTGTCGCTCCCCGTCCCGCCCCAAAGCTGGTTCGTGCCGCCCGCCGAGGCCGTGCCACCGATCAGGATGTCGTCACCACCCAGGCCGTACAGCAAGTCGTTCCCCGTGTTGCCGAACAGCACATTGTCCAGAGCGTTGCCGACACCGTTGAGATTAGCTGCTCCCATCAGCCTCAGCTGCTCGAGGTTCGCGCCGAGCGTCCAGTGAAGCCATGCCTCGACCGTGTCCGTTCCCTCATTCGAGGACTCGATCACCACGTCGCCGGCGGAATCGACGACATAGGTGTCGTCGCCCAAGCCGCCTCTCATCGTGTCGTTGCCGGCCCCACCGGCCAACCGGTTGTTGCCGGCGTTCCCCGTCAGGACGTTGTCGGTGTCGTTGCCGCTGGCATCGATGTCGGTGGTGCCGGACAGCACAAGCTCTTCGACACTTACGGGGAGCGCGAAGCTCACACTGGCGACGACCTTGTCCCGACCGGCGTTCCATTCCTCCCTTACCGTATCCAGAAGGTCGTCCACGAAATAGGTATCGCTGCCAAGCCCGCCCGTCATCGTGTCGGCACCGGCCCGACCATCCAGGACATTGTTACCGAAGTTGCCTGAGAGGACGTTGTTCAGGTCGTTGCCGGTCGCATCGATATTTCCGTCGCCGGTTAGGTTGAGGTCCTCGACGTTCGCGCTCAGCCCGTAACTGACGCTGGCGAGGACCCAGTCCTGCCCGCCGTTCGCTTCTTCGACCACGACGTCGAGGGCGTTGTCGACATAATACCGATCGTCACCCATCCCGCCGGCCATCCTGTCGGCGCCGGCGCCACCCAGGATGATGTCGTTGAAGTCGGTCGCGAGGGCTTGGCCTGGTACGGTGACGGTCTTCGAGATGACGTCGTCGCCAGCTGTCCCAAAGATGGTGACGCCGGTAGGCACGACCCGCTTGACCTGGACTTCGGCGTCGCCGAACACCCAGCGGTCAAAGGTTCCGTACGCGTCAGTGAACGATCCGGCGTTCGTCCAGTCTTCGTCGACGAACTGCACAAGATCGCCCGAATCGCGCTCGACCACGAGCACATGCTTGCCGCCCGCAACAGCGCCGACGCCACCCAGGATACCGAGTTGATCTACGATCAGCCTATTGTCGCCGGTGCCGGTGAGATCGATGCGCTCGATCCCCTGGAGCTTCACCGCGACGAGCGGACTGGAGAAGTCGAGCGACAGACCTGCGCCGCCCAGGACCAGTGTGTCGGTACCGTTGCCGCCGTCGGCCAAGCGAAAGGCGAGATCGTTGATGACCAGACGGTCGTCGCCGGCGCCGGCATGGAAGACGTCGCGGCCGCCTCCTCCGGTCAGCACGTCGTTGCCGCTACCACCGACCAGGATCTCGGCTGCCGCCGTGCCGGAAGTCGTCACCGTGCCACCGAAGGCACCGCCGAAAACGACGTAGCCGGTACCGTAGACATAGGGGGCCGCAAGGGGATCGTTATTGGGACGCTGATCGGCGTGAGAGGCGCCGATGATCAGGTCGTCGTAGCCATCGCCATTGACGTCGCCCGCCTTCGAAACTGAATTGCCGCTGCGATCCCCGTCGCCCGCACCGATCAGCTTGAAGCCAGCGCCGCCGTTGAGAGTCGAGAGATCGATGCTGGAGGCAAAGCCGGACGCTTTTCCGAAAACGACATAGCTTGCGCCCGAATCGCTGTCGTACAGGTCGGCCTTCGGAGCACCGACGATCAGGTCGTCGTAGCCGTCGCCGTTGATGTCGCCGGCCGACGAGACGGAGTAGCCGCTCTTGTCCTGGGCCGCCGCGCCCGTCAGCCTGAAGCCGTTGCCGCCGTTCAGGATGGCGAGGTCAAAGGTGGCGGGGAAACCCGACGCCTTTCCGAACACGACATAGCTCGCCCCCGAGAAGGTGCCGTTCGCATTGGTGTCCCGGGCACCGATGATGATGTCCTCGAACCCGTCGCCGTTGACATCGCCCGCCGACGCAACCGACGAGCCGGCGGCGGTGTCCTTGGGAGCGCTGAACTTGAAGCCGTTGGTACCGTCCAGGCTCGACACACTGACACTGGCGGCGAAGCCGGTCGCCTTGCCGAACAGGACGTAGGTGTCACCGGTTCCGAAAAAATCGAACTCACCGACGATCAGGTCGGCGTAACCGTCGCCGTTCATGTCCGCCGAAGCCACCGAAGACCCGGCCTGCCCGAAGAAATCGACGCCATTGAGCCGGAAGCCGTTGCTGCCGTCCAGGCTGGGGAGGTCGACGTTGGCAGCGAAGCCCGATGCCTTGCCGAAAACAACGTAGGTCGCACCCGCCCCGGCATTGGCTCCCCTGTCGCCGATGATCAGGTCATCGAAACCGTCGCCGTTGAAGTCGGCACGACCGGAGACCGAGAAGCCAGCCTCGCCGTTCATCACGGTGCTGCTCAGCTTGAAGCCCGTGCTGCCGTTCAGGCTGGCGAGATCGATGTTGCTGGAGAACCCGGAGGCCTTGCCGAACACGACATAGGCGCCGCCGGAAGAGTTGCCGTTCGCCTTGGCTCCCGGCGCACCGATGATCAGGTCGTCATAGCCATCGCCGTTGACGTCGCCGGCCGAGGCGACGGACTGGCCGCTCCTCTCATAGATCGCGGCCCCGCTCAGCTTGAAGCCGTTGCTGCCATTTAGCGTGGCGAGGTCGAGGGTCGTGTTGAAGCCGGATGCCTTGCCGAAGACGACATAGCTCATCCCCGAGGACGCGCCGTTCGGCGTGGCTGCATTGATGCCGACGATCACATCGTCGAAGCCATCGCCATTGACGTCGCCAGCCGAGGCGACCGAGAAGCCGAAGCCGTCGCCGCGCCCGCCGGTCAGCTTGAAGCCCGTCGTCCCGTCCTGCGCTCCGAGCAGGATGCTGCCGAGCGGCAGCGTCCGGACCTGCTCCACCTGGACTTCGGCATTGCTTTTGGTCCAACGGTCGAACTTGATGTTGCCGAGATCGAGAATGCCGGCTTTCGTCCAGCCCGAATCGGCAAACTGCACCGCGTCGCCGAGATCACGTTCGACCCTCAGGACGTATTTGTTGCCCTCCAGGATGCCCACGCCGGAAAGTGCGCCTGCCAGATCGATCCGCAGCGTATTGTTGCCGGTACCCGTCAGGTCGATGCGTTCGATGCTGACGATTTGCGCCTGCGTGTAGGCGCCGGTCAGGTCGAGGACGAGTCCGGCCCCGCCCAGCGCCAGCGTGTCGGTGCCCGGACCGCCATCGACCTTTACGAACGAGAGATCTCTGACGACCAGCCGGTCGTTGCCGCTGCCGCCGTAGAGTGCGTCGGCCCCTCCCCCGCCATCGATGACATTGTCCCAGGGCGTACCGATGATCTGGTTACCCAGGCTGTTGCCCGTGCCGTTGACCGCCCTGGTAGGGCTGCCTCCCGCCAACGTCAGATTCTCGAGATTCGCGCCCAGCGTATAGTTGGCGAGCGACGAGTAGACGAGATCGGTCCCGTCATCGCCATCGGGTTCCACGATGACGTCGCCCGAATCGTCGACGTGATAGATGTCGCTACCAGTGCCGCCAATCATCGTGTCGGCGCCGGCACCGCCGTCCAGGATATCATCGCCCGCCCCGCCTTCGAGGCGGTTGACGGCCTCGTTGCCGGTGATCGTGTCGTTGTCGCTGCCGCCGATCGCGTTTTCGATCACGACACCGCGGGCGATCGTGTAGCCACCTTCGATGGTCGTGAGCGAACTCGTATAGGCGTAGGAAGCGGAGCCGCCCCCGCCGCTGCCGGATGTCGCCGCCCGCAGGTCGATGATCGACCGGTTCGACGAACCTTCGTTCGAGATCGTATCGACGCCGCCGGTGTCCCAGATGCTCGACCAGTAGGTGCCAGCGCCGTTGGCCGTCGGCAGCCTGTAGACGTTGTTGCCGAAAGCGTAGTTCGTGTTGGCGCCGTAGATCGCCTGGACCGCGGCGATGTCGAGCGCCATCGGGCCGTACTGCAGGCCCCAGGTATCGTCGGTATGGTAGGGCAGCTTCGAGGGCCAACCGAAGTTGTAACCCATCGTTGTGTAGATGCCCTGGTTCAGACCATAGGTACCCTGGGAATAAGGATCCCACCACGAGACGCCGGGAAACAGGGTGGCATCCGAACCCGCGCCGCCGTCGTGCGGATGGGCGAGACCCAGCAGATGGCCGAGCTCGTGGACCATGACGAGAAGCCCGAGGCCGCCCTTGACCAGACCGCCGGTCATGGCCGGGTCCTGTGCGTTGAACAGGATGTCGAGCACCTCGGAATCGTCGAAGCCCGGCAGGTCGCTCCAGCCGATGGAGCTGTCCGACTGGGTCTCCGTGCCCCACCAGACCTTGACGTCGGCGTTGGCGGTTCCCGACACCTCGACGAAGTCGATGTTCGCCACGCTCTCCCACAACGCCATCGCCTCGCGCAGTGCGCCGAGCGCGACCGGCGTCCAGGCGTAGGAGTTGTCGCCGTCCATCGTGCCCTGGAAGGCCGTCCAGTTGATGGTGACGGTCCCGCCGTTGCCGTCCCGCCAGGCCCCGCCGCTGACCAGGCTGTCGATCCAGGCATCGGATCCGTTGGTGGGCGTTCCATCCATCAGGATCGTGGTTGCGACACCGGCCATGGGAGCGGCCTACGCGCGGGAGAGGTTGGGGAGGTCGCCTGCCGAGGCGGCAAGACCGGGGTGCGGCGTACTATCTGCCCGGGAGAGGCGGAGCCCATCCCGTTTGGGCATATCGAAAGACACCGGATACGCCACGCGTGCTCCCCCTCGAGGTTCGGCGATCTCCCCAGAGCCCGAACCGGTTGCATGACGTTCTACTGAACTTCCCCGGAGAATGCTACCATGAGGTGCAGCCGTTCGGTGCCGACCCCCATAGCGCAACCATCGATTGTCCACATGGTGCGCGCAGATCGACGCACGAAGGATTGGATCGGCCGAAAAGACCTCAGCGCGCTCCGCTTTCGCCACACTCGCGCTTCGCTTTGCCGTCATCCTGCGGCTGCTGCGCCCTGCCCTTCCCGCCCCCGCGACAGGAGACCCGCCATGACCGCGCCCCGTCCCTCCCGCACCCACATCGGCAACCACAAGCTCCGGCCCGAGACGCTGATGCTCTCCTACGGCTACGACCCGGCGCTGTCGGAGGGCGCGGTGAAGCCGCCGGTGTTCCTGACCTCGACCTTCGTGTTCGGCTCGGCCGAGGAAGGCCGCGACTTCTTCGACTACGTCTCGGGCCGCAAGACGCCGCCCGCCGGCAGCGCCGCCGGCCTCGTCTATTCGCGCTTCAACCATCCCAACAGCGAGATCGTCGAGGATCGGCTGGCGGTCTACGAGGGCGCCGAGACCTGCGCGCTGTTCTCCTCCGGCATGTCGGCGATCTCCACCACCCTGCTCGCCTTCGCCCGTCCCGGCGACGTGGTGCTGCACTCGCAGCCGCTCTACGGCGGCACCGAGACGCTGTTGGCGAAGACGCTGTCGGGCTTCGGCATCTCGGCCGCGGGCTTCGTCGACGGCGTGAACAGGGACGCGATCCGCGACGCCATCGTCGAGGCGCGCAAGAAGACGATGGGCAAGGGCCGCATCTCCGTCATCATGATCGAGACGCCGGCCAACCCTACCAACACGCTGGTCGACATCGCCCTGCTGCGGCGCCTCGCCGCGGAGATCGCGCGCTGGCAGGACGGCGTGGCGCCGGTGCTGGTCTGCGACAACACCCTTCTGGGCCCGGTCTTCCAGCGCCCGCTCGACCACGGCGCCGACGTCTCGGTCTATTCGCTCACCAAGTATGTCGGCGGCCATTCCGACCTGATCGCCGGCGCCGCGATGGGCACGAAGGCGATCATGGCCCCGGTCCGCGCGCTGCGCGGCAGCCTCGGCACCCAGCTCGACCCGCATTCCTGCTGGATGCTGGGCCGCTCGCTGGAGACGCTGGGGCTCCGGATGGAGCGCGCCAACGCCAACGCCCGCATCGTCGCCGAATGGCTGGCCGCCCATCCCGGCGTCGCGAAGCTGCACTATCTCGGCCTGCTGCCCGAGGGCTCGCCCGAATGCGCGCTCTACGAGCGCCAATGCACCGGCGCCGGCTCGACCTTCTCGTTCGACATCAAGGGTGGCGAAAAGGAAGCCTTCGCCTTCCTGAACGCGCTCAAGATCTTCAAGCTCGCGGTAAGCCTCGGCGGCACGGAGTCGCTCGCCAGCCACCCCGCCGCGATGACCCATTCCGGCGTGCCCCTCGAAGTCCGCGACCGCATCGGCGTCCTGGACACCACGATCCGGCTATCGGTCGGCATCGAGCATCCGGACGACCTGATCGCGGACCTGACGCAGGCGTTGGCGGTGACGGGGGCTGCGCGGTCCTGACGAGAGTCTTTCCGTGTCTGATTGAGCCACCGACCTCATCCTGAGGAGGCGCGAAGCGCCGTCTCGAAGGATGAGCACACGCACCTTGCCTGTTGCCCATCCTTCGAGACGCGCGCCGGTGGCGCGCTCCTCAGGATGAGGTAAGGACTTGAAGGGATTCGATTCATTTCCGGCCAGCCTCTCAGGCGCGGCTGAAGATCCGGCGTCCTTCCTTGTAGGTCTCCACGACCTTCACCTTGGAGAGATCGGTCGTGGGGATCGCCGTCGGATCGCTGTCGAGAACGGCGAAGTCGGCGAGCTTGCCGACTTCGATCGATCCTTTCGACGCCTCCTCGAAGTGCTGGTAGGCGGCCCAGATCGTCATCGCCTTGAGCGCGGTCATCACGTCGACACGCTCGTCGGGGCCGAGAATCGCGCCGCTCCTGGTCTGGCGCGTCACGGTCGCCGACAGCACGCGCATCGAATCGGGATTGGCGACGGGGGCGTCGTGATGCGACGTGAAGATCATTCCCAGCTTGCGCGCGGAATTGCACGGCGAGATCCGGCTCGCCCGTTCCGGTCCGAGCACCGACTCGCGATGCCAGTCCCCCCAATAGAAGGTGTGCATCGGGAAGAACGAGGGAACGATGTCGATCTCCTTGAGGCGCGGAAGCTGGTCGAGCCTCGTCGTCTGGCCGTGGATGAGCACCGCGCGGCGATCCTTCTTAGGGTATTTGCGGCTCGCCTTGCCCACGGCCTCGATCAGCCAGTCGACCGCGGCGTCGCCATTGGCATGCGTGAGGATCTGCCAGTCCCGCGCGAAGGCCAGGTCCACGGCGTCGTCGAGCTGCTGCTTCGTGATCGCGGCATAGCCGACATAGTCCGCCGGCCGGCCCGCCGGCGGCCGGAAATACGGTTGCGTGAGAAAGGCCGTCTTTCCCTGCGGCGAGCCGTCGATCGTCAGCTTGCCTCCGCCCACGCGGAACCGGTTCCGGTAGGCGCTCGACGGCTTGATGTCGGCCGCCGCCGCGAGGATGTCGGGATAGACGAGGACATCGACCTCGAGCCGCCCCTTGTCCGCCGCCGTCGCGATCATGCCGGTCGTCGGCCCCATCGCGCGGGCTTCCTGGACGGTCGTGTAGCCGAAGCTGGCGCAGAACTTCGACCCCTCCTCGACCATCTTGAGAAAAGCCTCCTGGTCGAAGCGCGAAAACAGAATGCCGACCACCTTGAAGAACGCTTCTTCCTCGCAGACCCCGTTGGGCTCGCGCGTCCCCGGCTTGCGCTGGAACACGCCGCCCGGCGGATTCTCGGTCGCGGCCGAGATGCCGGCAATTTCCAGCGCCTTGCTGTTCAGGACGCCGAGATGGCCGGACTGATGGATGATGGCGACCGGCAGATCGGAGGAGATCCTGTCGAGATCGTCCCGCGTCGGATGCCGCGCCTCGGTCAGCTGCGAATCGTCGTAGCCGAAGCCGATGACCAGCCCGTAGCGCCGGATCGTCGCCTCGTTCCGGGCGATCCACTCCCGCAGCTGACGCTCGATCGACGGGATGTCGTTCGCCTGCCCGTCGGGCGCCGGCAGCAGGTTGGCGGAAAGGGACTGCAACCCGATCATCACCACATGGCCGTGCGGGTCGAAGAATCCGGGCAGGAGCGTCCTGCCGCCGAGATCGACCGTCCGCGATCCCGCCCGTGCGGCCTTCTCGATCTCAGCCCTGTCCCCGACGGCGAGGATGCGGCCGTCGCGCACCAGGACGGCCTCGGCCCTCGGCGCGGCGTCGCGCATGGTGAGGATCGGCCCGCCCCGGAACACGATGTCCGACCCGTCCTGCTGCGCCACCGCCGTGCAGGAGAGACCCGTCGCCATGCCGGCGGACAGAAGCGCCCCGCTCCCCTTGAGAAACGTCCGGCGCGAGGGTGCCCGCGCGGCGCCGAGAAGGGCCTCCATAAAGGGGCCGCATGCGATGCACATCCACTGGGCCTTTCATCTCGTTCGCCCGGTCTCCCGCAGCCTCAGGCCGCGGGACCGGCCTGCGTATATTTCTCCCAATCCCGAACCGGCGCCATGAAAAGAACAGGACGGATCGCGTCGCCGGAGACAGAGGTCCGGCGAACGTTTCGGTTGTCGAGACTTGGCCCCCTCCCGGCGGCTTCATCCATCTCGACCTGCCGCTCAAGCGTTTGCCCGAGCGGGCGCTCTACGCGCGGCAACGCACTGGCGTGGGCTACATCTTCCTGTTCGATATCAAAGGCCGCAAACAGAAAGCCTTCGTCTTCCCGAACGCGCTCAAGACACTCAAGTTCACAGTGAGCCTCGATGACGCCGAGTTGCTGGCCAGTGACCCGGCCGCCGGACGCTCTCCTGCGTCCCGCGGGAAATGAAACTAACGAGGTCAAAAGCCCATTGATCTTCGTGCACAATACATAGCTCGATCGGCACTGTTCAGAATGGGTCGTTGTCGGCTGGCTCTAGATCAGTTTTGGTCGGCGCTTTCTCTCCATGTTCAACGATGAAACGTGCTCGCTCAAGCAGTTCATCAAAGGTCAAGATCTCCGGACGCCAAATGTTTCTCCGATAAACTTCGAATGAACGGTACTTCTGCTCGTTGATCCCGGTGTCATCCGCGAACTGGCCCAGCGAGCCGACGATCAGTATCGAGCGAGGTTCGAAATTGTACAGGACCTCGCCCGTCTTAGAACCGTCTTGGCGGGCACGGACCCACTCTCTGCCAAGGTTCTCGATAGAATCGTATACCGTTGTCTGGACCTGAGCGACCGAACCGGCGAGCTCCACTGACGGCGCCCACGCCCCCGGCCTATATGGATCCTTAACCCGAGCAAGAAGAGACGTGGAGGGCCGCTTTATCTCCACAAAGCATAAAGAGCTGAGTCTTCCACGTGTCTTTAGCAAGGCGTCGACACGTTTTCCTGGGCCTACAACATCATTACCACTAACAGTCTGCTCAAGTTTAGCTTCGTCCAAACTAGTTAGAAAATGGTACGATAGGCCGTAACCAAATATCCAAGTATTCTGCTCAAAGAAGCTTTGCCAGGAACTTTCGAGCAGGCCCTCAGTTAGCATGGCCTCGAAGCGCGCCAGCTGGGCCCTTCGATAGCCGACTGCGACCAGATCGCTCTTGAGGTTGGGGCTCCTAACAATTTGCTCTACCAACTCGGGATGGCCAGACAACAAATTGCGAGCGCGAGCGCCATGACGCAGCAACTCGCTCAAGCCCTCAGTGAGTTCGGGATCATTCAAGTAACTTCCACGATCACCTTCGAGCTTCACCGTCTCAATACCGGCCAGGAAATGGCGTAGAGCCACTATCTCGGCTCCTGAGAAAGATAGCTCGACGTCCTCGGTCGGTGCTCCCTCCTTACTGAAACTCTGGATAATAAGACGCGTAATGTGCCGACCATCCTCGATTACTGTGGCCTTAAGTTGCTTTCGCCTCCGGGAGCCTTCTTTGAGCACGATATCATCGGCCACTTTTTTGAAGCTCACGGCTTCCCCCTCGGTCACCTTGTAGAAGATGCGGCACCGGCCTTTGAGGACATCATCAATAGGCCGACTATAGTAGTTTCTGTGTGGAAGACGCCGCCAGAAGTAGTCGTATTCAGTGAGCTCTTCTCTCATTCGCTCTCCGCAAATTAGAGAGTTTGTACCACCACAAATAGCAAGCAATCTTCCGCGTTCTTGAGACAGGACGTCCAGTACGCAACGTCTCATGCCGCGCCGCTGACCAGCTTGCAGTGGTGAAGAACATCACATATGTTACATGTAACCGTTTTCCGAGAAGACAATGCCAACAGCAAGAAGTGCCAAGTCCACGCGTGTGAAGGTGCAAGAGCACCGCGACCGGTTGCGCGCACAGGGACTTCGGCCGATCCAGATTTGGGTGCCGGACGTGCGGGCGGCGTCGTTCCGGAAGGAGGCACACCGCCAATCGCTGGCCGTCTCGCGAAGCGCCCGCGCGCGTGAGGATCAGGCGTTCATCGACGCGGTTTCGGACTGGCCGGACGAGTGAAACGCGGCGAGGTCTGGACCGTCTCCGGCGGCAAGGATTACGTAGGCAAGCCCCGGCCTGTCGTCATCGTGCAGGACGACACGTTCGATGCCACCGACTCAATCACGATCTGCGCCTTCACGACCGATCCCACCGACGCGCCGCTGTTTCGGCTGGTCGTCGAGCCGAACGAGCGCAATGGGCTGCGCTCCCCTTCGCGGCTGATGGTGGACAAGATCACCACGGTTCCCAGGTCGAAAGTCGGCGAGAAGATCGGGCGGCTCGATGACGAGGACGTGGTCCGGCTCAACCAGGCGGCGATGGTGTTTCTCGGCCTCGCTGTGTCGCCGCGTCAGAGTCGGACGCGGCAGTAGCGACCACCGTTAACGCTGCACCGCCCCCTCCCGCGTCTTCCACAGCGACCAGGCGATGCCGGTGGCGATCAGGCCGAAGGTGACGGCGAGGCTGGCGACCGGGGGGAACTTCGCGTCGCCCAGAAGGAAGTCCGAGACGAAGATCTTGGAACCGATGAAGACCAGCACCGCCGCGAGTGCGTGCTTCAGGTAGTGGAAGCGGTCGATCATGGCCGACAGCGCGAAGTAGAGCGCGCGCAGGCCCAGCACCGCCATGATGTTCGAGGTGTAGACCACGAACGTGTCGGTGGTGATGGCGAAGATCGCCGGCACCGAGTCGACCGCGAACACCAGGTCCGCGAGGTTGATCACCACCAGGGCGAGGAACAGCGGTGTCGCGGCCAGCGCCATGCGGCCGGTGCGCTCGTCGGCGCGGAAGACGAAGAACCTGTCGCCGTGCAGTTCCTTGGTCACCCGCATGCGCCTGGAGATCCAGCGGATGGCCGCGTTGTTCGCGAGGTCGGGCTCCTGGTCGGTCGTGAAGAACATCTTGATGCCGGTCACGATCAGGAAGGCGGCGAACAGGTAGAGCACCCAGTAGGCCTCGCTCACCAGTGCCGCACCGGCCGCGATCATCAGGCCGCGCAGCACGATCACGCCGATGATGCCCCACAGCAGCGCGCGATACTGGTACTTCGCCGGGATGGCGAAGAAGGTGAAGATCAGGCTGATGACGAAGATGTTGTCGATCGACAGCGCCTTCTCGATGAAGAAGCCGGTGAAGTACTGCATGCCGAGGTCGGCGCCCTTCTCGACCCAGACCCAGGCGCCGAAGGCCAGTGCGATCGAGATGTAGAAGGCCGAGAGCTTCAGCGATTCGGCGATGCCCATCACCCGGTCCTCCTTGTGCAGGAGGCCGAGGTCGAAGGCGGTGAGCAGCGCCACCAGACTCACGAAGGCGAGCCAGAACCAGACCGGCGTGCCGAGGAAGGGCTGGACCAGAAACTCGGTCATGCGGGGGCCCGGTGGATGCGGCGGCTCATGGTGCTTCGTCCTCTGCGATGAGACGTCCGACATGGGCGCCGGAGGACGATTGTAGAAATAGAATTGACGGGCCTTTTTCGATAGTCTCAGACTATCGCCCTGCATGACCACGCTGCGCCAACTCTCCTATCTGGTGGCCTTGGCCGACAGCCGCAGCTTCCGGCGGGCCGCCGACGCCGTGCACATCGCCCAGCCGACGCTGAGCCAGCAGCTGCGCGCACTGGAAGCGCGGCTGGGCGTCACCCTGGTCGAGCGCAACGAGAGCCCGGTCCAGCTCACGCCGATCGGGCGGGACCTGGCGGCGCGCGCGCGGCGCATCCTGCTCGACGTCAAGGATGCCGAGGACATGGTCCGGCGCTCGCGGGCCGGCATCGCCGGCACGATCCGCTTCGGCGTCACGCCGACGCTCGGCCCCTACCTGATGCCGCGCATCGTGGCCTCGCTGCACCGGCGCTTCCCCGACATGCGGCTCTACATCCGCGAGGGCATTCCCGACGAGCAGGCGCGCGAGCTGGCGCGCGGCGAGCTCGACATGGTGCTGTCGCCGCTCCCCGTCTCCGGCAGCGACCTGCACATCGAGCCGCTGTTCCGCGAGCCGCTGCACATCGTCTGCCCGCCCGAGCATCCGCTGGGCCGGGCCGCCAAGGTGCGCCGCGGCGACCTCGCGGGCATCGGCTTCCTCAGCCTCGACCGCCGCCATCATGCCCATCGCCAGGCCCGCGAGATCTGCGACGATCTCAAGGCCACCCTGTTGGAGGACTACGAGGGCACGAGCCTCGACAGCCTGCGCCAGATGTGCGGCTCGGGCCTGGGCTTCGCGATCCTGCCGGAACTCTATCTGCGGTCCGAGGTGGGCGGCGAGGACATGGTCACCCGCCTCTCGATGGCCGGCTGGAGCGCCAGCCGCTCCATCGCCGCAGTGTGGCGCGACGGCTCGGCCTACGCCGACAGCTACGCCACCATCGCCGAGACGATCGCCACGGAGGCGCGGAGCATTCTTGCGGGGCCGGCGCTTTAGCTGCGTGAAGCAAAGGTCCCTCATTGCGTTCGGGATGACAGTGATTGCTGCATCGACGCACTGCGCCAACCCGAGCCCCATTGTCATCCCGAACGCAGTGAGGGACCTTTCCCTTCGCCGATCCTAAATCCCCTCGTTCGGAATCTTGAGCACGACGCCGCAGTGCTTGCAATGGACCGCGTCGATGTCGTGCACCAGCAGCGCGCACGAGGGGCATTCGTGGCGGACCTTATGGGGCCGGAAGATGGCCTGCAGCAGGCGCAAGAAGAGGCCCACGCCCACCACCATGATGATCACGGCGAGCAGCCGGCCGCCGGGCGTCTTCAGGGTGATGTCGCCGAAGCCGGTGGTCGTCAGCGTCGTTATGGTGAAGTAGAGCGCATCGACGTAGTTCGCGATCTGCGGGTTGATGCTGTGCTGGGTGACGTAGACAACCGACGTCACGATGAAGATGAAGACGCCGAGATTGACCGTGCGCTGGATGATGTCCTCGTTGCGCCGGAACCACGGCGAATCGTGCCGCAGGTCGCGCAGCAGGTGATAGGAGCGCAGCAGCCGCAGCGCGCGGGCAATGCGCAGGAAGCCGAGATTGTCGATGAAGACCGGCAGCAGCAGCGACAGGATCACGATCAGGTCGGCCGCCGAGGTGAGGCTGAACAGGTGGCGCAGCGGCCGGCGCTGCACCCACAGCCGGGCCGCGAACTCGATCGAGAGCAGCACACCGAGGGCTAGATCGAGCGCGATCATCCAGGGTTGCTGCCCGCCGAACGGCGCCAGCAGGAACACGCCGATGGTGGCGACGTCGAAGGCGACGAGACCGTAACGAAACCGTCGCGCTTCCGGCCCGTCGCCGAAATAGAGATCCCGGAACTTTTCGCGCAGTGCCGTCCTTGCCATGCCTCCAGATACCACGACCCCGGCTTCCCGGCACCGAGACAGCAATGGATGAACGATCGGTTGCGACCCGGGCGGGACAGATGGATGTCGAATGTAAAGTGCTCCGTCGTCCCGACCGGAGCGCGAAGCGCGGAGCGGAGGGACCTCTTTTCCACTTTGAGCCGTCAAATCGAGGAAAAGAGGTCCCTCCACTCCGCTTCGCTCCGGTCGGGGCGGCGGGTGTTCAAGCACATGCAATGCCTCCCGGAGACCGGGCGTATTCGCTTGGCGTCGGTCGCGGCACATGCGAGAGGACGCACGCGGAAACGTCGATGCCGCGAGTTTGCATCGAACAGCGTAAGAGTAGTCGAGAGGGCGTGGACCATGCGAAGCATCGGCCTGCTGGCGTTGGCCAGCGCATTCGTGATGGCCGCGTCCCCGTCCCGGGCCGACGACTTTCGCCGGCCGGGCACCGTCTCCCAGATCGATTCGAGGCTGCAGAACGCCCTCACTTCGCTCGGCCTGCCGCCGCGCGACGCGGCGATCGTCGCCGACGTCGTGGTGGCGAGCACGATGATCGTGGGAGCCATGGGTGCGGGCGCCAATACCGCTGCGGCCAGAGCGGCGGCGGGCGCGGCGGCGGGCGCGGCCGCCGGTGCCGCGGTTTCGCCGACGCAGGGCTTCAGCTGCCCCGTGTTCGCGGGCGGATCGCTCCTGCTGACCGAGGATGGCTGCCTGTGGGGCACCGTGTCCGGTCAATGGACGAACCAGGGAAGCGGCGACGCGGCCGGCACGTCGCAGGCGGCCGTCTTTCGCATCGGCGGCCAGAAGCAGGTGGCCGAGGACTGGTTCCTGGGCGGCTTCCTGGGGATCGGCTTCACGTCGGGTCAGGCAGGGGGCGGATACGTGTCGAGCACCGGCCAGACCTACGACGGCGCCCTCACGCTCAAGATGGTGCGCGGCCCGTGGCTGCTGGCGGCGGGCCTCGCCTTCGGCACGAGCGTCAACGCGCTGCAACGCGAGGCGGGCCAGATCACTGGTTTGAGCACCTCCTATGGCGGCAGCGCTCGGCTGCGCGGTGCCTACGAGTTTCCTTTCGACGGCTGGTACCTGCGTCCGCGCCTCGATCTCGAACTGCGCTATTTCAACAGGCCGGCGTTCCAGGAATCCGGCGGCTCGGGGCTGGCGATGGGATTCGGCGGCGAGAGCACGATTCGCCCGGCGATCGCGCCGGCGCTGGAAGTCGGCGGCCGGATCGACTTCGCCGATGGCACGATCCTGCGGCCCTATCTCGTGGCCGGCGCGACGGTGCTGCCCGACAGCACTTCGAATATCCAGACCTGGTTCGTCTCCGGTCCGCTCGCGGGCCTGGGCACCTTCCAGGCGACGGTGGCCGCCCCCAACCTGCTCGGTACCCTGGAGGCCGGACTGCAGGTCTATCGCGCCCACGGCTTCGAGGCGAAGGCGGCCTACGGGCTCTCGGCCGCGACGGCGTACCTGAACCAGAGCGCGACGCTGCGCCTCGCCTGGCACTTCTGAGCCGCCGCGCGCGCTCCCTCCTCCAGCCTCGCCGTGCCATGCACTGACGGGATGAAAGCACTGGACGGCTCCGACACGACGGCCTGCCCACCGGCTGGGATTTCGACGCCCGCGGCGAGCCCGGCGCCTCGCGCCAATCCTACTCCGCCGCCCGCGCCAGCGGCATCGCGAGCGTGGGCCGGGCGGTGCTGAACGAGCGCAGGACCTGGCCGGGCGGCTTCACCTTCACATAGTCCTCGCCGTCGAAGACCTGCACGCCGTTGACCCACACGCCCTTGAGGCCCGGGGCGCTGCGGATCAGGCGGTTGGCGCCGGCCGGGAGGTCGGCAACGCGGCGGGTGCGGCTGACATGGATGGTCGCGGGATCGAACAGCATGAGGTCGGCCCAGGCGCCGACCTCGATGCGGCCGCGGTCGACGATGCCGTAGATGTGCGCCGGATCGCCGGTCAGCTTGCGGATGGCGTGCGGCAGGCTGAAGCGGCCGAGTTCGCGCACCCACCGGCCGAGCAGGTGCATGGCATAGCCCGCGTCGCAGAACAGCGTGAGATGCGCGCCGGCGTCGGACAGGCTGATCAGGTTGCCGTCGTCCGCGATGAGATCGCCCACCCGCTTTTCGTCGACGTTCAGCAGCCGCACGATGAAGGTCGTCTCGAGATCGTCGGCGAGGCCGATGTCGAGCAGCGCGTCCACCGGATCGACGCCGCGCTCGCGCGCGATGTCCTCGATCGTGCGGCCCTCCAGGGTGGGCTGGGTCGGAGACACAGCCACTTCCATCAGGTGCCAGGTGCCGTTGAAGATGCGGCCGCCCTCGACCGGCGTCGCCAGCGACGTCTTGAACGCCGCGCGAAAGGCGGGATCGACGAACAGCGCGCGATGCTGCGCCTTGTCGCCGGCCTTGGGCCACGGCGCGATGGTCTGCAGCATGTAGGCGTTGAGCAGGCCGAAGTTCATGTTGAGCGGCTGGCAGGAGGCCTGGGCATAGACCGCGTGGCCGCGGCGGCGCGCCTCGGCGCAGGCGGCGGAGATCCCCGGCGCATGCTCGGGCTTGGTCGGATAGTCGAGCAGCGGACAGTAGATCACCGGCCGGCCGGAGAGCCGGGCCAGTTCCTCCATGAAGGGAATGGTCGAGCGCTGGCCGCAGGTCGCCATGGTGACGCCGTGGCCGTGCCGCGCCATCACCCGCGCCAGCGCTCGGAACTCGTCGTCGCTGGCCAGGCGCGACGGCACGGGAATGCCGCCATAGCCATTGTGGTTCTCGAAGGTCGAGGAACCCAGCCCGATCGCGCCCGCCGCCAGCGCCTCGTCGAACAGCGCCGACATCTTCGCCAGCTCATCCGCCGTCGCCTCGCGTTCTGAGCCGGCGTCGCCCATCACCACGGTGCGCAGCGCCGAGTGCGAGCAGAAGGAAGCGACGTTGGGCGTGACGCCGCGCCGGGCGATGAAGTCGAGGTAGCTCGCGAAATCGTCGAACTGCCAGTCGACGCCCTCGCGCAGCGCGTCGAGCGACATCGCCTCGACCTCGGAGAGGTTCTTCAACAGCGTGTCGCGCGTGGCCGGCGTCGCGGGTGCGATGCCGAAGCCGCAATTGCCGATCACCACCGTCGTGACGCCCAGCGCCGGCGACGGCGAGGCCGTGGAATCCCAGGTGAGCTGCGCGTCGTAGTGGGTGTGGACGTCGATGACGCCGGGCGCCAGCACCAGGCCCGCCGCGTCCACCGTCTCGCGCGCCGGCCCGAGATCGCGGCCGATGGCGGCGATGCGGCCGTCCTTCACCGCGACGTCCGCCTTGCGCAGCGGGTTGCCCAGACCGTCGGCGACGTCGGCATTCGTGACGACCAGATCGAACATGCAATCCTCCCGGAGCGTGCGGCACTTCGAGTGCGTTTGGCCGTCATTCTCCGCGAGAAGCGTGACGTTGTACCGCCTCAATTCACGGCATTTCCGCGTCGTGGATGGGTGGGTATCGAACCGATGGCGGAACGACGCCCGCGTCCAGACGTTGGGGTCCGCAATTCCGCGACCCCGGACTTCGGTCCCGAACGAGGATCATGGACCCCTATATCGTGATGCTCGCCGGCTTCGGCGCGATTGTGCTTTTGACAGCATGGCTTCCCATGTTGCTGAAGGAGCTGCCGCTTTCGCTGCCGATCTTCTGTGTCGCGGGCGGCGCCCTGCTGGCCGGCTTCTTCGACCAGGCGCAGGCCCCCTCGCCCCAGACCCATCTCAAGCTGACGGAACGGCTGACGGAAGCCGTTGTCATCGTGGCGCTGATGGGTGCCGGGTTAAAACTCGACCGGCCGCTGGCGTGGGCGACCGCCGGTCTGACTTGGCGGCTGCTGGGGATTGCCATGCCGCTCACCATCGTCGCCATCGCCCTGCTGGCGCACGGGCTGCTGGGCGTCGGGCTGGCTGCGGCGCTCCTGCTGGGCGCTGCGCTCTCGCCCACCGATCCCGTGCTGGCGAGCGACGTGCAGGTCGGCCCGCCGGGCCAGGGCGGCGAAGACGAGGTGCGCTTCACCCTGACGTCAGAAGCCGGACTGAATGACGGGCTCGCGTTTCCTTTCGTTTATCTTGCCATCCTGCTCGCGACGGCGAGCCCGGCCGGCGCGTCCTGGCTGGACTGGGTGACGCTCGACCTGGGCTGGCGGCTGGCGGCGGGGATCGCCGTCGGGGTCGCCGTCGGCCGCGGCCTCGGCTGGCTGACCTTCCGTCTCCCCAACCGCTCCAAGCTCTCGCGCACCGGCGACGGGTTCGTGGCGCTGGGCATCACCGCAATCGCCTACAGCCTCGCCGAGATGGCGCACGGCTATGGGTTCCTGGCGGTCTTCGTGTCGGCCGTCGCCTTCCGCGGCTTCGAACGGCGGCATCACTACCACGAGAAACTGCACGACTTCGTCGAGCAGATCGAACGCCTGCTGATGATGATGCTTCTCGTGCTGTTCGGCGGCGCGCTGGCGGAGGGCGGCCTGTTGCGCCACACCGACTGGGCGATGGTCGGGTTCGCCGCGCTCACGCTGCTGGTCGTGAGGCCGCTGGTCGCCTGGATCAGTCTGCTCGGCCGCAAGGAGCCGACACCGGAACGGGCGATCATCGCCTTCTTCGGCATTCGCGGCATCGGCTCCGTCTATTACATCGCCTTTGCCCTGGGGCGGGCGCCGTTCGAGGGAGCGGACCTGCTGTGGAACGCCGTATCTCTGGTGATCCTCATCTCGATTACCTTGCACGGCACGACCGTCACGCCGGTCATGCGGTTCATCGACAAGCGCCGCGGGCGCTGACGCCCGAATTCAGCCTGACGGAACTTGCATGCCGCAGGACCGTTGTGCGTGCGGCATCGGCCGGACCGCGGAGGCCTTATCCCGCGCCTGACGATGGAGGACGGCATGAATTTCAGAGCCCTGGCGGGCAGCGTCGCCTTCCTCGCGGTATTGATTGCCGCACCGGCCCTCGGCCAGGGCACGTTCGGCCTCACGATCGAAAACTGTTCCGACTACGTCGCCCGGGCGATGAGCCAGGTCCAGATGGCAACCGGCTGCAGCGTTTCGGGACCAGCCTGGAGCGCCGAGCCGGCCGACCATGCCGCCTGGTGCAAGCGCGCCTCCGCGCGCGAGCGTGGCCGCGAGGACGACGCGCGCCGCAACGCCCTGACCACGTGCCGGGGAGATTTCGGCACCGTACAAATCAAGAGCTGCAACGAGTACGTGGCCCGGTCGCGCACGCAGCTGGAGGTTGCCCAGGCGCTTTCATCGAACTGCACCTTCGACGGGATGCGGTGGAGTTCGAACATCGTCCAGCACATGCACTGGTGCAACCGCACACCCGTCGACCGGCACGCCACCGAAGACGCCGCCCGCCGCAAGGAACTGGCCTCCTGCGGCGCCCGGCCGAACTAGATGCGGGCGCCACGATGACGATGAAGACCCCGAGATCGATCGTGCGCCGGATGAGCCCGTAGAAGTATCTGCGGGCCCGCCTGTCATGCCGAAGTACAGCTGCTGGAACTTTTCGCGCAATCGCCTCGTTGCCATGCCTCCCGATATCATGGCTTCGCGTCGGGGCACCGGGCCGCGCTTGCCGATGGCGGGCCGGTCGTCACCAAAACGACTGCCAGATGCGCTACGATGGGCCCATGAGAGACAATGAAAGTCCGGACCCGCCAAACCTGTTCTGGCGGCGGGAGACGGCAACACGGGCCGGGCTGATCGTCGATGCGAGCGACTATTTCGAGGCCGGCCGCAAGGCGATGCTGAAGGCGCGGCGGCGCATCATGCTGATCGGCTGGGATTTCGACGCCCGCATCGAACTCTCCGACGAGCGCCTGCCGGGCGAGCCCCGCACCCTGGGCGATTTCGTGCTGTGGCTGGTGAAGCGCAATCCCGAGCTGGAAGTCTTTCTGCTGCGCTGGAACATCGGCGCGGTGAAGGCACTGTTCCGCGGCACCACCATCTTCACGCTGATGCGCTGGATGGCCCATCCGCGCATCCACACGCGGCTCGACGGCGCCTCGACGCTGGGCGCCTCGCACCATCACAAGATCGTCGTGATCGACGATTGCCTGGCCTTTTGCGGCGGCATCGACATGACCAGCAACCGCTGGGACACGCCCGAGCATCGCGACGGCGACACGCGCCGCGTCGGGCCCGGTGGCAGCCCCTACGCGCCGTGGCACGACACGACCTCGATCCTGGAGGGGCCGGTGGCGCAGGCGCTGGGCGAGCTGTCACGCAAGCGCTGGCAGGCGGCGGGCGGCCACGCGCTCGAACCGGTGGACTGCGGCGCCGACTGCTGGCCGGAGGGTGTCGAGGCACAGTTCCGCGACGTCTCGGTGGCGATCAGCCGGTCGCGGCCCGAGGGAGACGATGGCGGCCCGCCCGTGCGCGAGATCGAGGCGACGTATCTCGCGCTGATCGCCCGCGCCCGGAAGTACATCTACGCCGAGAGCCAGTACTTCGCGTCGCGCCGCATCGCCGAGGCGATCGCCCACCGGCTGGAGGAGGCCGACGGGCCCGAGATCGTGCTCGTCAATCCGTTCAAGTCGCAGGGCTGGCTGGAGCCGGTGGCAATGGATACCGCGCGCGCCCGCCTCTACGCGGCGCTGGAGCATCTCGACTGCCACGCGCGGTTCCGCATCTATCACCCGTTCACGCAGGCCGGCGAGCCGATCTACGTGCACGCCAAGATGATGATCGTCGACGACGAGGTGCTGCATGTCGGCTCGTCCAACATGAACAACCGCTCGATGCGCCTCGACACCGAATGCGACGTCACTCTCGACGCGGGCCTGCCCGGCAACGAGAGCGCCGCGCCGACGATCCGCGCGCTGCGCGACCGGCTGCTGGCCGAGCATCTCGGCGTGACCGCCGAAGCGGTGGCGGCAGCCGTCGACGGCAAGGGCTCGCTCATCGCCGCCGTCGAGGCGCTGCGCGGCCAGGGCCGGTCGCTGCGCCCCTACGAGATCCTCGACCTGCACGAGGTCGAAACGTGGCTGGCCGACAACCAGGTGCTCGATCCGGAGGGACCGGGCGAGATCTTCGAGGCGACATCCAAGGGCGGCCTGCTGCGCGGCCTGCGCCGCCGCCTCCACACCCACGCCGACCGCATGCGGCACCGGCTGCACAAGCACCGCTCGCGCGCCTGATAGGGTGACGAAAGGTCTCTGGCTCACCCTCCGGCCGGAGCGGCCGGGAGTGGCCCTGCAGTCTTTCCGGACACGACCGAATCACCAATGCTCGGCTCGAGTCGATCTCGCCCGGAAACGCCCTACCCCGGCCGCTTGCCGCCGCGGAACGGGTTGCGCAGCAGCGCCGGGAAGGCGCCGCGCATCTTCTCGAAGGCGACGTAGAGGCCGGGGATCACGAAGATGCCGAGGCAGGAGGCGGCCAGCATGCCGCCGAACACGGCGGTGCCGACCGCGCGCTGGGTGGCGGCACCCGCGCCCGAGGCGATCACCAGCGGCACGAGGCCGAGGATGAAGGCGAAGGAGGTCATCATCACGGCGCGGAACCGTTGGCCGGCGGCCGAGGTGGCGGCCGTCACCGGGTCGCTGCCGCCGGC
>OFDN01000757.1_pt1 | contig 24342 bp, 21 predicted proteins | sample 1520971 | NCBI WGS metagenome assembly OFDN01 (sample SAMEA94257418, study PRJEB24077) | hot springs metagenome | biome: Aquatic biome; feature: Geographical feature; material: Water | place: India | collected 2012-06-12 | depth 5 m
GTACTCGGGCGGGATGGTACGTGCCGCACGCAGCTGCGGCTCGGCACCCCAGAAATGGAAGTGCTCCATCGTGCGCTGCGTGAGGTTCTGGCCCTTGGGGATGGGCTGGGGCTCCGGGTGGCGCTCGATCACGGTGCACCGGATGCCGCGTTGGCCGAGTTCAATCGCCAGGCCCATGCCCACCGGGCCGCCGCCGACGATGACGACCTGGGTGTGTTCGACGGGGGATGGGCTGGCGGTCTGCGACATGGGTGGGGATGGGTCTCGGGTCTGAAGGCCCGCATTAGGCCGTGGGCCCTTGAATTAGACAAGTTTAGGTATGACATGAACTCATAAAATATCCATATGAACCTCTCCATGCGTCAGCTGCGCGCCTTTCTGCACGTGGCCCGCTCCGGCAGCTTCACGCGGGCCGCCGAGCGTGCCCATATGACGCAGGCCGGCCTGAGCATCCTGGTGCGCGAGGTCGAGCGTCAGCTGGGCGCCCGGCTGTTCGACCGGACGACCCGCGCAGTACAGCTGACCGAGGCCGGCAAGCGCCTGGCCGTGGTGGCTGAATCGGTGCTGCGCCAGCTTGACGACGCGACGGCCGAGGTGGACGCCATCGGCCAGCTCACACGCCAGCAGCTGCGTATCGCGGCCACGCCCCTGGTGTCCTCGCACCTGCTGCCCCAGGTGCTGGCCCGTTTCCGTGAGAGTCACGGGGATGTGCAGGTCCAGCTCGTGGACACCAACCTGGAGAACGTGCAGGCCCTGGTCGAATCGGGTGCGGTGGACCTGGGCTTGGGCTTCTTCTTCAAGGTGGCCTCGGGTCTGGTGCGACGGCAGCTGGCGGAGTTTCCGCTGATGCGGGTCTCGCCTTCGGATACGGCGCCCGAGGGCATCGGCCGCGCGAGCTGGGCTTCGCTGCGCGCCGCGCAGCTGATCACGCTGCCCGCGGAGAACCCGATCCAGCGCGTGATCGACGCGCATCTGGACAAGCTTGGCATCGTGCACGACGACGTCCGCCCGGTGAGTTTTCTGGCCACGCAGATCTCCATGGTCGAGGCAGGCTTCGGTTCGGCCGTGATGCCGACCTTCGCGATCGCGGCCTGCCGCCACCACCGGGTTCAGCTAGATGTGCTGGGCAGCCCGCAGGTGAAGCTGGGCTTCTATCGCGTGTCGCGCCGCGGTGTGGCAGAAACCGAGGCCATGAAGGCCTTCGGCGAGGCCTTTGCCCGCCACCTGCCGTCCATGTCGCGCTGAACGTCGGTCTTCATCTATTGCTGAATCTTATGAATCCATGTGATTTCTGAATTTCCGCTGCTCCCGGGCGGATGGCCTAATAGCAGCAAACCGCGCACAACGCCTTGAGCTGGCTCAGATGGTGTGCATTCAATACCCGGGCAGGAGACGACATGAACTATCAATGGATCAAGAAGCTGGCGTGGATGGCCGCCGGCATGGTGCTGTCAGGCGCGGCGTGGGCCGCCTGGCCCGAACGCGCCATCACGCTGGTCGTCCCCTACACCCCGGGCACGGGGATCGACCTCGTGGCGCGCCAGCTTGCCGCGCGACTGCCCAAGGTGCTGGGCCAGCCCGTGATCGTCGAGAACGTGCCGGGTGCGAGCGGCAACATCGGCAGCGAGCGTGTGGCGCGCGCTACGCCCGACGGCTACACGCTGCTGGTGCAGGTCAACACGCTGGTGATGAACAAGAGCCTGTACAAATCCCTGCCTTACGACCCGGTCAACGACTTCGCGCCCGTCACGCTCACCTCCTGGGGCACGCTTCTGCTGGTGGCCAATCCCTCGGTGCAGAAAGCCGCCACCGCCCAGCAGATGGTTGCCGCCGCGAGGGCCAAACCCGGCCAGTTGACCTATGGCACGCCCGGCGTGGGCACGCCGCATCACCTGGCCATGGCCCAGCTGTTGCAGGCCAACGGGCTGGACATGCTTCACGTCCCCTACAAAGGCACGGCGGGCGCCGTGACCGACCTGCTCGGTGGCCGCCTCGACTACATGTTCCTGCCGGTGCACGTGGCCTTGCCGCACATCACGGCGGGCAAGCTGCACGCGCTGGCAGCAGGCAGTGACCAGCGTGTGCCGCAACTGCCCCAGGTGCCGACGCTGGCTGAAGCCGGGGTCCAGACCGGCAACGTCGAGATGTGGTACGGCGTGCTGGCGCCCAAGGGCACGCCCGCCGATATCGTGGCCCGCCTGGACCGCGAGATCAGCGCCATCCTGCGCCAGCCTGACCTGGCCACCGCTTTCGAGGCGCAGGGCATGACACCGGCTCCCAAAGGGACGCCTGCGGCTTTCGGCGCGCTCATCAGCAAGGACGCAGAGCGTTGGTCTGAGGTGGTGCGCAAGGGCAAGATCACGGCCGAATAAGCGGCCCGATGCCCAAGCCCTTGCGCGCGCGTGCAAGGGCGGCGTTTATGATGCGGTGCACGCAAGGCACGGCGCCCTTTCATGGGCGCCGTCGCACTGAACGATTGCCGTCATGACCACCGGTCCCGCCACGATCTCCGCTTCCACGCGCCGCTCCGTCCTCCTGCTGTCTTTCGCCACGTTCTCGAGCATGGCGGCGCAGCGCCTGTGTGATGCCATGCTGCCCGAACTCTCGCGCGAATTTTCGGCCGGTCTGGCCGAGGTGGCACAGGTGGTGTCCGTCTTCGCCGTGGTCTACGGTCTGTGTCAGCTCTTCTACGGCCCCTTGGGCGACCGGTTGGGCAAGTTTCGCGTCGTGACCTGGGGTACGCTGGGTTGCTGTGTGGGCAGTGTGCTGGCCGTCTTCGCGGCCAGCCTGGACATGCTGGTGCTCGCACGCATGCTGACGGCGCTGGGCGCGGCGGCCATCATCCCCCTGTCGCTGGCCTGGATCGGCGACGCCGTGGCCTACGAGTTGCGCCAGGAGACGCTGGCGCGCGTGGGCCTGGGCACCACGCTGGGCATCACCGGGGGCCAGTTGCTGGGCGGGGTGTTCACCGACACCCTGGGCTGGCGCTGGGCTTTCGTCTTCATGACCCTGCTGTTCGGTGTCGTGGGTTTGCTGCTCTGGTTTGACGGGCGGCGCCAGCGCAGCGAGACGCCACCCCTTGCGCCCCAACCCATGCCCGGTGGTCGCCCCGGCTTTGTGCAGCAAGCGTTGCAGATCGTGACGGGGCGCTGGTCGCGCATCGTGCTCATCGTGGCGCTGATCGAAGGCGCCTCCGGCTTCGGCGTGCTGGCCATCTGGGCCTCGCACCTGCACCATGAGCTGGGGCTCTCGCTGTCGGCGGCAGGTGCCGTGGTGGCGCTGTTCGGTCTGGGCGGCATGGTCTATATGGCGGTGGCCCGCTGGCTCATTCCGCGCCTGGGCGAGCATGGCCTGGCGCGCACCGGGGTGGCGCTGCTGGGCTTGAGCTCGCTGGTGATCGCCTTCACGCCCGTGTGGTGGCCCAGTGTGCCCGCCAGCCTGCTGGCGGGTTTCGGCTTCTTCATGTTCCACAACACCATGCAGACCAATGCCACGCAGATGGCGCCAGCGGCGCGTGGCACGGCAGTCTCCCTGTTCGCGTCCTTCCTCTTCATGGGGCAGTCCATCGGCGTGCTGCTTGCGGCCGCCCTTGTCGGCGTGCTCGGCTCCACGACCGTGATCGCGCTGGGCAGCGCGGTGCTGGTGGCGGTAGGTGTGTATTTCTCGTGGGCGCTGGGTCGCCGCGCTGTCCTCATGCAGGGCGCGGGCTGAGCTGCCGGTACTGCAGCGCCTCGGCCATGTGGTCCACGTTGATGCGTGGCGCGCCGGCCAGGTCCGCGATGGTGCGTGCCACCCGCAGCGTGCGGTGCAGGCCGCGCGCCGACCAGCCCAGGCGCGCTGCCGCCGTATCCAGAAAGCGCAGCGCCGCATCGTCCGGCCGCGTGTGGCGGTCGATCTCCTGTCCGCTCAGTGCATGGTTGGGCTGGCCCTGGCGGGCCAGGGCGCGTTCGCGCGCAGCGATGCAGCGTGCCCGAACCACAGCGGTGCTTTCTGCGGCGGTGGGTTGCAGCAACTCCCCGGCCGGCAGCGCACCGACGGGCACATGCAGATCGATGCGGTCCAGCAGCGGGCCGGACAGCCGCCCCTGGTAGCGCGCCACCTGATCCGGTGTGCAGCGGCAGGCGCGCTGGGCCGATCCCAGGTAGCCGCAAGGGCAGGGGTTCATCGCCGCCACCAGCTGGAAGCGGGCCGGGAACTCGGCCCGCCGCGCCGCTCGTGCGATGGTGATGCGGCCGCTTTCCAGCGGCTCACGCAGGGCCTCCAGGGCGACTCTTGGAAATTCCGGCAGCTCATCGAGGTAGAGCACCCCGTGATGCGCCAGGGACACCTCGCCGGGCCGCGGCGGTGATCCGCTGGTTGGTGTGTTGCTAAATGAGAAAAATCCGCTAATGTATAAGAATGCCAACCAGAAAAATCACTGCCAGCCCAGTAAAGCTGACGGGAATTGCGCCAGATGGGCAGCAATTCGAGTCGCATCTGGAAGAGGACTTCTTCGTCTTATTGCGCTTCAACAGAAATGTGAAGCACTGGGAATCTCACCCCATAACCATTGACTGGCTAGACGAGTCTGGCCGAGTTAGAAAGTACACGCCTGATGTATTGGTGGAGTACAAGCCGGATGAGGTTGGTGCGGAGCCGGTATGGGTCCTATGCGAGGTCAAGCCCGACTTTGACAGCGATGAGGATCTCCCGAGGAAAAAGCTGCCACGCCGGGAGACAGATGCTGATAACAAACTGAAGTGGGAGGCAGCAGAACGCTACGCCGCTCGGCGGAAATGGCAATTCAAGGTTTACCGAGAATCTGACATCCGGACGCCTTACCTACGAAACGCCCGATTCCTGTTACGTTTCCTTGAGCGTAGATCGTCGATGCGGGGGCGCCAGGAGTTATTGGACATCTTGAAGACTCAAGGCGCGTGCACGTTGGCCCGCTGGGTATCTCCGTTAGCGAGTACGCCAGAGCAACGAGCCAACTTCCTTCCAACGTGCTACCGCCTAATCGCGGAGGGCTACGTCAAGATTGACATGTCGAAAATTCTCACATTGGACAGCTTTTGCGAGTACGTCAATGAGTAAGGCCACTATCTCACTTCAGCCCGGTTCGAGAGTTTCGTATCAAGGGGCGGACTGGTTTGTGGGAGATGCGGAAGACTTTCAGCGTGTGCTTGCGACACGAGCCAATGATGGGCGTCGAGAGTTCCTGCCCATCAACGAATTGCGTGCGCCCATTACGCAGAATGAGTCGAAACATGGTGGAGATCGACCAAGCCCGAGGCGGAAAAAGCCGGAACTGACTGAGAAGGCCGAACTTGCTCAAAAGCCGAAGTTAAAGCGCCATATGGACCTCTTCCAGGCGTTAATGGCCGTCGCCAAATTACCCAAAGGAAGTCGTCGAGAGTCGATTCGGAATCTGGCCAAGGACTTTCAAATCAGCGAGCCATCGGTATATCGAAAAATCTCAGCATTGGAGCGGAGCGGCACCGCGGAAGATCTTCATAGAGCCGTTCGAAATGACAAAAAAGGAGTCGGTTCTCGAATTGGACAAGAGCGTTTGAAGATCGTAGAGCAGATCTTGCGGGAAAAGCATTTCATTGACACGCCGAGAACCGTAGACGATTGTGTAGAAATTATCAACTCGGCTTTGCGTCGGGAAAATCTGAAAGAAGTCGGCCGCAGTCTTGTCTATCAGGTCCGAAACAAAGTCACTTACAAGGACCGCCTCAAGGACCAGGGCAAAAAGAGAGAAGTACGGGATGCGTTTAGACCAAGTGTCGGCCATCTTCCCGACAACGACTACCCGCTTGGTACCGTACAAGTGGATCACACACCATGTCAGATCTGCTTTGTCGACGAAATCAGTCGCGAACCTATCGGAGACGCGACGCTGACCTTGGTGATTGATTGTTTTAGTCGAATGATTCTCGGCTTCTATCTGACGATTGGCGGGCCATCTACGTTGGCGACGGGTTTGGCCCTTGCGCGTGCATTTTTGCCGAAAGACAACTTGTTGCGACGCTTGGAGGTTAAAGGGCTCTGGCCTTGCTGGGGATTCCCGGACGTGGTCTTGGTAGACAATGCGAATGAGCTGAACGGTCACATGATGCAATATGCACGAAGCTATTACCGATTCACCATTAGAAATCGGCCGATCGGCTTCCCCCAGTTTGGTGGGCATGTCGAGAGTGCATTCAAAACTTTCATGTATGAGATCAAAACGATCCCGGGAACGAAATTCTCTAATCCGGTAGAGCGTGGTGAATACGACTCGGAAGGACGGGCGATCATGACGATACGTGAGTTCGAGTGGTATTTCACGGATTTCTTGGTGAATGACTACCACCTAGCAGAACACAGAGGCGAAGGCATGGAAAGGCGAGCACCGCTTCAGCGCTGGAATGCAGGCGTATTTGGTGGAGACGTTTTTGCACCAATCGGCTTGCCTGATATCCCAGCTGACCCTCAAGCTTTGCAAATATCGCTGATGCCCGTTGAATGGCGTGTCATCAAAAAGGCGACCATCGCGATCTTTGATGAGACGTATTACAGCGGTGCTTTGGCAATGCTGGGTGACTCTATCGATCCCACAAAACCGACATCAGAACGGAAATTTGAAGTGCGCTATGACCCCCGGGACATTTCTAAAATTTGGGTCCGGGATCCTGAGGCCGATATGTATATAGAGGCAACATTCGGAGACTTGGGCAAGCGGTCTATCTCGCTATGGGAGCATAACGCTCGGAAGCGTGCGCTAGGTCGACCTGCCGAGGTGTTCAAACAGCAGCGCGCCGACAGCAAGGAACGCCGCGAGGAGTTCAAGCAGCGCAAAAAAGTGCAAACGAAGCAGGCCAGGCGCGAAGCTGAACGAATTCGGCGTGATGCGGCCGATTCGCTTACCCGTCCGGCCGCCCCAAAGAAAAATATCGTGCCATCATCGAAGGCTGCCCCGCGCCGTTCAAACGAAGAAATTCAGGCAGAAATGCGAAGAAGACTTGAGGAGTAAGGAGGTAGGTGATGGAGAGTACTGACGGCTCAAGTGAGAGAGAACTTGGCCATCTGTCGAAGCAGGTTCGATTGATAGCCGTTCAAGAAGATGATGAGCGCATTGCCTATTTGACGCGTGAGCGATTCATTCCATATGATCGTGCAACGCGGGTTCTGGATGAGTTGGAAAAACTCTATCGCCGGGAAGATGCCGTGCGCGCACAAGGTCGACTATTCATCGGTCCATCGCTGGCCGGTAAGAGCTCGATCTTGCACCGGTTTGTTCAAAGCCATCGTGCAGATGACAATGTGGATGGCGAGGCAGCAATTGTTCCTGTCTTGATGGTGCAGTACCCGGAAGTGGGGCGTGAGGGAATCTACTCGGCGATTTGCCATGCTCTGAATCACCGCCCGCCCGTGTCCGCGAGTCTGGCTCGGTTGCGTGCCGAGTGCCTGGACTTACTGAAGGCTGTTGGCGTTCGGGTTCTTCTGATCGACGAGTTTCACAATGTCTTGCGTGGGAACACTGAAGAGCAACGCATAGGCTTGACAACGATCAAGTACGTCATGAATGCACTAGGGCGACCTATTGTGGTTGCAGGCACGAGCGAGGCCTATAACGCGGTCAACAAGGACCCACAGATGTTGAGTCGTCTAAAGCCAATATATCTAAACCGTTTTCAGGAGCAGGATGAAGACTATCTCAGCCTTCTGTCAGGGTTTGAATTGTCTTTGCCATTGCGCAAGCCGTCACATCTCATTGATGGTGAGGTTTCCTCTGAAATTTACAGATTGACGGAAGGCTTGGTTGGACATATTGCCGATCTCATGTCAGAGCTCGGCACTCTGGCAATCCAGACCGGGGAGGAATGCATCACTCTTGATCTGGTTCGTGAGAGCAGCTGGGTTCCCATGGCCGATAAAGATCAAGTCGCCAACGCGAATTGACATGGAAAATGTGACGTGGCGTCCGTATGGACTATCTCGTCATTGCTTGCCCATACATCCGCAACTGCGCGACGACGAGTTGCTTAGCTCATGGTTACTCCGTCTAGCCTGGGCGAACCGCATGAAGGTGCACTCCCTGTGCCTAATGATTGCGGGCAACCAGGCGGTTGTTTGGAACCGCGATATCGACAGGCTTGTGCCGACTTGGCTTCAGCTCCAATTGGAGCAGTTGACAGGATTGTCAGCCACGACGATCCGTAATGCCGGCCTAGACAATATTGCCCGCGCCTTAAATGGCCATGCCCCGAACACCAATGGCTCTGAGACATGGCTCCTTCCCCTGGGCATCTGGCATCGTAAACGTCGTCGCTATGGGGTGCAGTTCTGTCCTCTGTGCTTGAGTACGCCGATGGGGCAGTATGTACGTCGAGCTTGGCGGCTCGGCTTCTACACGGAATGCGAGCACCATCACGTGCTTTTGTGCGATCGGTGCAACGCATGTGGAGCACCTTTCACATACTTTCGGGCGGAATTAGGTCGTCGGCACTTCATAGAAGACGCATCTATGAGCTTCTGTGCCGAGTGTGGCGCTCAGCTCTATCGGTCACCCGTGGAGCGATTTGAGTGGCCGCAGCTGGACCATGCGCTTGCGACGCGAACACTGCTGTTCATGAAAGATTTTGGCTGGGCCTTTGTCCAAAATAGAGTCTTTCCTGACTCAGCAAGTCTTTTCGGTGTACTGCGTCAGCTGATCACAGCAATGTCATCAAGGGGCCCATATGGGCAGTTGTATGACACCGTTGCTGAGCGGATATGGCCGGGTGGCTATCAGGTATTGGGATCGCGTGGCAGGGCGTTTGAGCAGCGCGGGGTGGTGGAAAGGCATCGGCTCTTTGGAATGGCGGTCTGGATGGTGATGGACTGGCCAGGTCGTTTCAGAGAAGTCATGGACTGCTCGGGCGTTGGGTGCTACGCCATGGTGCAAGGCATGAAGATGCCTCTTCCCGACTGGTATGCTGCTGAGTACCAATTCCAACTAGATCGTTCAAAGTAGATGAGAGGAAGGCGGAGCATTGAGTAGCTGGGGCAGTTTCCATGTGTCGCCCAGACTGGGGTACGAGACTTCATTTGAAGCGGGCATGCCGGTATTACGCCCTTTAGCCGGTTTCAAGCGTCCGATGCAGATAGTCTGGCTGGGTCAAGTTCGTAATCTGGGACGAGCTGGTCAGTTGCGCCCTCAAATCGAAGTTGTGCTTCGACCTGCGGAAGATCCTACGGCCCCGACTTTGCGACGGCTAGTGCCAGCGGCATTTGTCCGGGCCATGCGACTAGGTGATGTCTGGCACGGCCCGAATCTTGTTGCTACCTCATCGGCTTCGCTCATCCAGCTGAAAGGCCTGCAGATATCCGGGGAGGCGGCACATGTCAGCCCAATCGGTAAGCCGTTGGAGGGGCCTCATGGAGAGTACCCGCTGGATTTCCGATCTTTCTCCGATCACTCCGGGCATACAGGAGCATATGCCGTTAGAGAACGCCTGGCAGATGGTCGGTGGATGGTTGTACCGTGTTGGGAACTTCTGCGGTTCTACTTCGGAGCCTCAGGCGCGTTAGTCAGTCGACTGCTCTCGGGGCCGATCATTGCGCGCGCTCTGTACAAGTCAATCCGGCATGATCAGAAGAGTGACACTCATTGGCTAGATCTGGCGCCTGGGCTGCACGTTTCAGCAGCGGCAACTGTAGCGCGCATTGCCTTGGATAATCGGGCCGCTAGCGCTGCACGGTGGATTAGCAACTCTGGGGTGGCAGCGAACATCAACAGGCAGGCGTACTACCCCAAGACTAATTTCCCATTCCGAGGAAAAACTGATCTGACAGTTCAGGGTCACTGGTTTGATCAAGGGTCACAGTCAGTCCTATTTGTTGAGCGCATAGTGAGCTGCAGCTTCCCGTTTCCGTTCCGAAATCTGCACTACTCCGTCTTGCCAAAAACGGGCAAATCAATGCGCAGCCGCATGAAGAGTGGATCTTCATTGACTGGCGCGCCAACAGACTTTCGACCGGAAGTCCGCGAGGCTCCTCTGCTGACCAAAGACTCTGTGGCAATGATCTATCTGCCCGAGGTTGCGGCCGTTGCGTTCCCGGACTTGCTGGGAAAGGTGTTCAAAAGGGTGCGCCCTAGGGCTGAAAACAATCGAGTCACAAGACCTGGCAAACAAGATATCAGTAAAGTTTTCGCTGATGGTTCAGAGGTGGCGGCGGAGGGAGGGTTCCCGCAAGTAGAGTTGGCCAGTCAAGACGAGGCACGCGAAGACGAGGTTATTGCGCCTGAGGCGATTGATGTGCTTCGAAGCGCAGTAGAAATTCTCCGTGGAGAAAAATTCAATGTGAGATTGCAGTCATTGGGTGCTACTTCGGCCGAAGAACTCATGCCCCTGCAAGATATCTTGTCAGGAATTGGGCAACTGGGAAAAGCGTACAGTTGTATCGGCCTTCGGCGCAGTGGTGGGCGAACACGCGGTGCCGCGTATTGTCTGGTGCGCACGCACGATGATGGTCTTCCAGTCGAGACTGCAATCCTTTTGTATGCGCCCCAGCAAAAGATGGATGTGCATCGTGCACTCTCGCAAGCATTCGATATCCTGCAGCGAGGGCAACAAGGCGGCGTGGGCGTTGTCTCGGCACCGGAGTTTGTGGCGAACAATCCATACGCCGTCGCCAAGCTGATAAGGCAGCTGACTTGGTGAGCCTCAGCGTGTTGCGGCGTCTGATGCCCCAAGTAGACGACGATCAGAAACTCAAACACGTTTGGGCGTTAGACGACATCAAAGGATGCAACGACCGCTGCGCAGCGAATGCTGTCAGTCGCGACTGGGCGACCAAGTCACTGCTTTACCTCGAAAACGGACGCTCGCCTTTCGATGACATACGCATTTCGGCCGGGAAAGCAATGGCTAGGCGGCATGAGATGCCACCTCAAATTTCCGTCTGCTCCGAGATTTCGAGAGCGTCATCGACTTCTATGCCCAGATACCTAACAGTTGACTCCAATTTGGAGTGCCCAAGAAGCAGCTGCACAGCCCGAAGATTCTTGGTCCGTTTATAAATCAGCGTTGCCTTGGTTCTCCGCATCGAGTGAGTCCCATAGTTGGCACGGTCAAGCCCCAACTCATCAACCCAATGCCCAAGAATACGGGCGTACTGCCGAGTCCCGAGATGGGGAGAGTCATGCAATCGGCTTGGGAAAAGGAAGCTGTCCAGTTTTAAACCTGCATGCTTGATCCACGTCTGCAAGGAATCCCGGGTGGCGGCCGTAATTTCGAACTGAACAGGCCGCTGGGTTTTGTGTTGAGTGACGATCGCACGGGCTGCAACTTGATCCCCGTGGCAAACATCCCTGACTTTCAGGGAAACCAGATCGCACCCACGCAGTTTGCTATCGACGCCCAGATTCAGTAGCGCAAGCTCCCGTATCCGGCCTTCCATCTGGAGGCGGACACGGAGTGACCAAATTTCCTTGGGTTTGAATGGAACTTTCTGTCCAACGATTTTACCCTTGTTCCAAGGCTCGCGGCGAGTGGCATTTACTAATGTATCCATGATGGTCTCCCATCGAGTTGAGGGGTATCAAGGATGCGCGCTGACGTTACCTGGATGCAAGTTTCTCGGCGTCAGCTTTGGATCTACCCTTGTAGTTGCTTGAGAAATTGCGCCGAAGTCCTCAATACCTCGGAATTCAATGGAGCGCGCAACTTACTTCTGCTGCGAAAATTGGGCTTCTATAATCTAAGGTATGCGCCGCTGGCTCATCTTCCTGCTAACCGCCCACTTCCTTTGGGGAGTGGTCGGCGTTGGTTTTGGTTGGCGTTTCTACCAACCGGCTGATTTCTACAGCATCGACGCGGTTCACGAGCAGTTGCGCTCTGACGCTGACAACCGGTTGGATGACCATCTTGAGTCATTTTTGACCCAGCACGGGCTGATGGATGATCTTCCAGACATGCCCGATCTGCTTCCGCGTGCGACTATCGCCGCACTGCCGGCTGTAGCACCTTCCAGCCAGATCGACTACGTCCAGATACATAGCTCGGCGCCTGCGCTGGAGGTCCCCGTGCGACCTCCTAGCTACCTTCCCCTCATCGGCTGATCGGCCCGCGTCTCTTTTCTAGAGGCCGGTTCTCTTCAGGCGCGCCTGCGCCTGGCAAATAGCCTGACTGCATCTCATCCACGTGGGAATGCATCTCAGATCGAAGTGCTCTTTTCGGGCACAAGTAGCTGTTCACCAAGCATTACCCATGGAAATCGCACTGCTTTTTGCGCTAATCGTCCTTAATGGCCTCTTCGCCATGTCCGAGATCGCGCTGGTCACCGCGCGCAAGGCGCGCTTCCAGAAACTCATCGACGATGGCGACAGCGCGGCTGCTGCCGCAGTACGGCTGGGTGAGGACCCCAACCGTTTTCTATCGACCATCCAGATCGGCATCACTTCAATTGGCGTGCTCAACGGCATCGTCGGCGAAGCGGCGCTGGCCGCGCCTCTTGCGCAATGGCTGCTCGGTCTCGGTATCCCCTCCAACTACAGCCATCTGGTCGCCACAGGCCTGGTTGTTGTACTGATCACCTACTTTTCTATTGTCGTAGGCGAGCTGGTACCCAAACGCATTGGCCAAACCCACCCGGAAACCCTGGCCCGACTCGTGGCTCGACCGATCGACTGGTTGGCGGCAGCCACCAAGCCCTTCGTGCTGCTGCTCACGTTGTCCACCCAGGGGTTGCTACGCGTTCTGGGGGTCAAGACAGGCACTGCCAATGCCGTGACCGAGGAAGAGATCCACGCCATGCTGGCTGAGGGTACGACCGCTGGTGTCATCGAATCACACGAGCACGCCATGGTGCGTAATGTTTTTCGACTCGATGACCGGCAGATAGCCTCTCTCATGGTGCCGCGCAGCGACGTTGTAACCCTTGACCTGGATGAGTCCTTCGAAGTCAACATGGCACGCATCGAGGCCTCCGACCACGCGCGCTTTCCTGTCGTTCGCGGCGATCTCAACCACGTGATCGGTATTGTCAACGCACGGAAGTGGCTCTCTCAGGCACTGCGCGGCGAACAACGCGATCTGGCCCGCCAGCCCATGCAAGGCCCGCTTTACGTTCCCGAGACCATCACGGGCATGGAGCTGCTCGACAGCTTCCGGCAATCGGACATGCACATGGCGTTCGTGATCGACGAATACGGCGAGGTGCAGGGGATCGTCACGCTGCAGGATTTGATCGAGGCCATCACGGGCGAATTCCGTCCGCGCGATCCCGCCACGTCCTGGGCGGTACAACGTGACGACGGAAGCTGGCTTCTCGACGGTCACATTCCCGTACCCGAGTTGAAAGATCGTCTGGATCTGTCATTCGTTCCCGACGAGGAAAAGGGGCGTTATCACACGCTGAGCGGCATGATGATGTTGCTCACTGGCCGTCTTCCGAAGGTCGCCGACACCGTGATGTGGGAGGGGTGGAGGTTCGAGATTGTCGACATGGACGGCCGCACCATCGATAAAGTACTGGCCACCCGCCTGCCTGACGACTCGTCCCCTCCCGCAGCATCGGAACTGTCGCCGGGGAAATGATCATGCGACGGAAACGCCACATCATGCCGCTCGTCCTATCGGCAACGCTGTCGGCATGCTCCGACGGCTACAGCAGCGCAGAGGGGGAGCTCATGTTGCGCAATGACATGGGATTGGAAGGTGCTTTGGCCGCCCTGAACCGGCTGGGGCACGATCAGCCCTCCGACTACCACTGGGACTATGCCCTGCTGCCGAACTGCGAGCTGGAAATCCGGAAACGGCGCATGCTCTTCCGACAGGAACCGATACGCGTTTCGTTGCGCGGTGCGGTAAGCGACAAGAAGGTGGTCGCGACAGGACGTTACGAGGTCATGCTGCGTTCCAGCAAGCGTCCAGCCCAGACCGTCGTGGTGCTGGACCACATGGACGCCGTTGACGCGACCCAGGTTGAGTGGCTGTTGGATTACCTGCCCAGGTTCTGCACGAACCCGCAGAGCACGAACATGGATGCCCGGCCCTCAGTACAACCCGGCGGCGCCCCCTCCATACACCTTGAATCGACCCGAGAGACCAGAACATGGATCAGAAGCTTTTTCTCCCGCGCCTCCTGATTGCGGGCATCCCGCTGATCATCCTTTTGCTTGGCGGCTGCGACCAGCAAGACGACACCTCCCCTGCGAGCATTCAGCACACACAGTCTGGCGGTCTTACCCTGCCGTCATCCTCGCTGCAGTACATAGAAGTCGCCTCCGTGGGGGCGGGCGGCTCCCTGCAGGGCAGCCTGCTGCCTGGCCGTATTGCCTTTCGGCCGCAGGCAATTACCAACATTGGCTCACCTCTGACAGCCAGAGTTGTTACGGTAGATGTACGGCCTGGTCAACCAGTCAAGACTGGCCAGGCCTTGCTAACTCTTCAAAGTGCGGAGATGGCGGCGGCCCGCTCATCCTTCGAACAGGCACAGGCTAAATCGGCGGCGGCTGAAGACCTGCTACGCCGACAGACGGAGATGATGGCGCGCGGCGTAGGCCTGGAGGTCGACCGCTTCCAGGCCGAGACCGCGGCCAACGAGGCGCGCGCTGAACTGGCGCGCGCCCGGCGAGCCCTGAGCTACCTTGATGAAGGGGAGGGTGACCGCTTCACCCTTCGTGCACCATCCAACGGCATCGTGTTGGCCCTGCGCGCTAGCGTGGGCAGCATGGTGGCTGCGGGCGGCGACGCCCTGGTGGAGATCGGTGACCCAACTCGTCTCTGGATAGTCGCCGATGTGCCCGAAGACGATGTTGCCAGTATCCAGGTCGGAATGCGGGCTGAGATCCGCGTCCCTGCTGCAGATGCCAGCTTCGCTGCCAGCGTCGACGGTTTCGGCCGTATTGTCGACAGCGAACAGCGACGCCTGCCAGTCTACCTTGTACCTCAGAGCCGTCTGCCGGTCCTCACCCCCGGTATGCAGGCTGAAGTTCGCCTGACCAGCAGTCGTCAAGGTGCTCTGACCTTGCCAGTAAGCGCTGTGCTGATTAAGGACGGCAGCCGACGTGTCGTCATGGTCCAGCGCGCGGATGGTCAGTTCGAGGCGCGCGACGTGCGGACCGGCATTGCCCGTGAGGGTCGCGTCACGATCCTCCAAGGCCTGCAACCCGGCGATAAGGTCGTGGTCCGTGGCGCCCTGCTGCTTGACAGCGCGGCCGAACAGCTGCTCTGAGGACGCGCCATGCTCAACTTTCTGATCGAAGCCTGCGTCCATCGCCGTCTTGCAGCTCTCTTCGTCACGGCCGTCGTAGCTGTCTTCGGCATTCGCGCCTACCTGCTCACCCCCATTGAAGCCTTCCCCGACGTCACCAACGCGCAGGTTACCGTCATCACCCAGATGCCGGGCTATGCCGCTGAGGAGATCGAGCGTCAGGTCACCGTGCCGTTGGAGCGTGCACTAAACGGCACCCCGGGCATGACGCTGCTGCGAAGCGAGAGCCTGTTCGGGCTTTCGCTTATCACCCTGATTTTCGACGACAAATCGGACGCATTCAGTGCCCGCCTGCTGGTGTCCCAGCGCATGGCGCAGGCGGCTCTGCCCCCCGACATCACTCCCACGCTAGCGCCTGACGCCACCCCCCTGGGTGAGATCTACCAGTTCCGCCTCACCAGCGACCGGCACGACCTCTACCAGCTGCGCTCAGAAATGCAATGGAACGTGACACGCGTACTGCGCCAAGTTCAAGGCGTGGCTGATGTCATGCCTTTCGGCGGCTACCTCAAGGAGATCCATATCGAGGTCGATCCGGGGCGCTTGCGCGCAGCTGGTATCACGCTGGCAGAGTTGGAGGAAGCCATCGGAAAATCCAACCTTAACGTTGGTGGCGGATTTCTGCGCCATGGCGACCAGGAACTCACGATCCGTGGCATCGGTTACATCCAGACGGTAGAGGACCTCAAGAAGATCGCCCTGCGCTCGCGCCAGGGTAGCCCGCTGCTGCTCGGCGATATCGCCACCGTGAAACAGGCAGCCACGCCACGACGTGGCTCCGTGGGCTGGAACGAACACAAGGACGTTGTCGAGGGCGTGGTGCTGATGCGCCGCGGGCAGAACCCCTCGCTAGTGCTCGATGGCGTGCACGAACGGGTGCATGCTCTCAACAGTGGCATGCTGCCGGCGGGCATGAAGGTCGAGGTCTTCTACGACCGGAGTGTGCTGGTCAATCACACCCTGGCAACAGTGCACACGAACCTTCTGCACGGTTTCATTCTTGTCGTGGGCATCGTCTGGCTGTTCCTGCGGAGCATCGCGGGCTCGGCTGTGGTGGCTGTGGTGATACCGTTGTCACTGCTGGTGGCGTTCCTGGGGCTGCATGCCTTGGGTCTGCCAGCCAACCTGATTTCCATGGGGGCCATTGACTTCGGCATTCTCGTGGACGGGGCCGTGGTATTGGTCGAGAACGTAATCCACGCTATCCGGCACCAGAAGCCGACGGACCGCAAGGCCGTTCTGCGCCTGGTCATCCGCTCGGCCGTGGATGTGGGACGCCCCACGTTCTACGCCATGCTCATCATCATCGCCGCCTTGCTGCCGGTGTTCACGCTGCAGTCGGTAGAAGGGCGCATCTTCCGCCCACTGGCACTGACCTATGCTTTTGCCTTGGGCGGAGCCCTGGTATTTGCACTGACCATCGTGCCGGCCCTGTGCGCCTTTCTGTTCCGGCCAGAGATGGCGCGGATGTCGGAACCAGCCTGGATCGAGCGACTGCGCCTAGCCTATCGTCGCAGCCTGCAGAAAACACTGGACCGCAAGCGGGCCATGCTGGCCGTGGCTGCCGCCCTTTTTCTAATCGGCGGCGCAGCGCTGAGTCGCGTTGGAACCGAGTTCCTGCCCGAACTTGATGAGGGTGATCTGGTTGTCTTCGTCGAGATGCCAGCCAGCATCGCCATGGAGCGCGGCCAGGATGTCCTGCTTGACATCCGGCGACGTCTGCTGTCATTCCCCGAGGTGCTAGAAACCATGAGCGAGCATGGCCGCCCAGAAGACGGCACGGACAACGAAGGGGTCAACATGTCGGAGACCTTCGTGCGACTGAAACCCCCGGACAATTGGCGAACCGGCTGGGACAAAGATCGCCTGGTACAGGCCATGCGCGCCTCACTCGACGAGATTCCAGGCGTACGCTACAACTTCTCGCAACCTATCAAAGATAACGTGGAGGAAGCCGTCAGCGGCGTGCGCGGCAAGGTCGTACTCAAAGTGTTCGGTGACGATCTGGACCGCATGCGCACGGCATTGGAACAGGCCAAGGCGGCGCTGCGAGATGTGCACGGCATCATTGATTTGGATCTCTACCGTGATACCTCCACCCCGCAGTTGCGTCTGCAGCTCGACCGCGGCGCCCTGGCGCGTGCCGGTATTACGATCGAGGACGCTGAGCGCACCATCGAGACCGGGCTGGCCGGTCGCATTGTCACCGAGTACTGGGAGGGGGAGCGCCCCGTACCCGTTCGCCTGCAGTTACCGCGCGCCAGCCGAGACGACCTCGACAAGATCAACGGCCTATTAATTCCAGCGCCTGGTGGAGCGGAAATCCCTCTGCGCCAGCTAGCGCACATCGAGATCGTCAATGGCGTCGCATCGATCAACCGAGAGGGCAATAGCCGCTTTCTGGCTCTTAAGTTCAACGTCGAGGGACGCGACATGGGCTCGGTCGTTAAGGATGCCATCCGCGTGGTCCAACAACACGTCCAGGTCCCCGACGGGCACTATCTTGTCTGGGGCGGCGAGTTCGAGAACCAGGCACGTGCTACCCAGCGTCTCAAGCTCGTCGTACCTGTGGCGGTGCTACTGGTGTTGGGCCTGCTTTATGCAGCCATGAGTAGCGGGCGCAGCGCGCTGGCCATTCTCGCAACGGTTCCGTTCGCACTATCAGGTGGCGCCTTCGCGTTGTGGCTCGCGGATGTTCCTTTATCCGTCAGCGCCGCTGTGGGCTTCATCGCCCTGCTCGGACAGGTCTGCTTGATGGGCGTGCTCGTGCTTTCTGCTACCGAGGCCCGACGTCGCGGGGGTCATGCGCTGCTGCCAGCCCTTCTCGACGGTGCGGCCGAACGGTTGCGTCCCGTGCTCATGGCCTCTCTGCTGGCGTTGGTCGGCCTACTGCCCATGGCGCTGTCTACGGGTGTCGGCAGCGAAACCCAGCGCCCCTTCGCCTTGGTGGTGGTTGGCGGCATGTTGACCACGCTTTTCATCGCGCTGTATGTGCTCCCTGTGCTCTACAGCCTCATCACCTCTAAACGCCTTATGACCCCAGAGGAAGCCGACGCATGAACTTCCGCCACCTAGTGCTGTTGCTGATCCTGCCCGTATCCCAGGCCCAGCCCGTCCCGCCTCCAGAGCAAATCGATCTACCTGCAGTTCTTGACTTAGCCCGCGCAGGCAGCCCACGCATAGCCCTCGAACGCCAGGACATCGAACTAGCCCGGGCCGAGCGTCGCATCGCATCAGCCCTGCCCAACCCGACACTGTCTTACGCTCGCACGCGTCCCGGCAGTGGCGCCGCACTATTTGACGGCAGTCGCCAGCAGGACGTCGGGGTCGAGCTTCCCCTGCTAATTGGCGGTCAGCGCGGGGCGCGCACTGAAGCTGCCGAACGAGGTATCGAGGCAGCCCAGGCAAGAGTCCAGCTATCGGCCAATGAGCTGGCTGCGGAAGCCGGTGCGGCTCATGTCGGTCTGCTCGCTGCTCAACTGCGCATGGAGCTCGTGGCCGAAAGCCTGCGGGAGCTGCAGCGCCTGCGCGGCATCGTGGCCGGTCGCCAGGCCAGCGGCATGGCCAGCGCGTATGACCTGCTGCGCGTGGATGTGGAACTGGTTGCCTGGCGCAACCGTCTCGCCGATGCGCGGGCAGAGCTTGCTGACCGGCAGGGCCAGTTAGCTGGACTCCTGGGTTATGCCGATTGGCGTCCACAGGCCGTTGGCGAGCTGCGCCCGCTGCAGTTGTCAGCAGCAAGCCTCGACGCCTACATCGCACCGCTGGCCCTTGCCGCCCGACGCGAGGAGGAAGCAGCTATTGCCGCCACCGAAGTCGCCCGCAGCGAACGCTACCCTGCCGTCGCCCTGCAAGCCGGCCGCACCTGGACCCGTGAACCCTATGGGGCCACAAGCACGCTCGGGCTCGCGGTCGAGATTCCCCTCCTCGACACCCGAGGCGGCGCTCTGGATCGCGCGCGGGCGCAGGCCACCACTGCCAGTCTGAGACGGCAGCTGGCTGAAGCCACCGTCGCCGCTGAGCTGCAGCGTTACCAAACCCAGGTTAGCGAGCGCACGCTGGCGCTTGCGGCTTTCGAACAGGATGTTGGCCAACGCCTACCTCAACTGCGGCAGATGGCCGAAGATGCGTACCGCCTAGGCCGTAGTCCTGTGATCGAACTTCTCGATTCCACCCGAAGCCGCTACGAGCTACAACTCTCACGCATTGACCTCGTCGCCGCCTTGATGGAAGCACAGCTTCGCCTACAGGCGGCTCGTGGTGCGTTGTCATCCACTGGTCCTTAAGTGCCCGGGCCACTCCGCGTAAAAGGAGCACGTACGAATTTACAACTCGCTCCTGTCTTTGAGTCTCAGCTGCCAGTCGTGTTCTCCCGATAGTAAGGATCGTGGTCGTCGCCAATTGACCTTTGCTGTAGATGATCGGTGAAGCGGTCATTCGGAAGGCATAAGTCGAGCGACCGCAACCAGCCTGAAGCCGTCATCTGTTCTCATCACTGACTAATTCCCAAAGATTAATTTGGGCTGACTGCTGTGGTCTATTCTTGGGCAGCGGCTGCCAATATACGAACACGGTTCATTAGCCACGTCACTTCATCATTGCTAAGGTCCCAGCCCTGTTCCATGACTCTTTGCTCCGTTTCTTTGTAGAAGACATCGAGGTCGGAAATCAGGCCGGCCGCCCATTTACGGTGCGTACGCGCTGCCAACTGCTGCGCCAGATCTTCGCAGTACTCCCAGCGCTCGCACAGCTCCTCCTCGGTCAGACCAACAACAAAGCGCCCATCAATCTTTCGGGCGGTGAACTTGAGCTGAGCTCCTGGCATCGTCGCAGCAAGTGCAATACGTGGAAAGTCCTCTGGAACCTTGCTCATGCTTTTGGTACTCATAGATGAATTGAACTGAGTAACCGGCATTCGCCTTACAGCTTTGCGTTACCCTTCGGTGGCACGGCAGTGGGGCGGCGCCTGAGCTCGCGGACGGAACTGCGATACTCATCTCGAATGCCCTTAACGGCCCCGACCAAGGGTGCAAAGTACAGCCTGATGCTGTCGCCTGCTATGCGGCGTATTTGGTTGGCCCGAAACAGAGATTGGTCGACCATAGATGCATAGTATTTCAAGAACCAGCCCAACCTACAAGTGGCAGGGGCTATCCGTATGCGTGTCAGCTTGCACCAGTGCATGACCGCGGCGCAGCATGCCGATCTCCCCATCCTGTACTCGATGACACGCTCCAACTACTGCTCTTCTAGGCCAAGAGGATCCGCCGCATGCGAAGTGGCGCCAGTCAGTGCTTTGCTCTAGCCGTTTGACGCCGCATCAGGTTGAAGGTCGACGGCTGGTTGTTGTTAGATCACGACCAGGTAGGATGCCTGATACTCCGGATTCTCCAGCTGAAGCGATTCGCGTCCTGAGAAACTGTCGCGGCGACCCAGGGAGTATCCTGCCGGATTGGAGACCACGCGGCATCGCCCCACCTGGTGGTCGAAACTGTCATGCGCATGCCCATGGATCCAGAGATCCGTTCGGTGCATCAGGTCTGATAAATCGGATGCAAAAGCCGGTGTCAACGGATGACCCACGTACTTGCGGTGGACGCTCAGACGATGAGGCGCATGATGGCTGATTACTACTGTCTTGCCATCGAATTCACATCTAAGCTGGTCTTCGAGCCAGGCACGGGACGCCTGATGATCCGCCAGGATCATGGCTGGCGTGATCAGCCCATTGGGAGCCTCGGATGACCGAGTGCGGATCTCAAAAAAGTCCTTCAGATAATTCCCCGCCAGCTCCATGGCGCTGGGTGCAGGTCGTGCGCGGTCGATCGCGAAGTCGGTCCAGAGGGTTGTCCCCAGAAAACGGACACCATCGATGATGTGGGCGTCGTTGTCCAGGATCTGGATGGACGTGCCGGAGGTGGCCTCCCGCAATCTCTCCCGAATATCTTCCCAAGCCTGCCCATAGAACTCATGGTTTCCCGGAACATAGAGCACTGGGACAGGCCAGTCACGGAAATACCGGATGGCCTCCACCCCGGTATGGATGTCTCCTGCCAAGATTAGCAACTCAGCGTCCGGGTGCGGGTCAACCAAGAGCCGTGTCCCGAGGTCCTCAGGCAGCAGTTCCAGATGCAGGTCAGAGGCGACTTGGATTCTCACGCGTGTTCACCCAATGCGGGAATGGATGCTCCCGCGTTACCGCCAAGTACATGAGGCTCATTCATGGGTTCGAGGCACTTTACCTTGCGGGTGCGCAGGATCATTCTCCACTAAAGAAGGACATGGTGCTCGACGCTCCTACGTACCGGCGAAAGGGCGCGTCAAGGCTGCCGTGACCCCAGTAAATTGCATTGTGTCGTACCGAGTAGATGCTGTTACCCAGCACTCGTTAAGATGGAGCAGTCGACAGCACACTGAGAAGATAAATGGCCAATTTCGCCAGCGAGCTTAAATCCGAGATCTCCCGTATTGCCCGTAAAGAGATCCGTGCCGAAACCCAGGCCTTGAAGAAGGCGTCCGCCCAGTACCGCACCGATATTGCGGCGCTCAAGCGGCGCATTGCCGAGCAGGATCGCGTGATCTCCAGGCTGCGTAAGAGCAAGCCTGCTATCGAGACCAGCAAGACATCGGAGGAAGGCACGCAGCTGCGTTTCCGTGCCGATGGCTTTGCCAGCCTGCGCAAAAAGCTGGGCCTCTCTGCGGCCGACATGGGCAAGCTGCTGGGCGTGTCGCTGCAGACCGTCTACCACTGGGAAAAGGGGCAGTCGAAACCCAGGGCCAGCCAGATGCAGCGCATCGCAGAGGTCCGAAAACTCGGCAAACGTGGCGCAGCGGAGCGTCTGGCTGAGGGCTAAGCAGCGCCTGCGCTGGCATCGCATAGACAATGCGAGCACTTCTTTTCTTCCTGGTCGGGCTTCTGGTCCTACCTAGCCAGGCCGAGCTGATCAGCGGCCGGGTGGTTCACGTGGCCGATGGTGACACCGTCACGGTACTCGATGCGGGCAAGGTCCAGCACAAGATCCGCCTGGCCGGAATCGACGCCCCAGAAAAGTCCCAGGCCTACGGCGAACGCTCACGGGAGTCCCTTGCTGAGCTGGTGGCTAACCGGACGGTCATCGTCGACACTGAGAAGCAGGACCGCTATGGTCGCCGTGTCGGCAAGGTCCTGGTGGCCGGCAAGGACGTCAACGTCGAACAGATCCGGCGTGGATTGGCGTGGTTCTACCGACACTATGAGCGAGAGCTTTCGGATGCAGATCGGCAGCACTACGACCGCGCGGAAGCGGAGGCACGAGACTATCGCCGGGGACTTTGGGCGGATCCGCGGCCGGTACCGCCTTGGGAGTTCAGGGCCGGCCGGCGGCGCCAATAGGTTGGCTCAGGTACGACAGATTCAGCGCCGGCATGTCCCGGAGTCTCTTGGACCAAGGTTTATGGTGGGAACTCCGCAACCCAAGCAGCAAGTTCGGACTCAGTGGATCCAGGGGACGATGGCCTCCGGGAACTCCACACCATCCGGACTCACCGATGGCTGATCGTTATCAACTAGAAGAAAAGCGCGACTCGGCGTTTTGCACAGCCTGCAATGCGTCAGCATGTTGAGCGATTCCTCGCTCTTGTCTTTGAAGGAGCTCCGTCCAACAGCCTTGTAAACGCCGCCACAGTTTGGGCACAGCACAGTTGGCATCTTCGCCTCTTTTCTCGAGTCTAAATCAGCTGGACAATGCAAGCCCGCAAGCATAGCTGTGAACAGACACTATGGCCAGCATCGTTTTCAGATACCTGAACAAAATGACGTATCGGTAGATTTGGCTCCCAAGATCGCTTTGGTTGACGGGTTTAGGCTGGAAGCGGTCATGGGAGGCCATCGCATAGGATGGCTGATCTTCTCCGCTTCCAGTCGTCCCAGACTGGCTGGAATCGCTGCTTGCGCCTAAAGGCTGATCCGGCGCTACGTGCGTGAAACTACCGGATTCGTTCGCTAACCAAGTGCAGCCTTGCAGCGCCCCTCAAAGTCGGTCCGCCAAGCCTTCAACTCCTCGATGTCCAGCCGGAGCTCCGCTTCATCGGGGATGAAGGCCGGGGCCTCCATCGACTGGCTGTGCTCGTAAAAGGAGTACTTGGTCATCAGGCGGTCGATGGTCGCGCAATCGGACGGCTCTATTGCGCACAACGCCGGAAGCCTGTTATCTGTCGTGACGCTGCGCCGATGACGTTTCACAACCTCGTTCAGCAGATCGTCTTCGACGGTGCGCTCCAGAAGCTTGCGGAAGTCACTACAGATGCCTTGGGCTAGCGCTCGATAGACTTCGCTCCCGCCTATCTCGCCTGCCTGCTTGGCAGCTTGCAGCCTCGTTAGTAGTAAGTTGTTGGCTTTGTCTGTCCGCAAGGTCCAAACGGTGTTTGAAACGGGGAGCCCAGCTGACCCGGCATATGCTTCGATGCAGCGCTGCTCGAGGTGGGTCTTCTTCCATTGTTCTCCGACCTTGCGGGCAACATCCTCCATGGCACCATATAGCGAAAGTCGGTGCGTGAATACGAGAACCTGACGCGTCTTGGCAAGCTCAGCCAATCGCTTGGCTACCGCCCACTCGAAGTCTTGGTCAAGTGATGAGATAGGGTCATCGAAGACGAATGGAGCGATGTTGGGCTTGCCTGTGACGTCGGCTAAGAACGCCGCCAGGGAAATGATGCGGCGCTCTCCCTCGCTGAGGATTCTGGCCGGCTCTTCTTGCCCGCGCTTCACCCCCGTGAGTTTCAGTTGGTGCAAGGCTCGTCCTCGCTCGGCCCGAGTCTTGACTATCGCGACGCGGATTCGTTTGGCTCCGAGGACCTCAAGCTCCGCATTGAAGCGGCCCAAGTAGCTCTCGGTGATGACCTTCTCGGCGATCTCGCTGGCCTTCAGTGAAACCCGTCTTGAGTTCGCGAGTCCCTTCCAAGTCTCAAAGTCGTTCCAAGCCTTCCGCCTTTCTACTTCCTTGACGACAGCGGCCTTCTGTTGCGATACCCATAGCTGCGCTTCGAGCGCTAACTTGTCCTTGGCAGCCTTGGTGCGGTCAGGGGTCTCCTCGTTTTCAGTGCAATAAGTGACGGTACGAAAAGCTAGCACTGGCG
>OFDN01000759.1_pt1 | contig 24301 bp, 22 predicted proteins | sample 1520971 | NCBI WGS metagenome assembly OFDN01 (sample SAMEA94257418, study PRJEB24077) | hot springs metagenome | biome: Aquatic biome; feature: Geographical feature; material: Water | place: India | collected 2012-06-12 | depth 5 m
GGGCCCCACGGCGGGCGGCTCGTGCCCCGCCGTGACCAGCCGCAGCTCGGACGACAACCCGGCGCCCCCGCCGGCGCCCTTGGCGACCGGGACGGTGACCACGTAGCGGGACTGGTCGGCGCGGTAGATGGAGTAGCCGGCCATCACCGGGCGCCCGTCCGTGTCGAGATAAACGAGGTGGCGGACCAGCACCGGGTCGCCCGGCAGCACCTGCAGGATCTCCGCGGTCTCGCCGTCGGCCGACGCCGCCTCGATGCGCATCACACCACGGTCGAGCTCGACGCGGGTGCGCAGCAGGTCGAGCAGCGAGCATTGCTCGACGCTGCCGCGGTCGAAGGCGTCCTCGAAGTCCGTCAGGATGTAGCGGTAATCAAGGGAGATCGGGATGCCGCCGCTGCTGCGCAGCCGCTCCAGATGCACCACCGGCGCGTCCTCCGCCAGCCCCAGCGAGGCGGCGTAGCGCGGTGGGCAGGTCGCCCGCTCGAAGCGGCGCAGGCGAAGCACCAGCGGTCGGCCGCGGTCGGCCCACTGGGTGATGAAGTCCATCGCCGGGGTGAAGCTCTCGTCCATCTTCTCGGCGCCGACGAAGGTGCCGACGCCGCGCATGCGCGTCAGGTGCCCCTCGTTCACCAGCTCCTGCACCGCCTGGCGGACGGTCATCCGGCTGACCTTGAAGATGCGGACCAGCTCGTCGTCGGTGTGGAAGCGCAGGTCGGAACGGTCCCAGGCCGTGATCATCTGGATCAGCCGCCGCTTGATCTGCACGTAGAGCGGCAGCGGCGACGAGCGGTCGATGACCTCGGCAGCGTCCACGGCGGCAATGGTCGGTTGGCGCAGGGTCATGGGGTCGAACGCTCGGCCGTACAGTTGTATGGATGACTAGATAACATATCATCGCAGGCCGGTTGGCAAGGGCAAAGTGACCGTGCGATGACAGAGCGGTTCGGAATTTGCGATTGCGACGTATTTGCATTAGCATCGGGATATGCCGCTCCTCGCACCGCCCTCCCCGCCGTGTCGCCACCTCGTCGGCATCGCGTTCGCCGTTGCCTGCTTGTGGTCCACCGGCGCGGGCGCGGAACCCGGCCATGGCTTTTCGCCGCTGGGTGCCCTGCGCTACCCGACGGATTTTCAGCACTTCGCCTATCTGAATCCCGCGGCGCCCAAGGGCGGCGCGTTGCGGATGGCCCGCATCGGCGGCTTCGACAGCACCAACACACTGCGCTTCCCCGGCAACACGCCGGCGGAGCTGCGGGCCATGGTCTACGACCGGCTCCTGGTTCCGGCGGAGGACGAGCCGGCCTCCCACTACGGTCTGCTGGCGGAGACCGTCGATGTGTCCGAGGACCTTCGCCGCGTCGTTTTCCAGCTCCGCCCTGAGGCGCGGTGGCACGACGGTGCGCCGGTGACCGCCCGCGACGTGGTCTTCACGTTCGACACATTGAAGGCGCAGGGCGCGCCCTTCTACCGGCAGAGCTACCGGGCCATCACCGCCGAGGCGCCGGACGCCCGCACCGTGGTCTTCACCGCGGACGGGGGCGGCGACCGGGAGCTGGCCGGGCTGGTCGGCACCATGCCCGTGCACCCCGCCCATGTCTGGGGGGACGGCGCGGCCCAGGCGGCGACGCTCGCCCCGCCGCTCGGCAGCGGCCCCTACCGCGTGGCGCGGCTGGACGCCGGACGGACGGTGGTGCTGGAGCGGGTGGAGGATTACTGGGGCCGTGACCTGCCGGTGAATCGCGGTCGCTGGAACTTCGACACGGTGAGTTTCGACTATTACCGGGACGACGGGGTGGCCCTCCAGGCGCTGATCGCCAACCGAATCGATCTGCGGGTGGAGGACGACGCCACCCGCTGGCTCACCGCCTACGACAGCCCGCCGCTCGCCGACGGCCGGCTGCGCAAGACGGTGCAAAGGGCGCCAGGGCCGGGTGCTGTGACCGGCCTCGTCTTCAATCTGCGCCAGCCGCGCTTCCAGGACCCGCGCGTGCGGGAGGCGATTGCGCTGGCCTACGACTTCGACCGCGCCAACCAGCTGCTGTTCGGTGGGCTCTACGAGCGGGCGGACAGCCTGCTCGGCGGGCGGCCTCCATACCCGCCCGCCGCCGGCGACCGGCGCGGCGATCTCCGCCGGGCGGCGGCGCTGCTGGACGAGGCGGGGTTCCCGGTGCGGGACGGCCGGCGGGTGGACGCCGCGACCGGCACCCCCGCGACCATCGAGGTGGCCTACCTCGACCACACGCTGGTCCGGGTGCTTGGCCTGTTCGAGGCGGAACTGGCGCGATTGGGGATCGCGCTCGCATACCCTGCGCTGGAGCCGAGCGCCGCACGGCAGCGCCTGCTCGACCACCGCTACGACATGGCAGCCCTGTCCTGGACCCCGTCGCGCCTGCCGGGACGCGCCGAGCGCCTGTTGTGGGGCAGCGCGCTCGCCGACCGGCCGGGCAGCTACGCGCTTGCCGGCGCCCGCGACGCCACGCTCGATGCCGCCATCGAGGCCATGGTGACGGCCCGCAGCGCGGAGGCCATCACCGCTGCAACCGCCACTTTCGACCGAGTCCTGATGACGCGCCGCTACATGGTGCCGTTTTGGCGCACGAACGCCGTCTGGATCGCGCACTGGGACCGGTTCGGCCAACCGGACACCAAAACGGTCACGGCGCCGGTCGAAAGCTGGTGGTGGCGGCCGGATTGACCCTGCGCGCTCAGAACCGCATCGTGGCGCCGACGATCGGGCCGCTCAGATCGATGTCCTGGCGCAGAATGCGCTCGTCGTGGCGGAAGCTGAGATGGCGATAGCCGGCGCGGACGGTGGTGGACTGGGACACCTGGTAATCGACGGTTCCGAAGGCCTGCCACGTCAGATCGTCGTCGCTTCCGCCGCCGATGTCGCCATAGAGGCTGAGGCTCCACTCCGGGGTGAACCGGTAACGGTAGCGGGCACCGACGATCGCGTTCACCCAATTCATGTCCGGCTCGAAGCTCAAGCTCGGAAACAGGGCGCCATCGAGCGTGAAGTCCGTGGAAAGACTGAACGCCCGGAAACCGATGCCGACGTCGAGCATATGGGCGTCCGTCTCGACGGCGCGATAGGTTCCCAGCGCCGACCCGATGATCTGCCCGACCTTGACGTTGCCGCCGGAGTAGAGCCGCCCGTCGGTCTTGACGCTCGACTTTACAGAGATCGCCATGATGTCGGCGGTGATGCCGAAATCGCCATACCGGACCTCGCCGGCAAGCATCACCGGGACCTTGTTCAGCTTGGTCAGCACATCGCCGAAATCGGCCGTCGCCTCCAGCGGTGGTGCGTTCGGGATCGGCCCCGTCACCGTCCCGGTGATCCCGGCGACCCAGACATAGGGGGTGATCGCCACCGACCACGGGGATTGCTCATCGGCAAGAGCCGGCGTCGCCGCCATGGCCGCCACCGGAAGCATACGGCCAATCCAGCTCAGGCCTGCCGTCATCCGATTCCAGACACTGTCCATTCTTCGCTCCAGAGGGCACGTTCAGTAAAAAAGAGGCGGCGGGGCGGTCAAGAAAAGCGTCAGTATCCCGGCGGCGCTGTGACCACCACGTAGGACACGCTGCCATTCACATAGCTGCGGTTGTACCAGACCGAGTCGCAACGGTAGTAGCTGACCCCGGTCGCCACCACCACCACGGGCGTGCAGGGAAGAACCGTTACGTAGGTCGGTGCCGCCGCCTGGGCCGTGGCGGCACCGGCGACGAAGCCGACCGCGGCGCCGACCGCCGCCCCGGCGATCGCGTAACCCCACTCGTCGTCATCGTCGTCGTAGTAATAGCCCCGGCCATCCCAATTGTTGGCGATGTTCTGAGCCGCGTCCGTGCGCGCCTCGGTGCGTTCGGTCTGCCCGGCTTGGCGGGCTTCCGTCCGCTCCGTCCGCTCGCCCTGGCGGATTTCGGTGCGCTCGGTGCGCTCCGCGGCGTTCGAGGTGCGCGTGTCGGAACGTTCCTGGGCACGGACCTGCTGGGTCTCGTTGCGCTGGGCCGAACGCTCCGTGGCGCCGGCCTGCCGGCTTTGGGTCTGCGCGGTCGCCGCCCGCTGGCCCGAGCGCTGCGTCGCCCCGGCCTGACGCGCCGCGGTCCCCCGCGAGGACCGCGGTGCGGTGAAGCCGCCGCTGGCGCTTGGACCGGAGCGCGCAAAGCCCCCCTGGTTGGAGCGACCGCCGCCGCCGCGCTCACGCGCGGCCGCGTCGTTCAGGAGCGGTCCCGCCACGAGCGTGATGGAGGCGAGCGCGGCGACAAGGATGCGGGCGATGCGGGTGGTCATTTTGCTGCTCCTTCGGAGCTGCCGGGCGTCTTCGCCGGGGCGCCGGCCTCGTCGCGACGGACCCGGAGCAGGAAGGGGATCCGCTCGGCGTCGGCGGGCGGGGTGAAGGCCGGCACCGCTGCCGGTGCGTCGGGGTCGATGATCCAGTCCGTCAATTCCGCCCGGTACTGCGGCTGTCCGTCCTCGGTCTTGTAGGTGATGGTCACCCGTTGGGGCAGCGCGGGGCCGGCGGTGGGAATCCAGACCTGGAAATCCACGCTTTCCGTCCGCCCCACAAGGTGATCGGCCGTAACCTCCGACAGGAGGTCCGTCTCGACCGTCTCGAGCGCGACCACCCGCCGGGCGAGTTCGTCCGGAAGCGTGGTGACGAGCAGCAGGGCCAGCGGCATCCGCACGTCGAGCCCCTGGATCAGCGTGCGCACCGCATCGTCGATGCTGCCCGTCAGATCGAAGCGACCATAGACGTTCTCCTTCGGGTCGTAGACGGTGATCGCCTTTCCGTCGAACGACACGACCGAGCGCGTGCCGTCGCTTTCCCGGACATCCATGCGCAGACGGTCGGGGCGGGCCAGCGCGATCGAGCGGATCTCCCGATAGGTGATCTTTTCGCCCGTGTCCTGAAGCACGTCGTAGTCCGCCCGGATGGTGAGCTTCAGCCCCTTCGCCCCGGCGAGCGTGTTGGCCATGCGCATGAGCGCGGCCGACGCCGCGTCATCGATGGGTGCGACGGGGAGAGCGGCGGCACCGACGGCGGTGCCGGGGGCCGGCTCCGCCGCCCGGGCTGCCGACACCGTCATCACCGCCGCGCAGACCACCGCGCACAGCGAACAAATCCAGCGCTTCATGGTTGCCCCTCGAACCTTTGACCCGCCTCGCCCGTCCACCGTCGCGATCACTTCTTGGGCAACACAATGATCGACAAGGCTTCCATATAGACGGCCTGGACGAGCTCGCCGACGCGGAAATCCTTCATGGTCTTGCGGAACGCCTCGTCGTCCGAAACCAACGAAAAGGCATTGCCGAGCGGACCGACGAAGGTGATCTCACCGGAGTCGGCGCTGATCCGGGTGATGCTGACGACCGCGGACACCTTCATCTCGACGAAGAGCCCCGGTTTTTCCCCTTCCGGAGCACGGGCGGAGACCTGCTCGACGAGGAGGGTCGGGGTATCGCCGCTCGGCCGCTTCAGATCGAGCATCCCGGCCACCTGGCTGCGCAACTCCACGGAGTCGCCGACGGCGATCTGGTCGAAGTTGCGCACCTCGGGCCCGGCCTGGATGACCCGGCTGTTCCCGTTCGCCGCCTTGACGGTGACCGTCCGCTGCGCCTTGTCGATGGCGGTCACGACAGCCTCGATCTTCATCGACTCGATCTGGCTCTGAACCGTCGCGGCGACGGCCGTGCCACCGGTTGCGGCCATGAACGGCGCGATGGTCAGCGAGCCGAGCAGAACGCCGCGCGCCGCAATTCGAAACATCATCGTAAGTCCTCGTCCGTTTCTCGTAAGTGTTTCCCGGTGCGAACCGGGACGTCGTTGCATGGTGTTAAGGCAATGTCGTTTTTCCAAGCGCGGAACGGATCAGTCACCATCGATCCGGGTGATTTTGGAGCCGTTCAGCCCCATGCCAGCCATCAGGCCGGACTGATCGAAGACGAAGGCGTAGACATCCTCCATCAGGGTCGTGCTGGAGGTGGAGCGCGCGAAACCCTGATCGACGACCACGACGCTCGGCCCGATCCCCACCTCCCAGCCATCCGACCGTTCCAGGTACCGCAGCCCCTCCTCCTTCATGAAAAAGAGGGCGTAGCCGTAGCGCTGGACGCCGGCTTGCAGGCCATAGGACGCCGCGGCCAGCCGGTAGCGGCCCGCGGTCTTGCCCGAGCGCAGCAGAACGCCGGTTCCCGTCTGCCCGCCGATCAGGAGCCCGGCCTTGACGATTTCCGGGAACACCAGCACGGCGGTCGCCCTTCCCCCGAGCTCCTTGGCGGTGGGGTTGGACCGGTACAGCGACTGGAGGGCGTCCCGGGCCTCCCGGTCCAGCTGGGCGTCGGCCAGGGCCGCCCCAGGCAGGGCCGTGCCCAGGGCCGATGCTGACAGAAGGATGAGTGAGTCCCGGCGCGTGATCATGATCTCGACCCTTTCCCAAAACCGAATCCTAAACCGCCCGACGTTCCGCCTCGTGAATGGCACCAGCTACATGTCGACCCGGTCCACAGCCCAGTCGATGAGCGGAATGTTCGGCAGCTCCCGACCATCGTCCACGCCGATCTCGGCCTTGATGATCGTGTTGAGCTTGGCGTTCATCGTCATCGTCAACTCGGCGTTCACCGACTTGTCTTTGCTCAGATTGACCATTTCGCCCGAATCTTTCTCAAGATCGAACAGCTCGACGTCGTTGAATTTGTAGAGCTGGTCGATCGTCTCCGGCGTGTTGTGCTCGACGGGAGCGAAGTACCGGCTGAACTTGTAACGGCCGTCGAACACGGTGCGGAGGCTGCCCCGCTTCTTCAGATCCGGCAGGTAACGCTGGCGCGCCAGCTCAACGAAAACGCTCTTGCCGGCCGCCTTGGCCTGCGCGTTCCGCTCGATGATGGAGGCGTCGTTGAGCGCCAGCCCGCTGTAGGTGAACAGGATCGAATCGCGCGCCGCGTGAATCCCCGCCGCGCTCGGGTTGGTCATCACTCCCGACAAATCCTTGCCCGGCAGGTCGGTGCCCGCCAGCTCCGCCATCTTGCCCGCCGGCACGCCCGCCATGGAGAGCAGGGTCGGGACGAAATCGATGTGCGAGGTCAGCGCCTTGCAGTCCTGGCCGCCCTTGACGTCGGGGTGAACCATGTAGAACGGCAGGTGGGTCACCTCTTCGTACGCGAAGGGACCCTTGCCGCGCATCCCGTGCGCGCCCGCGGCCTCGCCATGGTCGGTGGTGTAGATGATGATGGTGTCGTCGGCGAGACCGAGGTCGTCGAGTTCCTTGAGGATCCGCTCGAGCTGCGCATCCACGCTGCGCGTGCAGTTGATGTAATAGTCGATGAAGCGGCGCCAGCGCGCCGGGTCCGGCGGGATGTTGCCGAGCACATAGCCCCAGGCTTTCATGAACTCGCCATGCGCCTTGGGACGGCCCGGCGTGTCGAACGGCTCCGTCAGGTTCGCCGGAACCGGCTCGTCCCACGTCGCCTTGTAGATGGGATGGTCGGGGGCGCGGGCGGCGTGCATCATCAGCGCACCGGTGTCCTGCTGCTCCTCGCCCGGCGCGTCGGCGTTGAAGTACATCACGTCGTGCGGGTTCACGAGGCTGACGAACAGGCACCACGGCTTTCCGCTGTCGGACAACGGGCGCCCGTTCCGGCGCAGCCACGTGACGGCGCTTCCGGAAATCAGGTGGTCGAACTGGTAACCGCCCAGCGTGTGCCCGATGATGTCGCCTGGCCCGTGGTAGTCGGAGAATCCCAGCTTATCCATCTCCGTAGTGAAGAGACGGTCGGGATCCTCGGTGTCGAACGCCTTGGTGAGGTGCCACTTTCCCTTGTAAGCGGTGTAGTACCCTGCCTTGCGCAGCATGTGGCCGATGGTCGACACGCCCGGCCGCAGCCCTTTGATCCACGGCACGTCGCAGTTCTCGAACATGCCGTTGTTGGGGGTCGTCAGGCCGGTCATCACCACACTGCGCGACGAGGTGCACATGGTGGCCGGGCAATAGTGCGAGTGGAAGGTGGTGCCCGCGCGCATCATCCGTTCCTGCCCGGGCATGCTCAGGCCGGTCGGCCACCTTTTCCGGTAACGTTCCTGATCGGAGAAGACGAACAGGACGTTCAGCTTGCGTGCGGCGGGTGGCGCCGCCTTCGCCGGGGCCGGGGTGCCCTGGGCCATCGCCGTCCGGCCCAGCGTGGTTGACGCCGCCGCGGCGCCGATGCCCAAGCCCAAAAGGCCGCGCCGTGACAGGGCCGGCGCCTCCGCCAACGCCGTGTCCAGAGCGTCCCCAATCGCATCCGCCGCCCGCCCGGAAGCGTCGTCGGTGTCCGCGGAATGGATCATGTGGTGTCTCCCCCTGAGCGAGTGCGGGTCTGCCGCATCGGGTCGGTCGCAAAGCGAATCAGCGCGTATAATCCGGAGGCACACCCATTCGGGCTATCCAATTTTGGCATGTTCAAACGTGCGAATGAAGCCATTTGAAGAAAATGTTGGGTTGAATGGCATGGGGACCTGCCGTAGGACGAAGCGGTGGGGTTGGCGACAAGCGCACCCAACGGTTCGTCCCGATCGCCTGCGGCACGGAAGGGCCGGTGCGACCAGGCTGGCGCGGTGTCGTGAACGACGGGAACGGACGCTGATGACGTTGGAGTTTCGCGCAGGCAACACCGGCAGCGGTCAGTTTCTGGACGTTCAGAGCATGATGGGCTCGGTCCTGCGCGGCTGGACTCAGGAGACCGTCCAGACATCGCCCGGTCCCGGAACCGGTCATTCCTTCTTTGTCGAAACCGATACCCTGCGTCTGGATACCGGCCTCTGGTCCACCGGGCACGTCATCAACGGAAGCGTGGCGCCGAACACCATCGGAATCGGGTTAGTCGATGGCGACCCTTGCCGGGTCCGGTTCTGCGGACGGCCGCTCACGCCGTTCCGAATCCCTCTCGTCCACGCGGGTGTGGAATTCCAGTTTGCCGCACCGCCGGAGACGGCTGCCCTGGTGTTGACGATCGATCGCACCGCCTTCGAACGTCAGGTCGAGGCGCTTTGCCGGACCGGATTGACGCCCGGATCCTCCTATGAGCTGTGTCTCCCCAGTCCCGAGCACGGGGTGAACGTCGTGCTTCGGCTGAAAGCCATTCTGTCGGAGTTGAGCCAACTGCCCGGGAGCCTGCGGTCGCCCCAGGTCTCCAAGCTGGTCAACGACGATATCCTGTCCCTTCTTCTCACATCAGCGACACCGCCGCTGCAAAGGATCGACCCGCCGCATCGGCAACACCTTGCCAGGAAGGCGGCGGCATTGTTGCGGCATCAGACGGATTCGCCGGTCTCGATCCAGGAATTGTGTGAACGTCTTGGGATCAACTGGCGGACATTGAACATGGGTTTTCGTGAACTCTACGGTGTCCCGCCGAAAACCTACATGCGCCTGTCGCGCCTGCACCATGTCCGCCGCGTCTTGTCCGAGGCCGATCCGGACACGACCAACGTGACCGCCGTGGCCGTCTCCTGGGGTTTCTTCCAGCTCGGCCGTTTCGCGGTCGAATACCGGCAGCTCTTCGGCGAGAGGCCCAGCGACACCTTGTGGAAAGACTATCGGCTCCGGTCCTATGGATCGTTCCGTCAAGCCGGGTGACGCCGGCACCAGCATAGGATCGTCGGGGATACCCTCATCGCCGACCGTTCTCCGGTCGCATGCAGCGCTGGCGGATGGGACTTGGGTGGAACAGCTCGCTCCTCTCTCGGCGAGAGGATGGCGGACCCGATACGATTCGAACGTACGACCTCTGCCTTCGGAGGGCAGCGCTCTATCCAGCTGAGCTACGGGTCCCCGGCTGGTTGGAAGCGGACCATAGGGCAGAATGTCGGGAAAGGCAAACACTCTGTTCAGGGCAGGCCGCGGTTTCGGACAGACACCCGTGCCGCGAATGCTTGCCAGGCCGATCATCCGCTGCCAGCATCGTCGCAACCAGGGAGCAGGCCGCGGCATGGGATGCATCCGCTTCACGGCGAATCTTCAGCGCCATGTGGCGTGTCCGGAGTTGCCGGTCCGCGGCGGCACCGTGCGCGCGGCCTTGGACGCCGTCTTCGCGGAGAACGAACGGTTGCGCTCCTACATACTCGACGAGCAGGGGCGGCTGCGCCGGCACGTCAACATCTACATCAACCAGCGCGCCGTCAACGACCGCACCGGCCTTTCCGACAGGGTGACGGACGCGGACGACCTGTACGTGTTCCAAGCGCTTTCGGGAGGGTGAGGCATGGGTGCGGTCCTCCACGTCGCCAGCCGCAAGGGGCTGCTGCAATTCGGCGACCGGGGCTCCGGCTGGCGCCTGGAGCGGGAGTTCTTTCTCGGCGAACCGGTCACCGCCGTGCTGACGGACCCCCGCGACGGCACGCTCTACGCGGCGCTCCGCCATGGCCATTTCGGGGTGAAGCTGCACCGGTCCGACGATGGCGGGCGGGGCTGGACCGAGTTGCCCGCCCCCGCCTTCACGACCGCCGAGTCGGCCGCCGACACGGCGCCAGCGGTGGACATGGTGTGGGCGCTGGCCGCCGGCACCGGAGGCGAACCCGGCGTGCTGTGGGCCGGCACGCTGCCGGCCGCGCTGTTCCGCAGCGGCGACCGCGGGGCGAGCTGGTCGCTTGTCGACAGCCTGTGGGCCGTTCCGGAACGCCCGCGGTGGTTCGGCGGCGGCTACGATCTACCCGGACTCCACTCGATCCACATCGACCCGCGGGACGGGCGGCGGATGACCGTCGGCATCTCCTGCGGCGGTGTATGGACAAGCGTGGACGGTGGTTCGGTCTGGACGCTGGGCGGTGACGGGCTGGTGGCGGACTATATGCCGCCCGACAGCGCCGACGACCGCGCAATCCAGGATCCGCACCGCCTTGCCCATTGCGCCGCGGCGCCGGACACCGTGTGGTGCCAGCATCACAACGGCATTTTCCGGTCGGAGGACGGCGGGCGGCGCTTCACCCGGATCGCGCCCGTGGAACCGTCGGCCTTCGGATTCGCGGTCGCCGCCCACCCGCAGGACCCCGAGACCGCGTGGTTCGTGCCGGCGGTGAAGGACGAATGCCGGGTGCCGGTGGGCGGACGGCTGGTCGTCACCCGCACCACCGACGGTGGCCGCAGCTTCCAGCCGCTGGGGAACGGCCTGCCGAACGGCGGCAGCTACGATCTGGTCTACCGCCACGCGCTGGATGTGGACACCACCGGGCAACGGCTGGCGATGGGCTCCACCACCGGGAACCTGTGGGTGGGGGAGGATGGCGGCGAACGATGGGTGCCTGTCAGCACCCACCTGCCGCCCATCGCCCAGGTGGCGTTCGCTCCAGCGGCGTTCGGCTGATCGTCACTCCGCCGCGACGGCGCCCAGGGGGGCGGCGACCGGCGGGGTACGCACGGCGGCGTCGTAGGCCTTGACCAGCGCCTCGCTGATGCGGCCGGGGGTGAAGCGGTGCTCGCCGATCTCGCCGACGGGGGTGACCTCGGCGGCGGTGCCGGTCAGGAACACCTCCTGCGCGGTCGCCAGCTCCTCCGGCCGGATGGCGCGCTCGACCACCGCTATTCCCAGGTCGCGGGCCAGCCCGATCACCGTCTTGCGGGTGATGCCGTCCAGGAAGCTGTCGGGCTTCGGCGTGTGCAGCTTCCCGTCGATGACCAGGAACAGGTTGGCGCCGGTCGCCTCGGCCAGCAGGCCGTTGTGGTCGAGCATCAGCGCGTCCTGATAACCTTGGGCCTCCGCCTGATGCTTGGACAGGGTGCAGATCATGTAGAGGCCGGCGGCCTTCGCCTCGGTCGGCGCGCACTCCGGGGCCGGACGGCGGTAAGGCGCCCACATCAGCCGGATGCCCTTCATCTTCGCCTCGGGGCTGAAGTAGCTGGGCCACTGCCACACGGCGATGGCGACGTGGATGCGGCTGGCCTGAGCCGACACGCCCATCATCTCGCTGCCACGCCACGCCACCGGGCGGACGTAGGCGTCGGCGAAGCCCATCTCCTTGACCAAGAGGCGGGTCGCCGCGTCGATCTCCGCCACCGAATAGGGAAGCCGGAAGCCCAGCACCTCGGCCGAGCGGGCCAGGCGGGCCGAATGTTCCGTCAGCTTGAAGACCGTGCCGCCGTAAACCCGCTCGCCTTCGAACACGCTGCTCCCGTAGTGTAGCGCGTGCGAAAGCACATGCAGCTTGGCGTCGCGCCAGGGCACCAGCGCGCCGTCGTACCAGATCACGCCGTCGCGGTCGTCGAAAGGAAGGATGGACATGGTACCAGTGACCTCGGGTTAGCCTTGTCGTGGCATTGTTGTACGTTTATGTCTCTTCGAACGCCTCCAACGTAACAAACCGCATCGAACACGTCAACATGGCTGACATAAAAGCGGGCGTGAACCAGCTATTCCTCCGCGAGGAGGAGCTGCGCACCGGCATGGAGCTGCTGTTCTACGCCTATCGCGAGTTCACGGCGGAACCCGACGACATCCTGGCGCGAATCGGCTTCGGCCGGGCGCACCACCGCGTCATCTACTTCGTCGGCCGCTACCCGGCGATCACCGTGTCGGAGCTGCTGGCGATCCTCAAGATCACCAAGCAAAGCCTGAGCCGGGTGCTCGGTGAGCTGGTACGCGAGGGCTACATCAGCCAGGCCACCGGCCAGCGCGACCGCCGCCAGCGCCTTCTGGAGCTGACCGAGAAGGGCACGGAGCTGGAGCGCCAGCTCTCCGAGACCCAGCGCCAGCGCATCGCCCGCGCCTACCGCATGGCCGGCGCCGAGGCGGTGGAGGGCTTCCGAAAGGTGATGATGGGCATGCTCGACGACGAGGACCGCGCCAAGTTCGCCCCACCCGTGCCGCCGCGGCTGGCGGCGGTGAAGCGGTAGGGGCGGCCCCCTCCCCCGCCCCACAACGGACACTCGACAAACGGCCCGCCGCGTTGCACCAAGGCGGCCGTTCGTCCGTACGTCTCCGGTGCCTCCATGCTCACGCCGCAGCCGCTCCACCCTGCCGAGTTCTCGCCGGAGGGGATCCCGACGACGCCGTGGGGGCTGTTGTGGCTGTTCGTGCGGCGGCGCTATATGGGGCGCACCATCCTGCTGAACCTGACGGCGGCCGGCGGCATCCTGCTGATGGGGCTGGAGCCGGTGGCGCTGAAGGCGCTGGTGGACGGGCTCGCCCGCGGCGGCGGGTGGAGTGCGGAAGTAACCTGGTGGGTGGTGGCGCTGGGCGGGCTGTGGATCGCCTCGGCGGCGTTCAACCGGGCGCGGGAGGTCGTCGAACTCTACACCGCCCCGGCGCTGCGCCACGAGGTGCAGTTCTATCTGTTCGCCCACCTCATCGATCATTCCCCGCGCTACTTCCAGGACAATTTCGCCGGCAAGCTGGGCCAGAAGATCAAGCAGGCCGGACAGAGCATCATCCAGCTTCTCGACATCCTGTCGAACGACATCGTGCGCATCCTGGTCATCCTGACCATGAGCATGGTGCTGCTCTACACCGCGCACCCGCTCTTCGCGTGGCTTCTGATCGGCTGGACGGTGGTGCAGACTGTGGTTTCGGCGAAGCTGGCCAAGCGCTGCCTGATGCTCAGCCACGCCTATTCGGACGAGGTGTCGGCCTCCACCGGCAAGATCGTGGACGTGATCACCAACGTGGAGCTGGTGCGCGCCTTCGCCCGCAAGCGGCACGAGTTCGGCTTGCTGTCCGACGCGCTGCTGACGGAGTTCGAGGCGTCGAAGCGGCTGCGCTGGTTCTACGTCAAGATGTGGTTCGTGCTGTTCAACGGGCTGCTGGTCTTCCAGATCGCGCTGATCGCGCTGGCGGTGTCGGAGGCGGCGGCCGGGCGCATGGGTGTCGGCGACGTGGCCATGGTGTTCTCGCTGTCCAGCATCGTCGGCTACAACGTCTATGGCCTGTCGACGCGCTTCCTGAACTTCTTCGAACAGCTCGGCACCCTGTCCGGGGCGCTGGAGATCGTGGTGCGCCCGCACGAGATCCGGGACCGGCCGAGCGCCCCGGCGCTGCGCCTCGCCCGGGGCGCCATCGAGTTCCGCGACCTCCGCTTCGCCCACAAGGACGGCACCTCCGTGTTCGACGGGCTGTCGCTGACCATCCGGCCGGGGGAGAAGGTGGGGCTGGTCGGCCCCTCGGGTGCCGGCAAGAGCACACTGATCAAGCTGCTGCGCCGGCAGTTCGAGGCCCAGGACGGGCTGGTGCTGATCGACGGCCAGGACATCGCCGCGGTGACGCTGGAGTCGGTCAACCGCGCGGTGGCGGAGGTGCCGCAGTCCCCCGCCCTGTTCCACCGCAGCATCCGTGAGAACATCGCCTACGCCCGTCCCGAGGGTGGCGAGGCGGCGGTGCTGGAGGCGGCGCGCAAGGCGCACTGCCACGGCTTCATCATGGAACGGGCGCAGGGCTACGACTCGGTGGTGGGCGAACAGGGGGTGCGGCTGTCCGGCGGCGAGCGGCAGCGCATCGCCATCGCCCGCGCCTTCCTGAAGGACTCCCCCATCCTGGTGCTGGACGAAGCCACCAGCGCGCTGGACAGCGAAACCGAGCACCTGATCCAGGACGCGCTGTGGGAGCTGTTCCAGGGCCGCACGGTGATCGCCATCGCCCACCGCCTGTCCACCGTCACCGGGATGGACCGCATCGTCTATTTGGAGAAGGGCCGCATCCTGGAGACCGGCAGCCACGCCGAGCTGGTGGCCCGCAACGGCGCCTACGCCCGTCTGTGGGCGCGGCAGGTCGGGGGGTTCCTCCCAGCATAAACGGGCCAGCATAAACGGGCCGGCATAGGCGGGTATGTCCGGTCCGGCTTATCGTCGGCGGCCGTCCGAAAATGATATGGTATGCCAAATATCCGTGAAGGCAACCATGGCCGACCGCGCGCCCGTCACCGCCCTTCCCACCCACAACGTCGCCAACCAGCCGACGGAGTATGCGCCCTGCGACCTTTGGGCCACCGACGGACCGCTGCGCGAGGCGGTGCGGCGGGAGGGTGCGGCGTGGGCGGAACCGGCGCTGGCCTCGCTGGGGACCGCTGCGGGAAGCGAGGCGGTGATGGCGCTGGGGGAGCTCGCGAACCGGCACCCGCCGCAACCGCGCACCTTCGACGCGCGCGGCCACCGGCTCGACGAGGTGGAGTTCCATCCGGCCTATCATGAGCTGATGGCGCTCGCCTTCGGGCGGCGGCTGCACGCCATCGCCTGGGCCCACCCGCGGCCCGGTGGGCATGTGGCGCACGCCGCACTCGGCTATCTGCTGACGCAGGCCGAGGCCGGCGTCCTGTGCCCGGTCGCCATGACCTACGCCGCCGTCCCCGTGCTGCGCGCGCAGCCCGATCTGGCGGCGGAGTGGCTGCCGCGGCTGCTGTCCGACCGCTACGACGGGCGCGCCATCCCGGTGTCCGAGAAGACAGGCGCCACCGTCGGCATGGCGATGACGGAGAAACAGGGCGGCTCCGACGTGCGCGCCAACAGCACCCGCGCCACACCGCTGGGCACGGCTGCGGGGCCGGGGGCGGAGCACGCGCTGACCGGGCACAAATGGTTCTGCTCGGCCCCCATGTCGGACGCCTTCCTGACGCTGGCGCACACGGACAAGGGCCTGTCCTGCTTCCTGGTGCCGCGTTGGCGGCCGGACGGGACGCGCAACGCCATCCGCCTGCAGCGGCTGAAGGACAAGCTGGGCAACCGCTCCAACGCCTCCGCCGAGTTCGAGTACGACAGCGCCTGGGCCGTGATGGTGGGGGAGGACGGGCGCGGCATCGCCACCATTCTCGACATGGTGCACCACACGCGGCTCGACTGCGCGATGGCGGCGGCGGGGCTGATGCGGGCGGCGCTGGCCCGCGCTCTCCACCACGCCACCCACCGCACCGCCTTCGGCCGCAGCCTGCGGCGCCAGCCCCTCATGGGCGCGGTGCTGGCCGATCTGGCGCTGGAGGTGGAGGCAGCGACCGCCCTGGTGATGCGGGTCGCCCGCGCCTTCGACGAGGCAGAAGCCGACGCCGGCGACCGCCCCTTCGCCCGACTGGCGGTCGCCGTTGCCAAATACTGGATCACCAAGCGCTGCCCGGCGGTCGTCGGCGAGGCGCTGGAGTGCCACGGCGGCAACGGCTACGTCGAGGATGGCGGCATGCCCCGCCTCTACCGCGAGGCGCCGCTGAACGCCATCTGGGAGGGCTCCGGCAACGTCATCGCGCTCGACGTGCTGCGCACGCTGGAGCGCGAACCGGGCGCGCTCGACGCGCTGAAGGACGAGCTGGCGGGCGCCCGCGGGATGGATGGGCGGCTCGACGCCTGCGTCACAGATGTGTGGGCCATGCTCTCCAACCGCGCCGCGCTGGAGGTGCAAGGACGGCGGCTGGTGGAACGGCTGGCGCTGGCGCTGCAGGCCAGGCTGCTGCTGCGCCACGCGCCCGTGGCGGTCGCCGACGCCTTCTGCGCAAGCCGGCTGGGCGGCGACTGGGGGCACGCCTTCGGAACGCTGCCGTCCGGCGTGGATGTGGTAGCGATCCTGGCGCGGGCGGAGTCGTGACCCGGGCTGAGTCGTGACGGGGCGTCAGCCGCCGCCCGCCAGCACCGCCGCCATGCGCTCCACACTGTCGAACATCAGCGTCGGATCATGCCGGCGCAGCAGGTCCGGCGTGGCGTAACCCCACCCCACCGCTCCGGACGCCAGCCCTTCCAGCGCCGCCGCTTCGATGTCCCGGGTCTCGTCGCCGATCGCGATGGTCTCGGCAGCGGGAACCCCGGCACGCCGGAGCACCCGGCGGAAGCGGGACCGCTTGCCGAAGAGGGAGGCGCCGCATTCATAGTGCGAGACCAGCGCGGCGTTCTCCGGTCCCAGGATCCGGCGGACGTTGTCCTCGGCGTTGGAGCTGACGATGGCAATCGTCACCCCCCGGCCAGCCAGACCGCGCAGCATGTCGTCAACGCCGCCGAACAGCGAAATGGTCCCGGCGTCGCGCCGCATCAGCCGGCGCATGTGCGCGGCAATCAGAGGCATCTTCCACAGGGGCACACCCAGATGGCGGACGATGGCGCGGCTGTCCTGCCCGCGCAGCGTGGTGAACTCATCCGGCGTCAGCGTGCGGAACCCGTAGCGGCGGGCGACGTCGTTCAGCACCACGCGCACCCACCCCGCGCTGTCGGCCAGCGTGCCGTCGAAATCGAAGATCACCAACCGGTAGGCCACCCCGTCCACTCCGCTCCTGTCGGCTGTCGAGGGGGCAAGCTACTGTACCCGCAGCGCCCGTGCGTCAAGATCAGCCCGCCAGCGGCAGGGCCACCGTCATCCGGAAGCCGCCGGTCTCGCGGTTCTCCGCCTTGATGCGGCCGCCCACCGCTTCCACGTGGCGGCGCACGATCCACAGGCCGATGCCGAAATGGGTGGCGCCCGCCGTGCCGCTCGCCTTGGCGTCGGCGGGAAGACCGCGGCCGGGCTCGCGGTTGGAGAAGTAGCGTTCGAAGATGCGCGGCAGGTTGCCGGGATCCACCCCCGGCCCCTCGTCCTCCACCACCAGTTCGGCAAAGGCACCCTGGCGGGTCAGACGGACGCAGACGGCGCCGCGGTCGGGGGAGAAGCTCACAGCGTTCTCGACCAGATTCTCCACCACGGTCTCCAGCATCTCCTCGCCCGCCCTCACCACGAGGCCCGGCGCGATGCGGGTGTCGAGCCGCAGGCTGCGGTCGGCGAGCAGGCCGGCGTAGCTGCCGGCCATACGTTCCACCAGCCCCGACAGGTCGATGCGCCGGCGCGGCGGCGTCAGCGTGTCGGCCGCCGTCTCGTCCATCCGGCGCATGAAGGAGACGAGCCCGTCCAGCTTGTCGGTGGACGCTTCGATCATCGCGAGCGCGCGGCGGCAGCGGGTGTCCTCCGGCGGCAGGGCGCGGCGCAGCGGCTCGGTGGACTGGCGGATCACCGCGATGGGCGTCTTGAAGGCGTGGGCGTTGTCCTCCGCCGCGCGGCGCAGAGTGTCGGCGGAACTGCGCAACGTCTCGACCAGCCGGTCGAACTCCTCCGCCACGCCGGACAGTTCCGGCACGGTGTTGCCGGCGGCGAAGCTGCCCGGACCGGCGCCGCCCCGCTCGTCGCCGTCCACGATCTCCCGCGCCAGGTCGCGGAAGCGGCGCAGGCTGTGCCAGACACCGGTCAGCACCGCCAGCACCAGCGCCGCCATGCCGATGTAGATGAAGGCGGCCACCTGCACCGACGCGGTGGCCCAATAGGGACGGCCGACCGAGGACGCGATGTAGCCGGCGGTGGAATGGCTGGTCACCAGCGCCCAGCAGCCGAACGTCGTGTTGATCGGTGTGATGGAGGTCAACACCTCCACGTCGCCTGACCGCCGCGGCACGCGGAGCGCCAGCGGGGCGTTCCAGGCGCAGCGCTCGCCCAGCCGCTCCAGAACGCCCTGCTCCAGCAGGTGGTGGCGCTCGTAATCGAGGTCGTAGGTGGTGACGGCGGGAGCGGCGCCCACATAGAAGAATCCGTCACCACCGGAAATCGCGCGGGGCCGCACCAGCAGCTTGAGGCCGGTGCGGTGGTCCACGAAGCGGTTCAGCGCCTGGCCGATGCGCGGCAGCGACGCGCGGTCCGCCCGCGACAGCTCCGGCTCCAGCGCGCGGGCGATCAGCTCGCCCTGCTGCTGCGCGCTTTGCAGCAGCAGGGACTGGTTCACCTCGTCCGCGCGGCGGAACTGGTCGTAGATGAGGACCGGGACGGCCAGGAACACCAGGGTCAGCAGGACCAGGCGACTGGCCAGCGAGTGCAGAAGCCAGGGCCCGAACCGGTCACTCGGCGGCAGCCCGAGCGCCATCGGCCAGACCGCCCTCGCCCTCGTCGCCGCGGCCGGCGTTGCCGGTGCCGTCGCCCCAGCGGTAACCGAAGCCGGGGTAGTTCTCGATGCAGTCGAAGGCGCTGTCGACGGCCCGGAACTTCTGGCGGATGCGCTTGATGAAGGCACGGACATTCGCGCGATACCCCGACGGGCCGTAACCGGCCATGAAGCCCTTGCCGTGCACGAGATCGTAGATCTCGCGGTAGGACACGTCCTCCTCTGGACGCGTGGCCATCAGCTTCACGATGTTGAACTCGGTCAGCGTGAGGTCGATCCGCTTGCCCTGCCAGAGGGCACGGCTGTTGTCGAGCCGCAGCTCCAGTTCGCCCAGACGGTGGACGCTCTGCGGGGCCACCGCCTCGACCTCCTCGGAGCCGCCCTTGGCTCCGTCGATGATCAGCTTCATGCGCTTGATCAGGATCGGCAGGGACCGCGACTTCTCCACGAAGTCCAGGGCACCGCCGGACAGCGCCGCCTCCTCGTAGATCTGGTCGGACAGCACGGTCAGGAAGATGACCGGCAGATCAACCCCGCGGGAGCGCATCTGGCGCAGCACGCCGATCCCGTCCAGCTCCGGCATGCGCCAGTCGAGCAGAACGATGTCGACCTGTCCTCCCTTGGCGAAGAACTCGAGCGCCGGCTCGCCGCGATCGAAGGTCAGAACCTCGTACCCTTCGTCGGTCAGGTTGAGCGACAGCGACTCGCGGAACAGGTCGTCGTCGTCCACCAGGGCCACGCGGCCGAGCGGCGCGTTAGTCACGGCGGTCATCCCAAGCTTGGGCGACGAGGTGAGCGAAGCATCGTTGATCGTCATCTGGGACATTGTGGCTGCTCGTCATGTCGTAGGAGAGGGCACGGAAGTCCTGGGAGGTCATGTCCATGAAGAAGAAGACCTTGAGCGTGCAGCCGCCGCGGGCATACCGCCAAACCTTGGCGGGGGCCTCCTCTTCGGTGGCGGCGGGTGCTCCCAGGAGGCGGGTCGTCTGAGTCTGGTCGAGACCGACCAAGGCTTCGGGCTCCAGGCGCTCCGGCGGCATCGACGCGACCTGGTCCGGCAGGGCGGTCGGCACCGCCGCCACCGGGGCCGTCGGGGCGGCCGGCAGGGTGCCGCCCGACGACCGGTTCAACGGGTTGGCTGCCTTGTCCGCGACCAGTTGGATGGCCGGCGTCACGCCCTGCGCCGCCGTGGCGGACAACGTGGACACCGTGGTCGCGGGACAGCCGGTGAGCATGAGCATGGCAAGGACGAGCCCCACGCCGCTGCGCTGGATCGACCGCCAGGTTCCTGCCGTTGGATGCAGGTTTCCGGTCATGGTCATCATCATCGCCCGGGCCTTTCGAAGCATCGTGGTTGAATTCGCGGGGTGGTCCTTGCTTTGGCGCACCCGCTCGTCCCCGCTCGGATGCGTATAGATCAATCCAGTCTGGTTAATGTGCCGTTAAACGCACAGCAACTACCACTTTATTGCAGCCAGTGTTCCCGCTTTTTCTGAGGAGTGCACGGCCATCACAGGGATTTCAATTGAAATTCCGGAGCGTGCGATCAGCCGTATGAACGGCAACGCTCAAGCTTGGCCGCGATAAGCTTACGCGCCCGCAGCGAAAAATGGCTGCGATTTCCGTGGGCAAGCGCATGGCGGGGCAGCCCGCGGGGCCGCTGCAGCCGCGGATTCTTTTGCGCCTTTCCGGCGCACCGGAATGGATGTCGTGGTTCAGGCGGTCACATCGACGGTGACCGGGGCCGCCACCGTCACGGGCGCGGTCCCGGACGGAGCGGTGGCGGCGGCCAGTGCCTCCGCACCGGTCACCGGGGCGACGCTGGTGCCGAACGCGGCGGCGCGCAGGTCGTTCACGGCGTCCTGCGATTCCCCGATGGCCTTGTCGTATTCATCGAGCTCCTTGCGGCGCTCGCGGCGGCGATCGTAATCCTCGTCCGTCTCGTTGGCGATCTTCGCCTCGCTGATGACGGACTTCGCCTGGTGAAGCACCCCCTCGATCCGCCGGCCGAACTCGTCAGCCTCCTTCCAGCGGGCAAGGCCGAGCCGGTGATCCTCGGCGGCGCGCGCGGTGATGGCCCGCATGTCCAGACCGCCGGACGCGGTGGTGGCGGGCAGGACAGAATTGAACGCCGCCATGGCCTCCTCCGCGAAAGCGGCGATCTCCTCGGGCGACATATCCTCGGCCGAAACAGCGAGGAACTCGCCGTCGCCACCCGCACCGGGAGCGGCGGGCATCCCGGGCGACGGCATCGGGGGGGTGGTCACCGGTGCGGCGGCGGCCGGATCGGCTGCGACCTGCGCGGCAAGCGCCGCCGCCGCATCGCCGGACAGCGTGACCTGCACGACCGTTTCGGTCTGTGTCAGGGAAACGGTGGTATGGGTCTGCTGAAAGGTTGTGGTGATCTCCGTTCCGGTCCCGGCGCCCTTGCCCATGGCGGCGGCGTTCGACACACCGACGGAGAACTCGCTGGCCGCCTTGCCGGCCTTGCGGGCGAGCTGGGCGGCCTCGCGCGCGAGCTGGGCCAGCTTTTCCCGATCGCCGCGGGCGGCTGCGAGGCGCGCCTCCTGCCGCAGCTCCTTCATCCGCTGCTCGACCTCCTGGAGCCGCTGCTCGGCCATCGCCTTGGGCGCCGCGATCTTGCGCGCCTCCTCCATCGCGGTGATGGCGGCGTTGGCGTTGCGCGCGAAATCCGGATCCAGGCTGAAAGTGAGCGCGGCGTCCTTGGCCTTGTCCGTCAGGGAGTTGCGCTTCTCGTCCGGGTCGGCCCAGCGGGACGCCTGCTTCAGCCGGAACATTCCAGCCTGGCTGTCGTTGAGCACGGTGTAGATCCCGCTCATGCAACCCCCCACCGATAGCGACGCAACAATCATGCACGGGTGGGTTTACAAAACAATTAACACCACCACCGCGATCGAGGCATCGCGATCGGGGCATCGCAATCGGGGCTCCGGAACTCCCAAGGCTACGGTCCTGTTTTATCAGCCGAACGCGAACCGCCACGCGCGGCGACAGCGCCGCATGCCGCGGACGGACAAACCTGGAGGGATTTAGGATGGAAAACCGCGACGCATCGGGCATTGGCGAACCGCACCGCAGCAAGACGGTCGAGGATGTGAAGACCTCGGCCAACCGCATCGGAGAAACCGCGGCCGAATCGGGCCGGGAACAGCTGGGCGCCGCCACGGGGCGGGTGCGCGCCCTGTTCGAGCAGCAGACGCACCGGGCCGCCGACCAGCTTACCGGCGTCGCGCACGCGCTCCATTCCGCCGCGGACCAGTTGAAGGACGAGAACAACGGCACCGCCGCCCGCTACGCCGGCCAAGCGGCCGAACGGGTGGAGGAGGTGGCCGACCTCATCCGCAACTCGACCGTGGACGATGTGGTGGACCGCGTGGAGACCTTCGCCCGCCGTCAGCCGGAGATGTTCCTCGGCGCCGCCTTCGCCGCCGGCTTCCTGTTCGCGCGCTTCATCAAGAGCAGCGGCGAGCGCCGCCATCGCTCGGGCATTTATGAGTCATCGTCCTACGGCGGGTCAGCCCGCTACGGCACGCCGGACCGCTACCGGTCCGATGTCGCGGGCGCCTACCCGCCCGCCGGCACGGGCCGTGAGTATGAGCGCGACGGCTACCGCAGCTCCACCGGAGGCGCAACCGGGTCCGGCATGTACGGCACCACCGGCCCTCGCTCCGGCGGCACCACCTCGGGCGGCAGCGCCGGTGCGGTATCGCGCAACAGCGCCACCGATCTGGGCATGACCGGGGACATGCGTGGGTCCGCCGGCGCCGCCAGCGGCCGTGTGGGCGGTGTGCCCGGCACCTCTGGAACCGCCAGCACCGCGGCAACAGGCGCCGGCACGTCGCGCATGGGGGCTACGGGCATGGGCATGACGGGGGCGACGCCGGCGGCGACCGGCTCGACCGGCGCCGGCTCGTCGGGGATGGGGATGGGCGGAACCACCACCCGGCTGTCGCAGACCTCGACCGCCGCGTCCATGCCGAAGCCCAAGGAGACTCTGCGATGAGTTCGGCCGAGGACCGCGACCACAACCCGGGCGCCCACGACCGGGGCTTCGACGCGGAGCCGCGCGTGCGCGTCGACCCGCGTGTGCAGGACCGCTCCATCGGCAGCCTGTTCGCCGAACTGGCGCGGGAGGCGGCGAACCTCGCACGCACCGAGATCGAGCTGGCGAAGGCGGAGCTGTCGGAGAAGGCGGGATCGGCGGCTGGCGGGGTGGCGATGCTCGCCGTCGGCGGCCTGATCGCCTTCGCCGGTCTGCTGTTCCTGCTGGGTTCGGCGACGCTGGCGCTGGCCCGCGTGGTGGAGCCCTGGCTGGCGGCCCTGATCGTGGGTGCCGTGGTCCTCGCCATCGGCGGCATCCTGGCGCTGATCGGAAAATCCCGTCTCAAGCCACGCAACCTGCAGCCGGAACGCACCATGGAGACGTTGCGCGAAGACAAGCGCTGGGCGCAGTCCCAGCTCGGCCGATGACCGCCGGCGACCGCAAGGCCGGTTCCCACGGGAACGGGCGCCACAATCTGGCTGCCATGCAGCGGAACATCCGCGACAGCCGCGCGCACATCGGCGAAGCCCTCGGCGAGCTGACGCAGCGTCTCAATCCCCGGCACATCAAGGAGAACACCATGACCCGAATGACCCACAGCGCGAACCGCGCCTCCTCGTCGGTCGGGGGCGTCGTCCGCAACAATCCCCTGCCGATCGCCATGATCGGGCTGGGGCTCGGCTGGCTGCTTCTGACTCAGAGCGGCTATGACCGTCGCCTGACCAACAGCCGCACGGTCGGCCGCATGTCCGACCGTGCCGAACGCTATGGCCAGAGCATCCGCGAGTCCCTGCACGACGCGACCGACAGCGTGCGCGAGGGGGCAAGCGGTCTGTACGGCCGCGCCAACCGGTCCATCCGCCACGCGGCGGAGCGGGTGAGCGGCCAGGGTGGCACGCACGGCCGGGACAACTCCGTCTATCCGGAGGGCACCCACGCCGGTTATGGCCAGACGACGGGTGTCGGCCGCTACTCTTCCTCCACTGGCACCGGCTCCTCCATGGGACGCCGCGTGGGCAAGGTCACGCACGGCTTCTGGGACATGGTCGATGACCACCCGCTGGTCGCCGGCGTGATGGGCGTGGCGCTGGGCGCGGCCCTTGGTGCCAGCATCCCGAACACCCGCTACGAAAACGAGTGGATGGGCGAATACGCCGACGAGGCCTACGACCGCGCGAAGACCGTCGCCAGCGACACACTGGAGCGCGGCACCCGCGCTGCGACCGCCGCCTACGAGACCGCGCGCGAGGATCTGGCCGAGGCGGTGGGCGATGCCAAGGACGCCGCCCGCGAAGAGCTGAAGAAGAGCTGATCCGCGTCCCTGTCCCGCGCCTGTTCCCCTCTCTCCCCTCCCCCCTTCCGCCGCCCGGCGGAAGGGGATTTTTCATGTGTGCGGCGTCCCGTCGCAGGG